>ERZ1027231.131-NODE-131-length-39287-cov-256.661220_pt1 | contig 39287 bp, 31 predicted proteins | sample MGYA00520866_ERZ1027231 | MGnify/ENA primary metagenome ERZ1027231 (study PRJEB33311, sample SAMEA4378411) | marine metagenome | biome: Marine biome; feature: Fjord; material: Water | collected 2014-07-20T08:00:00Z/2014-07-... | depth 75 m ...
ACAATAAAGGCACTGAAGCAGCAGCGGATATCGTTTTAAACAACCCAGTTCCAGAGAATACAACTTATGTTGCTGACTCGGCTCGCGGCGCAAACAGTAAAATCGAATTTTCAGTGGATGGTGGTAAGCAGTACAGCAAGCCAGCCCAACTGTTTATAACAAAGGAAGGTAAAAAACTACCAGCCACAGCAAAGGATTACACCCATGTGCGCTGGACTCTTCTAACACCTTTAAGTGCAGGAGATGAAAGTTCAGTGCAATACGCAGTACAAGTAAACTAACGACATGAAAATTACGCCCATGAAATCACGTTGTATTCACAGGCATCTAAAAACTTTTTTAAAGATTAATAATAATTTCTCGGGAGAAACCAATGAAATTAAATAAAAGCATAATGGCTCTTGCTACCGCTGCAGCCTTTGGCATTAGTGGTCAAGCATTCGCTGCTGGTACACCTGCAGGTGAAACTGTAAGCAATACAGTTAAGCTTGACTATACAGTCTCAGGCGTTGATCAAAATACCGTAGATGATATCGCTGAGTTTATTGTTGATAATGTTATAGATATGACATTTACAACTGCATTAAGTGGTGCATCTACTATTGTCCCTGGAGCAGCGTTATCACCAACTTACACGCTAGTGAATGATGGTAACAAGGCTCAGTCTTTTCGATTTGATTTAACAGAAAGTACATCACAATTCTCAGCACCTTCAATTAGTGCACTTAATGTAGTTTCTGGTGTTTGTTCAATTGGCGGTACATCCCCAGTAAAAACAATCACAATGAACCCAGATGTGATATGCGAATTCACCGCAGACTTGACGTTTCCTACTAAAATGGATGCTGGCTTAGTAACTGATGATAACATCGTAAATGGTGATACCTTTATTCTGCGCTCAGCTGTGACTGCTGTAACAGATGCAGCTGGTGCGACAGATGAAGAAACATCTGATGATGATAAAAATGCTGTCGCCTTCCTTAACGCTCAAGAACTTACTGTACTTGGTGAAGAAGATGCTACAGTAACTGCACCGCATACTGCTTATGATGGTGTACTGCTTGTAGACACAGGAACAATTACTGTATCTACAGCTAACTTCGAAGGCGCTAATGGTTTAAACATTTAAGTTAAAGTTGTAAACGATTTCATCTGTGATGCTACTTACGATGCAGCTACTCCCGCATATGGTAAATACAATACACCAGGTATGGGAACTGTAACTTGTGACGATAATACGTATACACCAAAGGCCATTCCCGGAGCTCTTGTTGAATACACTCTAACAGCTACAAACGAAGGCCCTGTTGCAGCTGTCGACGCTACATTTAAACAAGCAATTGCCGATATGCTTTACGACAATGCAGGTACTCCGGCACTCGCAATGCAAGCTGGCACTATTGCAAACCCTGATGTTACCTTTAGTGATTTAGCGATTACTCCAGCTATTGCTAATGATGGCTCTAACCTATCTGTAACAGTTAGTAGCTTTGGTAGTTCTGAAAATATTACCATCACCTTTACAGCAATCGTGGAATAACTCTGAGTGATTCCTAGCTGTAAAAAAAATTCAGCACATACTTCTGTGTGTGCTGACCTTACTCAAAACCCTTCTCGGGTTTTGAGTCGAGGCAAAGCCAAAAACACTGTGCTAGATTTCTCTGCTAAAAGAGAAAAACTAGGCGGTGTTTTTGCCGTTGCTTTGGCATCAATATTTTCAACTGGTTTATTATTTTCACAAACCAGTCTTGCAGCAACCGAACCTAATACCACCATTAGTAATACAGCCTATGTCAATTATGATTTTCGCGGACAGGGTTATCAGATAAACAGCGGTGCTACCGATTTTATCACTGCCCGTGATTCATCGGGGGCAGGTACTCCTGCGACTATAACGTTAATGCACAACGGCATTGATTTTGCGGGACAGTTACAAGCGGCCCAAGCGGGTTCGGGGGCAAGTCCCTTATCCAACACTGGCTCACAAATAAGTGTTTCTAATTCCTCGACTATTAACGCACGTTCTTTTTCAGGAGCGAGCGCACGATCTTTCACAAATATTTCAGCCCGAACCACCGCCAGTTCTGGCGGGGTTGCTATTAACGGTTCGTTTACGGTTCAGCCAGGTCAATGCGCTACTGATTCAAGTGCAACAAATTTAGTACCACAACCGGTTCCGCTGGATTATCAAGGCGCAGCCCTCACTCTACCCGGCACTTTAAATCTTGCCAGCGATGAATTCTTTAAAGTGGGGGATACCATTTTTGTTCACCTGCAAGATCTAGATCAAAACCAAGATCCAACTCAAATTGAAAAAATCGTGGTCACCATTTTAAGTGATGACGGAAACGACCAAGAAACCATTCAATTAACCGAAACTGAGGTTAGCTCGGGGTTATTTACCGGTTATGTTCAAAGTGTTGATGTGAACGCTGTTGGTGCTACCGCTTTTAACTGTGAATTGTCAGTGACCAATGACAGCTCCATGCAAGCCAGCTACCAAGATCAATTTGATGCACGCGATCTTGTTAAAGCTGGAGCACTGTTTGATCCAAACAGCTATGTGGTAAACGCTGATACTGGTGAGTATTTAAATGGTATTGAAGTAACCTTAATAGACACAAACACTGATTTAGCAGCTGATATTTTAAGCTCGGAAGGTGGGATTTTTCCTAACCCTGTAACAACTGGCAGTACCGTTCAAGATAGCAAGGGCAATGTTTATATCTTTCCTTACGGCGGCTTCTCTTTTCCTGTTCTGGCAAGTGGTGATTACCGCGTTCAAGTAGGCACAAGTGCATACCATGACTACCCTATTGACCCTTTAAAATCACTGAATGATATTAATGCCCTGCCGAATGGCCCCTTTAACTTAGACGAGCAAGGTAGCCGAGCGTTAGCGTTCACATCGGGCATTACTTTCCGCTTAGATGTTCCCCTAGACCCTAAAGACAATAATGTACTTCTGACAAAAACCAGTAACAAATCAAGAGCCGGTATTGGTGAACTTGTGCGCTACAGCATTAATTTGGCTAACTCTGAAATCCCAGGTACTAATGTTCACTTGAACGATCAACTGCCTCAAGGTTTCAGATATGTAGCAGGCAGTGCAACAATAGACGGCGCAACCATTGCCGACCCTGTGATTGAAACCGATGGTCGAGGACTCACTTTCACATTTGCGAATATCGCCGTAGAAGAAAGCTTTACACTTAACTACGTGGCCAGAATCGCTGTTAACACCCCTGTTGGTCAAGCCACCAACCAGGCTTGGATTGTGGATCAGGAAGACATTGCTGGCGAAGGAATTTTAGTCAGTAATGTGGCAGTCACCCATACCGAAATCATTGAAGACTTATTCAGTGAAAGCGCCCGTTTATTTGGTCGCGTTTATATTGGTGACTGTGACGGTAATGTTGAGCAAGAAGGCATCAGTGGCGTTCGAATCTACCTCGAAAATGGCACTTATGTCGTGTCTGACGAAGACGGCATGTGGCACATTGAAAGCCTAGAAGCAGGTAGCCATGTTGTGCAACTGGATACTGACACCTTGCCTAAATATCTTGATCTAGTGGCGTGTGATAATTACGGCTCTCATGCCGGCACCGCATTCAGTCAATTTGTTGATGTGGCCAAGGGCACCATGTGGCGTACCGATTTTGTGGTAAAACTTAAACCACCAAGTTTAGGTGAAGTAACACAGCGCTTAAGCAGCCGTGTTGTTCAGTTGACCGAAGATGAATTAAAAACGTTTGAATCACCTGTTAAACAAAAAATTAATTACCGCTTAGACCTTAGTGGCACCGAAGTGATTTTGAAAAAACTTCGCGCCATGGTTATGCTGCCTGAAGGGGTTCAATATAAAGCCAACAGTGCAGTGTTTGACGGGCGTGAGATCGACGAACCCAAGTTATATGACGCTCAAACATTATTATTTACATTAAATGACCCAGGTAATGACTGGCAACATTTACTTGAATTTGAAGGCTGGATTACTAAAGATGCCAAGCCAGGAGAGTTAACCACGCGTTCCATTGCCATGTTTAATGCCCCTAGCCAAAATAATCAACGCACTCCCGTGGCACTTACGTCTGCATTACTGGCGTTAGTGCCTGCGAATAAAAAAGCACACAAACCAGAAGAAGCGCCAAAGTTTGGATCGTTTAACCCTGATTTAAGTGATGAAGATAAAGCCGCGCTTGCACCTGTATTGCAAACTCTTAAAGGCTTAAAAAACTTACAACTTGAAGTGGCTGGCCATACCGATAATGTGCCCATTGCACGTCGTAGCCGCCATATTTTCCAAGATAACAAAGCCCTATCCCTTGCTCGCGCCAGAAGTGCAGCTAACTATTTAGCTGAGCAATTAGGTCTAGAGCCAAACCAAGTTTCCATCGCAGGCCATGGTTCACGCAAACCTCTTACCAGAAACTCTAGCAGTGAAGCCCGCGCTAAAAACCGTCGTGTTGAAGTGAACATACTGGGTGGCAGTAACGGTATGAGCATCGCACAAGCGGATTCAGGCAATCAACTTGTGGCTACAATGGGTGTGGCGCCCGGTGGCTTTGATTTTCCGATAGAAGCCACTGCATCAGGCCCAATTCGAAACATAATTACCATGCCAGAATTTGATAAAGCATATCTGGCCCAAACCGATTCTAAGTTCCAGTGGCTATGGCCTAGCGAGGGATACCTACCTAATATCCCATCCACAAAAGTTGCGGTTAAGCATGAAAATGGTCAACGCATACAATTAAAGTTAAACGATGCCCCTGTTAGCGAATTAAATTTCTCTGGTCGTGAAAAGTACGCCGCAAATAAATCAGCCATCAGTATGTGGTCCGGTGTGGATTTAAAAGAAGGCAATAATGTATTTGAAGCTTCTTTACTAGACAGTGATGACAACATCATTGACCGCAAAGTATTTGAATTGCATTACGCGGGTACACCAACCAAGGTTAAATTGGTTGAAGACGAAACTAAAGCCGTTGCCGACGGTGTGATTGCACCTGTTATTGCCGTTCAATTATTTGATAAAGACGGCTATACCGTTCGCGATGGCTTGCAAGGTGAATTTACAGTTGATGGGCCCTACTACGCCCTAGACCCAAATAAAAACCAAGCACAAATCAACAGTAACGATTTCAAGCCAAACTATGAAATAACGGCAGAAGGCATAGCCTATATTACGTTAGAACCGACTACACAAGCTGGTGAAGCGGTTATCCGTTTTCCTTTAGCTAACGGACAAGAAGAAGAGATTCGAGTATGGCTGAAACCTCAGAATCGCGAGTGGATGTTAATCGCATTAGGTGAAGGCACAATAGGTTATCAAGATATTAGTGGGCATGTAGAAAATGCTAAAGCTCACGATCAAGAAGACGGTTTTTATACCGATGGTCGCTTAGCCTTATTTGCCAAAGGTCAAATACTAGGAGACTGGTTATTAACCGCCGCATATGACAGTACAAAAGGTAAAACATCTCCTTTTGAAAAATTATTAGATCCGAACAAGTACTACACCCTTTATGGGGATAACAGCCAGCAGAAGCTAGATGCATCCATGGAAGGAAAACTGTATTTAAGAGTTGAAAAAGATCGCTTCTATACTGTGTTTGGTGATTACAATACTGACTTAAACAATACTGAGCTAAGTAAATACCTGCGTAAATTCCATGGTATACAATCTGTATTCCAGGGCGATACTGTGAGCTTTAATGCATTTGTGACTGAATCCGCTCAACGCTTTGCAAGAGATGAAATTCAAGGTGATGGCACGTCTGGTTTGTATACGTTATCTAACAAAGATATCTTAATTCAAAGTGAAACCATTAGTATTCAAGTACGTGATCGCTTTAGAAGTGAGCTGATTCTAAGCGAAGTAGAATTAGCAAAAGATTCTGATTACAGCATTGATTATATTGATGGCACGATCTTCTTTAAAGCCCCGGTTCAAAGCACTGATGAGAACCTTAATCCTAGATACATTATCGCGCGTTATGAAACAGAAGATGCCAGCGCCAATGATATCACTTACGGTGGCCGTGCTGCGGTTCATGTATTAGATAAACGCGTAGAAATTGGTGCAACCTTAATCAGTGAAGAATTGGGTACCGATGCTAAAACATTAAACTCTGTTGATTTACGTTTAAAACTATCTGACGCCCTTGAAATACGAGCAGAAGCAGCTTCAACAGACAACACAGATAACGGAATCAATACGCTCGCATCCGCCAACTACGTGAGCCTAGATTACCGCGGAGAGCAATTGCAAGCAAAGGCTTACATCCGAAACCAAGAAGCAGGCTTTGGTTTAAACCAATTGAATGACAGCGAAGGCTCCACTGAAAAAGCCTCTGTTGAAGCCAGTTATTATTTCACTTCGCAAAAATATGTAAACGCCCTATTCAGTGATCAAAATACATTGGGGAATCAGCAACGCCAAACTATGGCCGAAGTGAAATTAAATAATGAATACGAACTTGGACGCTATCACCTAGGTGTTAGAACACAGGATTCGAGCAGCGCAACGGGTGATACTCAATCTGTTCAACAGCTATTAGCTGGTCACTCTTATACGCTTCTAAACGGAAAGTTATTATTGAATGCCGACGCCGAAGTCAACGTTAAGCGAACTGAAGACGTCTACGACCTGGTAAGATTAAGCACTGACTATCGCTTAACAGAAGCCGTCACCTTATTTGGTATCTTTGAAACTGGCTTTGAAAAAGAAGCACCACAACGCACTGTATTAGGTTTAAGAGCTAAACCTTGGCAAGGCATGCAGGTCAGTAACAGTGTTGAAGAACAACAGAGTAAAGATGGTACACGCTTATTTGCAGTGCACGGTTTAAATCAAGAAATTAATCTAGATGAAAATTGGCAGATCAGTTTTGGCTACGACCAAGCTAATGATCTACAAAATTCAATTAACGATCAAAACTTAGTTGCCAGTACCTCTGAAGATTTTTATGCAATCTCTACCGGTTGGGGATATCGCAGCCCTACATGGCAGTGGACTAACCGCATTGAATACAGAGAAAGCGATTTAAATAAAAAATGGAACGGCATCTCTGGTTTGTATCGCCCTATAGCGCTTGGTTTAGCCATGGGAATCAATGGTGAATATCGCTTAGATAACGGGCAAGAGTCTGATACTGAGTTTAAGCAAGTTGAATTCAACATTGGACTACGTCCTCTTGAGTTTGGCTTAGCTTGGTTAAACCAATCAAAATACATTGAAGAAGATCAAACCAACTCAAGTGGCACTATTACCAGTACTCGCTTAGTAAATAACACACACCTAAACATGCGCTGGCACGACACTCAATTAAGCGTGCAGTACGGTCTTAAATACATTAATGAAACCATTGATGCCATTGATTACAGCGGTGTGATTGATTTAATCGGTACGCAGCTTCGCCACCACATTACTAGAAAATGGGATTGGGGTTTACAAGCGCAACGCCTATACGATTATGAATTAGAAGACAGTCGTCATAGCTATGGCGTAAGTATTGGCTTAATACCCGCTGAAAATACTTGGGTAAGCTTTGGTTATAATTTTGCGGGATTTGATGACAGCGACTTTGATGAAGCTGGATACAGCGGCCACGGTATTTACCTGAAAATTCGAGTCAAAGCAGACCAAAATAGCTTAAGTGCTTTAAAGTCATACTTTAAATAGCAGCGGTTAGATTGCCTCGACAAAACATTATACTGTACGAGCTTGCTCGCAAGCGATAAGTGCACTTAAAACAGCAAGCCTGATTCGCGTGCGAGCACGCTCCTACAAAATATCACGCTGCTTAGCAGACAATAAATCCGCCAGCGCAAGATTAAATCATAAGTTAACACTGCTGACTCGGCCTACATATCTTCTGGTGAATTAATGTTTTTAAACGCCGCTGTCTGTGCGCTAAAGTCCACATCCTTTGTATTTACGCGCTCCAACCATTGATACGTTTTACGCCCTCCTGACAGCAGGTACATTTGTAAATCTTCTGCCAGCGAGCGATGCAATAATAAATGTAAATTCTGTCGACGCTTACCATCAAAGACGACATTGGCATAACTGACGTTATCGCAAGCAAACTGAGTCATTACGTCAGGGTAATTCGCAGGAAGGTTTGGTGTGTCGCAAGGGCTGAATAAGACCCAGTCTGACTTTGCTGCCTGTAGACCGGTTAATATGCCCAACAAAGGCCCGGCAAGCGGCCCGATGTCTGGATGTAGAACATCCTTAATGGTCACAAACCCAAGGTGCTCATAAGCTTGTTTATGCTCATTAGTATTCACCCATAGATGCTGTGAACCCAATAAACTGTCCGAAACCCAAGCAACCATTGGCTTACAGTTAAAAGAAGCGACCTTGGTTTCGTCCAACTGAATACCAGAACTTTCTGCAGTGGGAGAGTGATACTCCATCAAGCCTTTATCTTGGCCCATTCGGAGACTTTGCCCACCAGCCAGTATCACTGAATCAAATTTCATGATATTTCTTAAGTTACCTATATATAGGCATTTAACCTTAATATAAGGTGTTATCAAAGGGTCTTGTAACATTATTCCCCTTGACTCATTTAAAGCAAAGCAGTCTAATGCCCCTACATTCAGCGAACAAGTGTTTACCGAAATTATGAATCGACACCTTAGAGAACCCTTTTCTGGTTTAAGCCATTTATTTGGGGCTTTAATGGCCCTTGCTGCCATTCCTTACATGCTTATGGATCTACCTCAGGTGAACACTGGGGCTTACATCGCCAGCTACCTTGTATTTGGGCTAAGCATGTTCTTAATGTTCTTTTCGAGTGCGGTTTACCACTTAATGGAAATCAGCGAATCTGGGATCCGCATTCTTAAACGCGTTGACCACATGGCTATTTACATAATGATTGCTGGCTCATACACACCTTATTGCTTGCTTGGAATAGACGGAAACCAAGGCTGGATCATGTTTGCGGTGGTATGGGGAATTGCTGTTTTAGGTATTCTGACAAAAATATTTTGGCTGCATGCCCCTAGATGGTTCAGTACTCTGTTGTATCTAGCAATGGGTTGGATCAGCTTATTTGTTTATGAACCGCTAAGTGACTCTTTATCAGCTGGCGCCATCGACTGGCTTGTATACGGTGGCATCTGCTACACAGTTGGAGCGGTTGTTTACGCGACTAAATGGCCCAACTTACACACCAGATTTGATTTTCACGATCTATGGCACATCTTTGTATTAGCGGGCGCAGCGTGTCACTTTGTGAGTATTGGCATTTATTTATAGGTGACCAGCAAACTTTGACAAGAACACGATAAAGCCTCAATAAAAAAGCCTGCATTTAAACTGCAGGCTTTTTTATTGCTGGCAAACAAACCATCAAAGAAGGCTAAGACTCTTCTTTTTCTGAAATTTCTTTAAGCGTCTGTAAAAAACTATCAACTGGCTGACCACCACTGATTAAATACTTATTATTAATGATGAATGCAGGTACCGAACTGATGCCCATGGATTTATATTTAGACTCTTCATCCTTTACTGCTTTTTGGTAGTCATCATCATTCAACACCGCTTGCGACGCTATTGGGTCTAAGCCTACCGATTCAGCCACTGAGACTAATACCGCTTGGTCGCTCACATCTTTCCCATCTGAAAAATACGCTTTAAACAATGCCAGCTTCAACTCTGTTTGTTTGCCTTGCTCTTGTGCGTAATGTAATAACACATGGCAATCAAGTGTGTTATAAATCCTGGCGCGCTGCTCAAAGGTAAACTCTACCCCAGCTTGTTTGCCCACATCTTTAATACGTTGTTTGTTTTCCTTAAGTTGCGCCTCAGTTAAACCGTATTTTTCTTCCAAGTGCTCGTTTATATCCTGCCCTTCTTTCCCCATGTATGGGTTTAGTTGGAACGGGTGCCATTCAATTTTTGCACTGATGGATTCTGATAGTTGATCCAGCGCCTGAGTTAGATTGCCATAACCGATAGCACACCACGGACAGACCACATCACTGACAATATCGATTTGAAGTTCTTTCATTATAAAATGCACCTATCACATGAACACGTCTATTTGACGCGAAAAAGATCTGAATAACTAGATGCTTTAAAGGAACACTGATTTTTAGAGGATAGAGGGTTGGCTTAAGGAAACAGGTATAACATTTAGCTTGAAGGCTATAACCAGAGAGGAGATCGAAAATTAATTTGAGCCTAAACTGGCTCGCCGTTGGCGAGCCGTTTGATCACTTAGATTTAGATATCTAAACGGTATACATCACTTAGCTGACGGCTTTCGTTTACAGTCACATTTAGGTTGTTTACCTTGCCGTCACTTAATCCGTAAATCCAACCGTGTATCGCAAGCTTTTGGCCATTGGCCCATGCATCTTGAACAATGCTGGTATGGCTTAGGTTATAAACCTGGCGAACAACGTTTAATTCGCATAACAAGTTCAGCTTGTCTTCGTCAGACTGTAATCCGTTAAACATGTCACGCTTGTTATGGTAAAGGTCACGAATCTCTAAAAGCCAATTATCAATCAAACCCAGTTTTTGGTTTTCCATGGCAGCTTTCACCCCACCACACCCATAATGCCCACACACAATCACATGACGCACTTTTAATACTTCTACCGCGTATTGCAGCACAGATAATAAATTCATATCCGTATGCACAACCATGTTGGCTACATTACGATGAACGAATAATTCACCCGGTAATAAACCCACAATTTCATTCGCAGGTACTCGGCTGTCACTGCAACCAATCCATAAATAATCAGGGGCTTGTTGTTTTGCTAAAGTAGGGAAAAAATCAGGATCTTTCTCACTAATATCCTTAGACCACTTACGGTTATTTTCAATCAAGTCCTGTAGGGATCTGCTGTCTTTATCCATAATTACTCTCACTGAATACTAATAATTTTTTAATTCTCAGGAGTGTACCGATTTAAATAATAGATTTAAACAAGGCGAGTGTTTTTTCGTTCAAGACTAAAAAATGCGGGTTAAGATTGACCGCAAACAGGGCACGATGCCCGTTTTAGTACATTAAATTGATTCCATCGACTGCTTAAACCATCAAAGCTGATGAGCTTGCCTGCCATGTTCTCACCCACGCTTGAAATCAGCTTAATCGCTTCTAAGGCTTGGTGTGTCCCCATCATGCCAACCACCGGCGCTAAGATACCGGCAGAGGTACAGGTTTCTTCTTGATTATTGCTTTCAGGGTAAACACATTGATAACAGGGCTTATCAATTTGATTTGGGTCAACCACCATCAGCTGCCCTTCAAAACGTATTGCTGCTGCTGACACAAGTGGTGTTTTTAGCTTTAGACAAAGCCGATTATGCAAACAGCGACTGGCACTATTATCCGTACAATCTAATACGACGTCAGCTTGCTCTATTAATTGTGCCAACTGCTCTTCAGATAACTCATGATCAAATGTATAAATAGACAATTGAGAGTTCAAATTCGACAGCATATTTTTTGCTGATTCTACTTTTGATTGACCAATGGTGTGTTCGTTATGCACGATCTGGCGCTGTAGATTACTGGATTCAACCACATCAAAGTCACATAAAGTCAGTGTCCCGACACCTGAACTGGCGAGATAAAAGGATGCACTAGACCCCAACCCACCTAACCCTAAAATAAGGACATGAGAGTTCAGTAGCTTTTCCTGGCCGTCGTAGTCCATTTGCGGAAGTAACAAGTGGCGACTATATCTATTTAATTGATCATCATTCATGACTCATAGCTTAACAATTCACAGAGTTGGCCGATATATTAAAATATGGGTATTTCATTGATTCAAATCGCTTTTTTAATCTTTATGGGCTGGATTCTTGCTGGATGTGGCGGTGCCGGTGGTGGCAGCAGCAGTGAATCTTTAAACCAGCCAGCTCTTCCCACCCCACCAATTTCAAGAATTGAGCTGGGTGATGACTTTGTAGGTTTCATTATTGGTTCTCAGCCTCTTAGTACCGATAGGAGTTCATCTAATAGTTTAAAATTCACACAGAGACTCTATGAACTGGATGCGGATAATAATATCGTGCCTGTTCCCATGTTCGACCTAACTGATACCCTGATCGACTTCACTGGCAACCTAAGTTATACCGATATTGAAAATGTCATCCCACTTGATGTAATGGTACTCAGCCCTGATTACTTATTATTGACTGTATATCACCGGAATTTTGATCAAGATGAAGACAATGATTACTTCAATTTATTAATCGACCTACATGACGGCAGTGTCACGGCTGCTCCTGTTGGCTTAAACCCTCAGGGTAACAGCGGGCGCAGTTCACTGACCCAAGCGGGCAGAGATGTGTTCCCTCCGGATTCACGCTGGAATGCCACTAATAATTTATATGTGGTCAGCGTTGATTACGATGAGCTAGGACTCATGCAATCTGTTGATTACGAACCAGATGATGGCCCTGAAATAGTGGATCATTATAATGATGTGCCCTGCCCTGTGGGCGGTCACAATGAAGAACCGACAGATGAATCGGTTGATGATGAAGTCACTCCGCCTGAAACAGCCACTGACGATACAGCGGCCGATCCTGATAACGAAGCAGAGCCCACTCCAACAGGGCCTACTTGCACAGAAACCAGTGCAACGACCGAAGATACGACCTCTGAAGAGGTAAGCACTGAAACTCCTACTTCAACAGAGACTGCTGATACAACAGCCAATAGTTTTAGCCAGCAAATAAGCAGCCGAGCTTTGGCTGATGAACCACCCATTCCTACAGCCATTTACCGAATGGATCTCTATGCTGGTAATCGCTACTCCCTAGAAAAGGTGAGTGCGGTAGATGACCGCCCGGGGTTAGGGCAGATTGTTATTAATAACAACGGTGTGATCGCCTATCGCAATGATGACGGCGGAGATAATAGCATCCGAATACTGCTACCCGACTGTGAGACCGAAACAGGGCGACTAAGCACTGTCATGCTTGCGCCTTATACAACACTCATTCTTGCGCCTGACCGCAGTAACACCAGCAGTATTTTTGAAGTCACGGACTCGGGAATGAACAAACTAATTTTTAGCTGCAACGGGAATGTAGAAAGACAAGCTTATACTGGTTACTCAACGAAAGTACGTGCACTAAAGCTACCTTATAACAGTCAATCTATAGCCACATATGACTATGCCTACCCGTATTTCATTAATACCAGCTGCCAAAGTGCCACTCTATTTCCAGCACAACCAGGATTTACCACTATTTTAGACCCCATGCCTGCCTTGCCAGGGGTTCCACTAGATGATGTGCGTGGATTAAGAAAAAGTCAGTTTTTCGATAATCGACTATATTGCATTGGCTATGATTCATCTCTAAGTCTTGCTGTTGCAGAGCTGAATCCCGCTGATCGATATCCACGATACGAATTCCTTACTTTTGACTTTAGCTCTTGGTTACCGGACTTTGATACAGTTCATGTTCTTTCCAATGGAAACGTCATATTTACAGGTACTACAAGGGTGAGCCCTGAAATAAGGACCGTCATGATTGATACAACAGGCGTAGTAACGGACCTAGGTACGGACCTCGGAGGCTTTAAAGTAGCCCAACAAATTGAGATTGTTCCACCAGGAATAGAATATACGCTGCCAGATCCAACTGAAACAGAAACTGCCAATCAAACGCCATAGGATGTACCCCCTGACAGGTCAAACTGGTATTATGCTGGCAATATTTTTTAATTAAGTCGCATCATGCTAAATATAGATAGCCTGTCTCAGCTAAAAACACTCAAAACTCAGATCCACGACACCCACCAAGCCTCTATATTAGAAGGCGTTGTGCGTGGTAGTCAGGGGCGATTCGGCTTTGTCGCCACCGATAAAGGGGAATCGTTTTTCTTAACCCCAGACGAGATGGGCAAAGTCTTTCCTGGTGATACCATTCAATTCACCACCATCGAAGATGACAAAGGCAAAACCCAGGCCGTTGTTGAAAAATTGATCAGCTCAGATTTTAAAGCCTTCACTGGCCGCTTCCAAAAAAAGGGCAAGGCACAATTTGCCGTTCCAGATACCCATGGTCTAGGCAACTGGCTTTACCTGCCACCTTCAACTTGTGAAGGCATTGAAGAAGACGACTGGATAAGCTGTGAGGTGACGCGCCACCCGTTTCCGACAGGAAAACCTCAAGCAAAAATCACCCGTAAAGTGGGCAAATTAGAGGATGCTGGTTTTGAACGTCAATACTCCATTGAAAAGTTCAAACTGAGCCACGAATGGCCAGAGACCACCCCGTCAGAATTAGCGCTTTTAGCTGAAGAAAACATTGGCACCATGAGTCAAGGCCGTGAAGACTTAACAGCCCTGCCATTTGTTACCATAGACAGTGAACATACTCGCGATATGGACGATGCACTTTACTCAGAAAAAACAGAATCAGGCTGGAATTTATTCGTAGCCATCGCTGACCCAAGTGCTTGGTTTGGTATGAACACCGCTTTAGACAAAGAAGCGGCTCGCAGAAGTAACTCTTTATACTTCCCTGGTCGCAGTCTTCCAATGTTGCCACAAGAACTATCAAACGGTCTGTGCTCGTTACTTGAAAATAAAGATCGCCTAGCCATTGTATGTAAAATGTCGATCAGCGCTACCGGTGAAACCACTGAATACACCTTTACAGAAGCGTTAGTGAATTCAAAAGGCAAGCTGAACTACAACCAAGTTACTGACTTCTTGGATAACAATTCTGATGTGGTAGGCTCTGAATTAACCGAGCACGTTAAAACATTGCACGCGACAACAGTGGCTCTAAACAGCTTTCGTGAACAAGACAACTTAATCATGGATGATCGCCCTGATTATTACCTAACCCTAGGTGACAACGGTAAGGTTCAAACGATTTTAAAAGCGGATAGAAACACAGCACAAAAATTGGTTGAAGAAGCTATGCTGGCAGCCAATCTAGCGTGTGCTCGTTACATGACGGGCTCTGACCTAGGTTTGTTTGTTGAGCACGCGGGCTTTAGAACAGAGCGTATCGGTGACATTAAAACCATTGTTGAACAAAACAATCTTTCTTTTGAAGGCGACTTCACTCAAGCTGATGGCTATAAGGCTCTTATTAAATCTTTGCCAAATGCTGAAACTGATCGCCCACTAAAAACGCTTTTAAGCCGCTTTTTAATACGTAGCGAGTTCACCACCGAAGCCAAACCTCACCAAGGTATGGGTTTTGATTGCTATACCACGTTTACATCACCTATCCGTAAATATAACGATTTACTGGTTCATCGAATTCTTAAGTCAAAGCTTTCTGGACAGAAGGCTCCAGAAATCACTGAAGACGTGATTAATAACTTACAAGACCGTCTAATCAACGGCCGAAAAGCCGTTTTCCAAGCTGAAAACTGGTTGAAGCTACAATTTCTTGAAAACTGCGTTCAAACAGAATTTGAAGGCACTATTGTTCAGCTGAACCCTGGCGGTTTTACTGTTCAACTTACCGATTTAGGCATTGATGGCTTTGTTGATTTACGTAAGCAGAAGTTTGAGTTTGATAAGGTATACCTGACCCACCAAAAAGGGGATGTTAGCTACCAATTAAACCAAGCGGTAAAGGTTAGCGTGAAGAACATTGATCAGACCATCAGAAAACTAGACTTGGCAATCATTTAATTGCCAGTAACTGTCTCTAAATTACTCAGTGCTTTTAACGATTCGCATTTTGTAATTTAACCGACAGGTTTTACGAGATTGATCTAAGGCTTTAAAACCCTCTAAACGGGCTTTAAAGCCTTTTTTTATGGCCGTATCTTTTTGCTGAGTATTAAGTAATGCGACAATTCTATTTTCATATAAAGGATGAATAAACTGTAAAACGCTGGAAAAACCGACCATCAAAGGCTGAATATTTTCAAATTGTCGTTTACCAATAACATTCAAACTTAAAAGGCCGTTACGGCTTAGATTAGCCTGATACGTATTTAATAATTGATACGCAGAACTGCCACGCTCCGGCTCTCCTGTCATATGCTGAAATACATCATCAATGATCCAGTCATACTGATCGTTAGAATTCTGTAAAAATTCATAAGCATCACCTTGAAAAACACTGACATTGGATTTTGGTATTTTGAAATATTTTTTGGCTATTTTTATGTGTTCAGGGTCGAGATCAACGCAAGTGATTTTCGCCAACGGAAAAAATAAGCGAATCAAGTGAACTAAAGTACCGCCGCCCAAACCTAAAAGTAAGATGTTTTTAGGTGGGGTAGAAGGTAAAAAAGCAGGCAGTAATAGCAGGTCCCAAATAGCACCGCTAATCGGATGCAAAGGGTTGTATTGACTGTGGAGCACACCGTTACTGTATAAACGAACCGAGTTTCCAGCCGTACGTACCTGGTATTCACAGCCCGGTGTCTTGTTAGAGTAAATGACAGTCATTTAAAGTGTTTAGGCTTTTTGGGTTTTCTCACAATGCCCGCTAATTTCTCAGCCACTTTTGAAGCCGCGACTAAACCAAATGTCGCGGTCACCATGGTTGCAGCGCCCAAGCCCACTGCGCAATCCAACTTAACACTGCCATCAGTGAATGCTTTTTGTTTACAGATAGAGCCATCAGGCTGTGGGTAATTTAATTGCTCTGTAGAATAAACACACATCACACTGTAATTGCGCTGCTGATTGCGTGAAAAATTGTATTCGCGTCGAAGCTCAGTTCTTACTTTACGGGCAAGCGGATCATTATACGTTTTGTTTAAATCACCAATTGTGATCTGGGTGGGGTCCATTTGGCCACCGGCCGCCCCTGTCGTAATAATGGGCACCTTGTTTCGCTTACACCAAGCAATAAGCGCTGCTTTAACCTTAACTGAATCTATCGCATCAATCACAAAGTCAAAGCCCGTTAAATACTGTGGAATATTGTCTTTGGTTAAAAAATCCATAATAGGAACAGCATTAATATCTGGGTTAATGGCTCTTAGTCGCTCAGCCATTGCCTCTACTTTTAACTGACCCACCGTAGTTTTGTTTGTATGAATTTGGCGATTGGTATTGGTGACACAAATATCATCCATATCAATCAAATGGATATTTTCAAAACCCGTTCTAGCCAAGCTTTCGGCCACCCACGAGCCCACGCCTCCTATACCTACTACAGCTACCTTGCTGGTTCGAAAGGTTTCTAACGCTTCCGTCCCATATAGGCGGGCTACTCCTGAAAATCGATCAAGATACGACACGGTCCAAATCCCCAAACTACTACTATGACTAATAAACGTCATTATTATAACAGTTTGTCACATGACTGATGAGCCTTGTCTCAGCTACTACACTCAAAAGTGTGTGAAGTGGCCACCAAAGGGCAAAAGTCTCATTTGTGATCACTTTTTTGGTTATTCAGGGCACATCTGTTTTACTATTGGTACATAAGCCCTGATAAAACAATAAAAATTCCACTTAAATTTGCAGTAATGTGGCAGGATATATGGTTCATAATTTAGCACAAATAGGCAGTCCAGCTGATTACACGTTATCAGTATTGGGCGACCAGCCTTACCCCTCTTTTGAAATTCGAAATATCGTACGATATTTGGATAAATTTCACGATTTCGACAGTGATCTATTACTGAAGCACATTGGGATAACAAAAATCCAATTAAGCGAAGATTTTCTGCCCGCATTTAAGGTGTTAGAAGCCTTTAAGTATTGTTCTAAACATTTAGGCCCTGTGGCAGGCGCTCAAATTGGCTCGACTTATCAGGTAAATGATTTAGGCGTATTTGGCTATGCCATTGCATCTAGCCAAGATGTTGAGCACGCGCTTCTGATGGCTGAGAAATACAATTCCCTAATCGGCAACCTGCTAAAACGTGGGGGCACGGTTAAAGACAATGTACTGGAATCGAAGCTCTATAATGTTCAGAATATTGATGATGAATCGTTGGCATTCTTTGTGACACTGGGCACAAGTGCCAGAATCCATATTGCCCGCAGTATCTTTGGGGATGATCTGTGCTTTAAAAGTGTATCTTTTACATTCACAGATGAAGAAAACCGCACCACATACGAAGAGATATACGGCTGTGAAATAGTATTCGGTGCCGATTTTAATGGTTGGAGTCTTAATGCACCCGACCTTAAGCGCAAACTTCAAGAAGGCAATCATGCTGATTGCACCAAATACCTACCCTACTGCAACGAATTACTTGAAACCATTAAACAGAAAGATTCACTGGTTAATGAAATTCAACAAATCTTAGTCAGCTGTGCAGGTGACTACCCAGACATTGAGATGTTGGCTGGAGCATTCAAAGTCAGCTCTCGTACATTACGCAGACAACTAAGCAATCTTGGAACATCGTACCAAAAAATACTTAACAAGGTACGCTGCCAACTGTCTATTGAATACCTTACCCGCACTGAAATATCCATTGAAGACATCTCAAACCTCATTGGATTCAGTGATGTGACCAACTTTCGTCATGCATTTAAAAAGTGGGTTGGAAAAACCCCAAGCTTTTATCGTAAGACCTATCAAAATGGTTAACATCAAATTGGCCTGAGGTGCATTCAATGACCAATGGCCAAGTTCAAGAACACTAAAAGCTCTCTTATAATTTACTGCTGAGAATTGAGCTCCTGCCTATAATTGACTCCCAACACATTCAGACTCTAAGTTTTTGTAACGTTACCAACTAAGCTCATCAGCTATAAGCTGGTGAATCCAACCCCCATTTAGAATCGTAAATCGACCAAAATACCATATGTGTGAGATGGCCCACTCACGACTAATCACTGTAAAACGGCCAAATGTCACATGCCCAACCCTCTGCAAAAAGCTTAATCTGAAAAGACAATAATAAAGCCTAAAACAGAGGGTAAAATGAAAATAAATAATCAACTTAAATTAGCAGCCGCGGTTGCAGCTGGCATGGTCTTAGTAGGCTGTGGTAGTGATGATAAAGCAACTTCTACATCAATTAATCCTGATAAGCTCTTTAACTGTGAAGCTGTTACAACTTCGCCACGAACAATTTGTATTGGTTCTGCCGATGAACTTACAAGCGCAAAAGTTCAATCAGACCTAATCAATGCTCTAGCCACATCACAAACTGGCGATACGTTTGTTTTTCCACAAGGCCGCTATAGCTTAAGCACTACAATCAGCTTCCAAGGACAAAACGAAGATACTGTCGCTGTATCCGACCTGACCTTTAAAGGCGCAGGTATGGATCTAACAATATTTGATGTTAGTACTTCAAGTGCTGATGGATTCAAGATTGAAGATACAGACAACATAACTTTCGAAGACTTCGGTGTCTACGAGTCGAACAATAACGCAATAAAAGTGATAGGCAGCGATGGTGTCATCATGCGTCGTATTGCGACTGTTTGGGAAACCGATTACCAAGAAACAAACGGTGCTTATGGCCTATACCCTGTTGAATCTTCAAATATTTTAATCGAAGATTGCTTTGTTAAGGGATCTGCTGATGCAGGTGTTTATGTTGGGCAATCAGAAAATATTGTTGTTCGTAGAAATACTGCTGTTAAAAATGTTGCAGGTATTGAGATTGAAAACTCTAAATATGCAGATGTTTACGACAACGTTGCTCGAGGCAATACCGGCGGAATTTTAGTATTCGATTTACCTATTGGTAATGGCGTATACGGGTCTGATGTTCGTGTGTTCAATAACATAGTAGATGCAAATAATGCTCCTAACTTTGCAGCCGGCTGTTCAGACGAACAAATTGCTAGCGATAGTTGCTTTGAAGGTGGCGTTCATATTGTTCCTCCAGGTACAGGTATGATTGTATTATCAACCAATAACGTTGAAATATATGAAAATACAATCACAGATAATCAAACTGCAGGTATTGCGATAACGTCTTACATGATGGCTGACTCAGCTGTCGCCAGTGTACCAAATGACAACGTTGGTACAGATGTTCTCAAGTACAGCGATATCGCAAAATTTGCTGACAAGTACCTAGATGGCTGGAGCCCGTTTGTGAACGGTATCAGCATGCATGACAATACATTCAGTGTAGCCGAAGGCATCAATGCTCCTGAAGGCAAGTTAATTCAAACCTTGATAGATGGTTACAAACAGTTTCAGTCTAGCCTAGGGATCATTAGTGCGACTGAAAATGCAAAACTACCAACTATTCTTTATGACGGAATTGGTGAACTACTGACTAAAACAGCCTACACAGACTTTACTGGTGAAGCCGTTCCTGCCGGTCTATCAGCAGCTCTTGCAGACGATGGCCTTGCGGTTCCAGCTGACGCTTCTGTTATGTACGTCATCGCTGCTGGAATTGATGGTATAGCTATCGGTATGCGCGGCGCTGGCTTAGAAGCTAGTTCAATGACTGCTACAGCACCCTTCTATGGTCCTGTAATTAATACCTTTACTGGCACTGCTGCCACTTATCCTGATTTTGATGGCTCAAAATATGACACAGATACAACCAGCGTTTGCCAGTCAAATAACGGTGTAAATGGTGTAACTGTTACAGCGGCATCAGTTTTCCACACAACTCCAAGCGCAGCTAATTTTAATGGTGCTGAACCACTTGCAAAAGTTGAAATTGGTGGTGCTGCAGCTTTATCTGGTGATATAGCTACAGCCTTTACCCAATTAAATGCCATGTTAGATGATGACAGCATGACATGTACTACACCATATGTTGGTGCTGCAGCAGTCGTCACAATTGACGGCACGGCATACGGTTGTGGTGAAGATGATACAACTTCTGAGTTTTGTGCACCTTAACTAATATATAGGGGCTAATACTCATTAGCCCCTTATTTAAATTTCAACTCCTTTGATTTAAATTAATAGGCAGTCGTATGAAAAAAATAAAAACATTATTGGCTTCAGTTGCCCTATTGAGTCTGATCGGTTGTGGATCAAGCTCTGATGAAGATAGCGCATTAGTGATTCCAACGTATAACACTCCAACCGATACTGCTTGTGAAGACAACTTACAAGATATTGAGTGGGCAAAACTGCTTTCCGCAGATGCAGAGAAACTCTCTGAATACAAATTATTCCAAAGTCAATGTAACCCAACAGCAAATCCAAATACACGCGGCTTACCTTACGACTTATCAATTCCATTATTTTCAGACTACACGTCAAAATATAGGTTCATTTTTGTGCCTGAAAATGAAAAAGTAGATTACGTTGAAAATGAAGTTTTCGAATTCCCAGTGGGATCTGTAATCAGTAAAACTTTTTCTATGCCAGCCACTACCGATGAGCGTGGTTATCTTGTCGAAAATGTAATCGAAACTCGGTTATTAATTAGAAAATCTACCGGCTGGGTCGCTAGAGCCTATGTATGGGACAATGACAAACTAGATGCAACTAGAACACGAGAAGGTGCGAGTGTTCCCACTGTATTAGGGCACGGTGAAGATATTATTGCTTTTGAATACGGTGTTCCAACACAATCTGATTGTACAGAGTGCCACAAGTTTAAAATAAATGACTCAGAAACATTGTTCACTCCTATCGGCCCAAAAGCGAGATACTTAAATAGCAATTATGAATATTCTGAAGGTGTTCTAACTAATCAAATCGAAAAATGGGTGTCTGAAGGATTGTTAGATGCAGCAACTGTTCCAGCAGCTGAATCGAGAGAGCAAGCAAAAACATTCAATGACTATATTGATGTAGATTCCATTCCACCAAGCGAAGTTGAAGATTTTGCAAAAGGTTGGTTGGATATCAACTGCGCGCACTGCCATAGAACAGCAGGTACTGCGAGTAATACAGCATTTAAAGCATCTTCTGTTGATGCATTCCAAGGGTATTGTGAAGTCCCTGTCTCAGGAGCAGGAACAGGTGCATTGGTTATTTTACCAGGGAATGCTGAAAGCTCATTAGTTTATCAACGATTAAATACTACTGATGCTGGTTTTAGCATGCCCCCTATTGGCCGTAGCGCTATCCATAAGGAAGGTACTGCACTGGTTGCCCGCTGGATTAACAGCCTTTCAGCACCAACTTGTAATTAACATCTAGGGCCTATGGGCCCTTCTAATTATGAAATATATTTTATTTATCTTATTCATTTTCCTAATTGCATCATGCAAAGAACAAGACGCTAATAATCCCCCTACAAATGATTACTCTAGAATCATTAATTCATTACCTGAAAACCACTCAGACTGTATTAGTAATCAAGAAATTATTAATCAACTCGCACTGAATACACAAAGATGTAACTGGCTTTCTAATTACAATTTGTTTTCTGACCTATCTAGCTCATCAATCATACCGAAAAATAATATTTTTCAATACTTCTTAAATTCTGAATTATTTACTGATTTTTCGAATAAAAAACGATTTATTTTTATTCCTGAAAATAAACAAATTGATTTTTCTTACACTGGAAATTTCGTTTTTCCAGTTGGGTCTGTATTGATAAAAACTTTTTCCTTAACCGGTAACAACAGAGACCAATTAAAAGAAATCAGATTAGGTATTAAAAAAGAATCTGGCTGGATTTTCATCCCATATATATGGGTCGAGGAAAAACAAGACGCCTTCTTTTATCGTGAAGGTATTAAACTCCAGTCTTTGGTTGATATAGAATCTATGCCTACTATATTCACTTACGAAGTACCAAGTTCCCAAAATTGTCTCGAATGCCATAGAAATGAATATGAAGAAGATATAATAACGTTTAGGCCAATAGGCCCAAAAGCTCGACACCTGAACAGAAATATATCCATAAATGGAGAAATGGTTAATCAACTGACTCACTGGAAAGAGAAAGGCTACATCACTCAATTACCTAATGATCTCGAGACAATTGATACAGCTCCAAATTGGAGGGATTCGACATCTGATATTCAAGACCGAGCCAAAGCATATTTAGATATCAATTGTGCTCACTGCCATAGCGAAGGAGGGACAGCTGCACTTTCTGGTTTACGCCTAGAGTACTGGCGAAAATCGATTAGTCATAGTCACGGTGTCTGTAATTCCTCCCATGGTTGGCGAGGTGGGGGTTTTGATATATGGCCAGGGCAAGGTGAAATTTCAAGCATTCCAATTAGAATGCGCCATACAGCAGCTAAAGACCGCATGCCACCAATTGGTAGAAGCTTGATAGATGAGGAAGCTGCTCAGCTTATAATTGATTGGATTGACACACTTCCTTACCAAGAATGTGTCAAATGAGATTCCCAGCTGCTTCAAGTGCTAGACTTGTTTGAGTCTGGCCTTTTTCAACTTTTTATCGCATTATCCTGCTACCAATTTGTATTAGGTTATCTATGTTAGATTTAAATCAAATGTCTGTTTTTATTCGTGTGGTGCAAGAAGGCAGTTTTACTGGCGCCGCCAAAGCATTGGGCATTCCTAAATCTCGTGTTAGCCGTATGATTACGGATCTTGAAGACAAACTCAGTGTGCGCTTATTAGAGCGCACCACCCGTGAAGTGCACGCCACTGACATCGGTTTGCAATACTATTCTCAGTACAAACCCTTATTCGAAGAAATTACCGATATCCACTCTCGCATCAGTGATCATCAATCAGAGCCCAGCGGCTTGTTACGCATTGCAGCCCCTGTTGGGTTTGCCATTGATATCATGGGCAAATGGATGGCAGACTTTAAAAGCCTGTATCCAAAAATTGATATCGAATTAGAGTTCAGCGATAACGAACCAAATCTTGTACGTGATGGATTTGATATTGGCTTTGTATTTGGTCATCTTGATGATTCCAGTTTGATCGCGCGTAAATTCGATGACACCGATCCAGTGCTGCTAGCCACGCCAAGCTTCATTAAAAACAATGGCCCATTTACCCACCCAAGTCAGTTAACGGCCATGCCTTGGATCGTAACCGGTACCCGTAATGGCTATACACACGCCTGTATTTTTATTCATAAAGAAACCGGTGAACGAATCGAAATACAGCATGAAGATGCTGTATTGGTTAATCACCATCAAGTGGCATTACACCACACATTGGCCAGCCAAGGGGTGTCGCTGGGGGTAACATTATTTACCTACGAACATATTTACAGTGGCCAATTAGAAGTCATCTTGCCAGATTGGGAAGTTGTTCAAGAACCTCTGCACCTGGTCTTTCCAAGTGGTCGTCACCAAGCTAAAAAAGTACGTGCGTTTATCGACTTTTTTATGGATAAGTCCAGCAAGATTAATGAAATGATGGATGAGGTCGATTTACAGTCGCCAGAGGATCGCGGTAAGTTGATTCATGAGCATTTAAAAAACTCAGTCAGCCCTCCATCAAAGTAGCGCTTAACGTTTCTAAGCGCACTTTCACATTTGATCCACATTTATTGCCTAGATGACTGATATTGTTAGTATCTACTTACTTAACCAATAACATCAAAAAGGCCTAAGCATGCTTAAATCTACTTTAACCACATTTTCGCTATTAGCTGCATTTAGCATTGCCAGCACTGTGCACGCTGAAGAGCAATCTTCAGCATATCAGACAGAGCCAAACCAAATGGATCAAAAGCAAGGTAAGAAGCCACATAAACGTCCAGTATTCTCAGACCTTGATTTAGATGGTAATGGCAGTATTACACTAGAAGAATTTAAACAACATAAGGTGCCACACGGTCGACATGAAAAAGCATTCGGCCACATCGACAGTAATGGCGACAGCCTTATTTCTGAAGAAGAACTAACAAACCATAAGCCGCCACGTCATCATCACCAAGTTAAGCAAGCAAATAACTAATTTGAAGTCTTACACCCGATAGAAGCTAGACATAAAGACATAAGCACCTAACGGCTAATATCCAACAGCAGGCATGATTAAAGCCTACAAACAAAAAAGGGCATATATTAATATGCCCTTTTTACTTAAAAAATCTAAGTATAAATCAAGCTCAACTACTCACAAACGAGATAACCAAACATCTAAACCCTGCGCATTAAGCATGACATCTGACGCGAGTATTCTACGCTGTTCTGATTCAGGCAATTCACAGCCATGCTGCTTAAGGCCTGACAGTAAATACGCCATTAAATCATGATTGATTGCCCCGACTCTTGTACTTGAATCTAATGTCTTATGGGCTAAGGCCATTTCCACCAAGTCATCCACTTGAGAAATCAATCGTTTAGCAAGCCCATCAGGTTTAATCACCATTCCAAAATGCGTTAAAAACATACGCTCTGGTTTGTATGTCATTAAGCGTGTGATCGATGCCTTCAAGGCATCTGGATCAAATTGAACAGGGGTTGTGGTTGGAAAAATAAAGGGGCCGTTTTGATTGGTGAGTTCCTGGTAAGCCAATCCAAAGGTATCACCGGTAAAAAAACCACCACTGGCATCATCATAAATACAAAAGTGGTGCCGAGCATGCCCCGGTGTATCGATAAACGTAAGCGTTCTACCGCCTAACTGTATTTTGAATTCATCATCTGCAATGATAATGCGGGATTCATCAATGGGCTGTAGATCCCCATAAGTACGCTTAAACTCTGCTTCGCCATAAACAGCTGTGGCACCCGCTTGAAGCTTAGCTGGGTCAATCATATGCCTTGCACCTAACGGATGCACCACGAGCTTAGCATTCGGCAGTGCATCCATTAACAAGCCTGCGCCACCGGCATGGTCTAGATGAACATGGGTCACAGCCACATATTTCACCTGTTCACGGGAAATGTTTTCAGTCTCTAAAAAATCCAATATAAGGGGAACCGTGTCCTTAGTGCCGGTTTCGATGATACATACATCCTCACCCTGCCTAAGCACATAACAAGCCGCCATTTCATCTCGCTGAAACGCCGTATCCAACACATGAATGCCCCAGCCCAAATCGACTACTGATGCCATAACTGCCTCTTATTATTTTTAGCATGCGATGTCAGATTAATAACATGCACCTTGATACCCACTATGCCTAACCTAGAACCATCTAACCAGTCTTTGTCAGAACATAAGACTGCACACATCAAGACCTATCAGCCCTTGATTATCGAGATTATAATTTAGGTCTGTTAGCCCTAAAACCTTCTAAAAAACATACAAGATTCATCATTCAGCCTGTATTTCGTCACACTTTTTTATAATTGGCTAAAGGCGTCTAATGACAGCCCTTGTTACCCAACAAAAATGATCAAAATGGCCTATACCTAAAGGGTACAGGGGTATTCTATGCGTATTTTAAAGTCATGGTGTTGCGGGATTATTTGGGCAGGTTTGGCTTGTATTTGCCAAGCTAACACTGCAGCTACGCCCACACAAGACCCTATTGAAGCGCTTACACAAGAAATTCAAAAGCAAACAGAAGCCGTTTATCAAGATCGTTTACAGCAATTATTGTCACAAAAACGACAGCAGATACATCTGTTCTTAGAGCAAACCAACAAACAATTAATCACCCTGTCTCAATCCACAATGAGCCAGGTATCAGCGCAAGCATTTGCAGTCACCTTTCATAGTTATTTATATGAAAGAGGACCCCTCACTGAACCGCTAAATACTCAACTTACAAACTTCTATCAAGACCAAGCATCAGCCACACAAAGCTTAGATGACATTGGTCAGGCCTTGCATCTGGACTTCATTGTTAACAACCCAAATATTAATAAAAGGCAATTACTGGATGAAAGCCCCACTGATACCAGTTACAGCCGAGCCCACAGTTTGTACCATCCCATCTACAGAAATTACGCCAATCAATTCAATTTCTCAGACCTCTATTTGATCGATGCTAAAACTGGCCATGTTATATATAGCGTGAATAAAGCCAATGATTTTGCTACTCCCTTATTCAATGAGAATCTAAAAGCATCCCCATTAGCCATAACGGTTAAACATGCACTGCGTTTGTCTAAAGGACAAAGTCTATTCACTGAATTCAGTCAATATGAAGATTCAAACTCAGGGTTCATGGCCACTCCCATTTTTAATGAAGACACATTGTCAGCTGTCTTAGTATTTAGAATCAATAGCACGACTTTTCAGCCACTGCTCAATAACGTGGGATTTGAAAATACAGACGTGCATTTATTCGACAGTCACAATGACATGATGATGAGTAATTTAACGTCGAATATTACAAATACCGAATTGGTGGCGTCTTACAAAAGTATTCTTTCTCAATCTTCTGGATCTGATAGCCAATTAAAAACCATTAAAATAAATAACTCAGAGCATTTATTCAGCCAGCAACCCATTCAGCTATTTGGTTTGAAGTGGAAAATTATCACCTCTATCAATAAAGATCTTGCCCAACCCATTATGGACGCACGACATTTCATCAAAAAATCAAAGCCAGATATAAAAGACACAATCGAATTTAAGCTAGATGGAGAACAGTTACTTTACATCGCAATTGGCTTATTGATGCTGCTCGCATTATTTGTATTAGCCATAAGAACACAAAAGAACAAGTCATTATTAGAGAGCAGTAATACAGCCAATCTAATAAAGTCACTAAACGTAAAAGAAATTGAAAGCCAGACACAGCCAATATTGATTCAACCAAGTGCCTTATCAAGTGCCATCAAAGACATTAAAAACACAATCAATACAAGCTTAGAGACAGAAGGATCGATTAAAGCCAATACACTAGAAATCACCAACTTGATCAAACACGAAAAAACAAACATTCGGTCATTTGAACATAAAGTATCAGAACTGAAACAGTCTATTGAAAGCAGGCTACACGACTCAAACATCACTCAGAAACATAAGTCTGCTAACGAAACCAACCTTAATCCTTTTGACATCAAAAGCAGCAGCGATAAAATACTCAGTCAGCAACATCAGCAAGTTAAAACACTCATCAATGTTTTAGGCGGTGCTAAAGACACTGTGACAGAAGTTGCAACGGGCACCGACAATATTGTTACCGCACTTGAAGTCATACAAAGCATTGCAGAACAAACAAACTTACTGGCACTTAATGCAGCCATTGAAGCCGCCCGTGCCGGCGAACAAGGAAGAGGCTTTGCAGTGGTTGCCGATGAAGTAAGAACATTGGCCACACGCACACAACAAAGCACAGAAGACATAAAACGTATTATTGGTAAACTAAAAGACGACTCGAATAATTCGGTTAAATCTCTTGATCAAGCAAACAGCCTGATACACGACAACCAGAACATCACAGAGAAAATAGAAAGTATCTTCGACAACATACAAAAAACATCAGACAACTTATCAGCCAACCTTTCAAGCAATGATGATAACGAGCGTTTACAATCACTAGATTCCATTCTTGCAGATTTGAATGCACTACAAGATACGTATAAAAATCAAAACACCTGGGTAGATAACCTAGATACCATACAAAAAAACATAACAGAAACCAGTGAATCTGTTATGTCTAATTTGAAAAAACTTACGAAATAGACCTGTAGGAATTCATGAACACTACTTTGCAATGGCTCGCAATATATTGCTGCCACTGATCACGCCACTCATCAAACCATTCTTAGTTACAAATATTCGTCTGATTCCATTTTGCAGCATCACATAAGCCACTTCTTGAAAGCTAGAAGAAACATCTATTTGCACTACATTTTTAGTCATCACTTGATTTACAGTGCAATTTTCATCCGCCTTACTGAGCATTTGTTCTTGTAGGGCAGCATCATATTCCAACCCCACAAATTCATCATAAACCTGCTTAAGTAAGCGACCTTTTTCTTCTGTTGAATTGCTTTCAAATCGAACAACATCCGACTGGGTTACCACACCTACCAATGAATGATCACTGGCTATGACTGGAGCACCACTGATTTTATTCTTAATCAAAAACTCCGACAAACGTTTAATTGACCAGCCTTCATAGGCCATCAGTACGTCATTTGTCATAATATCGCCTGCAGTCAAATCAGTCTTCAAGATCTACTCCGTTAATTATCAGTATTTAGCTTATTATTTAACTTATTGTAACAGCGTCTGCATTTCACCCGATTCAATCAGTTTACTCACTTCGCTATTCCCACCTACTAAGCACCCATTAACAAACACCATGGGAAAAGTTGGCCAGCCGCTCCACATTTTTATCGCAAGCCTTGGTTTCCAATCTTTAAAGTAACTGCCGTACTCTAAGTACTCAAATTGAATGTTTGAAGAATTCAATAGCTTGCTAACGGATTTGCAAACAGGGTTCTGACGCATACCGACAACTAATACAGCATTACTTTTTACGGCGTTAATCACATCTTCAACAACCGACTGATGACCGCCACCTACTTTAGATTGAATGTGAGTGTGAATATTTTCATTTGGTAAAAGTAAACGTGTCATTTATACAATGCCTAATCAATCTATATTTTAAAAATCATTTTTCGCTAAAATAAATATCAGCATAATATGCCACTGCGCTTAAATGACTATTATCGGTATCCGTCATAATCGCAACGGCATCTAAATAGCGATAAGCGTCTTCATTTTCTTTGTCCGACCCTTTGTCTCCGAATTGTTCAATCATATCCAGGTACACATTTCGTTTCTCTGTCACCCAGATCTCTAGAGCATCAGACTCACCTCTTATGGCATACATTTTGGCGTTATCGCCAACAAAAGCATTATTCCATTGAGCATCTTTATCCTGATTACTTGACCATACATAGTTTAAAGCAAGGGTATTCCATATTTTCCAACCACCGTCTTTTACAACGTAAATTCTCGCGGCATAGTCATCACCGTCTTTAATGGTCTCATCTAAATTGGGCAATGCATTATCAATTTTCCATGACCAGTTTAAGAAAGGGGTTTCAAAAAGATCAATCACTTTTTCTTTGGCTAAACCAGAAGCGGTGTCATTACTCTGTGCTTTTAATACTTGTTTATCACCATCATTAACAATTGTGTAAAGGGTTTCACCTGCAAATGATTTAGCTGTCCAGTTTTCAATTTTATCCGTGGAAAAATCGGCAATAATATTTTTATTATCACTTAAGACTTCAACGTTATTGATAGAATTATCACTAGGTGTGGCTGCCATTGTAAAATTGGCTATACAGTATAAAGATATAAAAGAGAGGGTTTTCGAGATTGGATTGAAAGGGAACATCATTTAGCCCGTATTGGTAAGAACGCTTCTTATTCAGCGAATCTCCCGTTATTTATTTTCAATTTAATCACCCAACAACCAGGTGCTTTAAATCGTCTAGTTTTTGTTGGCATTCAGGATCATGCTGAACAAGCATAATCGTTAAGTCATCTAAAGTAAGCACTATTTCATTTTGCTCATGAAATAGATTCTTTAAAGTTGGAATAACCTGAGCCGCAGATTCAAACTCTTCTGCTTTTATTAACTCTTCTAAATGACCAATCATTTAACGTCCCTTTAATTCGTTGCCGCTGGTATTCCTGTCATACACTTATATTCTCTAAGTGAATGCTAACCTGACATTTCTAAAATTAAAAATCAACGAATTAGTGCGACTATTTTTACGGAAGAATGCATAATTTTTACAATTCAAGACAGAGTCAGCCAAATCTTAAACTTAAGAGCCTATCAACGAACAAACGTTCAATATTGTTCATTAAAATATCACAAAATAAATTATTATTAGAAACACAGTTACCGCAAAGAACTCGCCAAGTCTATATGACACTTTTATTACACAGCACCATAAAGACCCACTATAGTGCACGAATACAGTGTACAAATTTTTTCTTGAATTCTGATTCACTTTATTAGTATGCAAAAAAATCCCCTTATCATTTCTGATAAAGGGATTTTTCATTTCTGGCTAAATGATAAACGAAATCAGTTAGCGCCTAAAATCAGTTCTCTGAAAAACTTAACCACATCAACATAGTCATCTACTTTAATTTGCTCATTCAAACCATGCATACGCTCTAGTGTGTCTGGGCTAAAACGGTTAAAAGCAAAGCGGTAAATGCTATCACTTAACCCTTCGTAGTGTTTTGCGTCTGTACCCGCCATTGTCAGATAAGGGGTCACGATTAAGTCTTCATCTTGTGTCACACGATGAATAGCATCTTTAATTTGTGAAAATTGCGCATTATCACTCACCGAAACCGATGATGGATCACCAGAGAACCCACCCTTCATGGTTACTTCCACGGCTTCATTATTAATAATTGACTTAGCGTGAGCCAAAACCGTTTCTCCGGTTTCACCAGGCATGATCCTAAAGTTAATCACGGCTGACGCTTCACTTGGTAAGATATTGTCTTTACTTGAACCCTTGGCCATGGTCACAGCGGTGGTGGTTCGTACACTGGCGTTTGTGGTTTTTGAACCACTTAATATTTTTTCGACTATTGGCTCTGTAATCCACATGTTGGCGAACACGGCTTTTTCTAGTGTGCCCATGGCAGGCCCAATGTTTTCAAACATGGTTCGGCTATATTCCATATTGGCAGGAAAAGGCGACGCTTCTAAATCCACCAAGGCTTTAGCAATCACACCCAGTGCCGTGTGCTTAGGCGGCATAGAGCTATGACCACCCACATCCGTGGCTTTAAGTTGCAGACTCACATAGCCTTTTTCAGCAATGCCCACCAAAGCGATTGGACGTTCAACACCAGGAATAATACCGCCACCTACAATCGAACCGCCTTCATCTAATATGAATTCAAAATCCAACTTACGATCACGTAGAGTTTGCGCAATGATCTTAGCGCCTTCATTACCGCCAATTTCTTCATCGTGGCCAAAGGCCAGATACACATCGCGCTTAGGCTGAAAGCCTTTTGATAATAAATTTTCTGTGGCTTCTAAAATACCCAGCACTCCCGACTTAATGTCTACTGCGCCTCGGCCCCAAATAATGTCATCACTGATGGCGCCGCTAAACGGAGCATGTACCCATCGATCACGGGATTCGGGGTCTACTGGAACCACATCTTGGTGAGACATTAACATCATAGGTTTAAGCGATGCATCGGTGCCTTTCCAGCGGTACAGCAAAGACAACTCGCTCACCATCTCTAGCTCTAACGAGGCGTGCACCATAGGAAAGCTTTGCTTTAAAAAGCGATGAAAGTCTTTAAATACTTGAGGGTCTTTCTTCTCAGGGTCCATATGAGTGATGGTGGCAAACTGAATGCCTTTAGATAATCGCGTGGCAACCGCCAGCTTATCGATTTCAGAGCCATCCAATAACGGCTTCAGGTCCACTTTTTCAGTGTTGAATGTCAGAACATTGCCAACAAACACCACGACAAGCAGTGCCATTGCACCGCCAACCCACTTTAGAAACGTCATATATTCACCTGTTTTTATTATTCAAAAAGTATCTGAACTGATTGCGTACTAATGTGCAAGATTAAACACCAAATGGCTAGATGGAAGCTGGCCATTTCAAACACCCATAATTGAATATAGACAGAGAAATTAAAGTCACCTAATCACACCAGTCATTAATTCACCGACTATGCAGGAAGACAGGCATGAAAAAAGGGCCAATTGGCCCTTTTTTGCTTAAGTCTTGTTTGATGCTCAAAAGCCATATAAAAACCTAAGACATCAGTGAGTCAAAAGGCTCAATGATCACCGTTTCACCCACTTCTACACGGCCTCTGCTTTGTTCCAGAACAATATAACAATTAGCCAGACTCATGGACCTTAAAATCCCAGAGCCTTGTGCACCCGTATTACTCACCATTAACTGGCCGTCTTCTGCCATAGAATACACCCCACGCTGAAAGTCGGTACGACCAGGGCTCTTTTTAATTGAATCCGTCACAATGGCAGGCAAACGCAATGCTGGTCGTGATACCTCGCCCGACAGCTTTCTAAGCATAGGAATACCCAATTGATGCAGTGTCACCAATGCACTTACGGGATTCCCCGGTAAACCAATAAAGTAGCTATTGGGCAATTGCCCAAACGCAAACGGCTTGCCTGGTTTAATGGCCAGCTTCCAAAAATCCACTCGGCCAAGCTCTTCTAATACAGTCTTGGTGTAATCCGCTTCACCTACCGACACACCGCCAGATGTAATCACCACATCGGCTATTTGATCCGCTTCGGTAAAGGCTTTTCGTAATGCATCCAAATCATCAGGAATAATCCCAAAATTAATCAACTTAACGCCAAACTTGTTTAATAACGCACTGACTGTGTAGCCGTTACTTTCGTAAAACTGCCCTTCTGCTAGGGGTTCACCCGGATGCTTTAACTCATCCCCAGTGCTCATAATGGCCACAGTGATTGTCTCGAATACCGAAACCTGATGACAGCCTAAACTTGCCAATAAACCAATATCCGCAGGGGTTAGGCGTCGGCCAGTGGTTAATATCTCTTGGCCAACCTTAATGTCTTCTCCCGCACGGCGAATATTCTCACCCACTCTCGGGGATTGGTTCACGGTAATCTGTTCTTCTGTTGCCTGGCCTGACTCGATCACCGTCACGTTTTCTTGCATCACAACCGCATCGCAGCCTGCGGGTATTTGACCACCTGTCATAATGCGCGCACATTCGCCGGCTTGTATCTCACCGCCGTAAGGGTGGCCAGCAAACACCTTGGCCACCTGCTTTAACGGTGTGCCTTCAATCGCATCCGCTGATCGAAGAGCATAGCCATCCATTGCACTGTTATCTGCAGGGGGAATATTTAAATCACTGGCCACATTTTTAGCCAGTATTAATCCGCACGCCTGATTAAGCGGTACGTCTTGAATGCGATCACTGACAGTGATGCCAGCAAGCAAGTGTTCTAATGCGGTGTCTAACGGGGTAAGTCCTGGTGCGCTACAGCAATCGACCATAAAAATTCTGCCTAACTCTACTTAAACGTTTTGCCTGTGTGCCTATTAACAAAGCCCCTAGCAACGAAACCCTAGAGACTAAACCCTAGCAACTTCCAAACTAGCCTCTTAAACTAGCTATCGCGACCTAGGTTCAGCTCGTTCACCACCCAAACAGCGGCTTCAACACGACTACGTAAATTCATTTTTTTCAAAAGATGTTTAACGTGTACTTTAACAGTGCCGTCACTAATATCCAAAGCACGGGCAATCAATTTATTGCTTAAACCTTTTGCTATCAGCTTTAAAATTTCTAACTCACGGGCGGTTAAACTTTCTAACGCATTATTCACTTTCTTTTCAGGGCGACGCAATGCACTGGCCAACACTTCAGCTAAGCGGTCACTGATGACCATCTTGCCTAATGCCGCTTGTTTAATTTTGGCAATAATTTCTTCTGGTTCCATATCCTTCAATAAGAAGCCGTCAGCACCATTTGTAATCGCCGATACCACATCTTCATCATGATCGCTTACTGTCAGCATCACAATGCGCGACGATATGCCTTTTTCGCGCATGGCTTTTAGGGTTTCTATCCCGTCCATGCCTTGCATGTTTAAATCTAAAATAATTAAGTCAGGCTCTGAATCTTCAACCAAGTTCAAAGCGTCTTGACCATTACTGGCTTCTGCCACTAATTCCAAGTCATCTTCTAGTTCGATTAACTGTCGTAACCCTTTTCTTAATAACGGGTGATCGTCAACGATCATTAACGTAGCGGCTTCTGTCATGACTCATCCTTCTGAATATTGTGTGATTGTGCCTCTAGTTAATAGCCTGTTCCAGTCAGGCTTTCACTTGCTTGATGTGCATCAATCTTTGCTCTGTTACGCATTATGAGGGCTAAACACCCATAAGCAACATGAGTACTCACATGTGAGTAGTTTTCTTTTTAAATTATGCCTACAAACAAATATTTTTTAACTTAAAACCCCGTTATTTCTTTGCATTCAATTCAATCAGCCTAAATACGCCTGTTTATAATTTTTAGTTGTACCCACTCCTGATTATTGCTGCCCATATAAGCCACACGCATAGTGGGATTGAAATACTGTTTTTGATAATAATTAGGGAGAGTTACCTATGACCGACAGCACCAATACCGCCAATGTTGCACCAAACGGTGCAAAAGGTGGCGGCGACATTCACGACTGGAACCCAGAGGACAGTTCCTTTTGGGAGAACACGGGTAAAGCCGTTGCCACTCGAAATTTATGGATCTCTATTCCAAGCCTACTAGCGGGTTTCGCTGTTTGGCTTTACTGGGGCATCATAACCGTTCAAATGCTTAACCTAGGGTTTCCCTACGCCAAGTCAGAGCTTTTCTCACTAATGGCCATTGCCGGTTTAACCGGTGCAACCCTTCGCATACCAAGTAGTTTCTTTATTCGCCCATTCGGTGGTCGAAACGTTATCTTCTTTACCACTGCATTATTAATGATACCTGCAGTTGGAACCGGTTTTGCGTTGCAAGATCAAAACACACCTTTATGGGTGTTTCAGTGTTTAGCACTTCTATCTGGTTTGGGCGGCGGTAACTTTGCATCGTCAATGTCTAACATCAACTTCTTCTACCCTAAAAAACAACAAGGCCTAGCTCTTGGTTTAAATGCGGGTTTAGGAAACTTTGGTGTGACCACAATGCAAATTGTTGTGCCATTGTTTATGACCTTCGCTATTTTTGGTGGCGAACCCATGATCCTAGAAAACACCTCGGGTACCTTGATTGGTAAAATCCCTGCAGGCACAGAATCTTATATCCACAACGCTGGCTTTGTTTGGTTGCTACTTTTAGTGCCATTAGCGTTTGCGGGTTGGTTCGGAATGAACAATCTACGTGCTGATCACGTATCCCCTGACACACCCAACCCATTAGGTGCGTTTGCTGGTATGACGGGCATGCTAGGTGTGGGTTTTGTAACAGCGGTATTTGGTCTTTGGTTACTATTACCTGAATCTGTAAACGGTTCTGGCTTTGGTGTTCCAAAAGAAATCGTACTGCTAATTGTTATTGCCTCCACTGTTTTATTGTTGAAAAAAATCCCAGGCACCATTGGTCAAACATTGGATCGTCAATACAAAATTTTTGAAAACAAGCACACATGGGTAATGAGCATCATCTACACCATGACCTTTGGTTCGTTCATTGGTTTTGCAGCGTCTTTCCCACTAGCAATCAAAGTAATCTTTGGTTACCAGCACGTTATGGTTGATGGCGCGATGAATCACGACATTGTTAACCCTAATGGCCCTAGTGCGCTAATGTACGCCTGGATGGGTCCATTCATCGGTGCATTGATTCGACCAGTAGGCGGTTGGATTGCAGATAAGATTGGTGGCGCACTGGTGACACAAATTTGTGCAGTGGTAATGGTAGCAGCCGCTCTAGGCGTAGCGTACTACATGCAACTGGCTTATCAGTCAGCCACACCTGAAGAATACTTTGTACCCTTCTTTGTATTGTTCTTAACCTTGTTTGGCGCTACCGGCATCGGCAATGGTTCAACGTTCCGTACTATTTCAATGGTATTTAACAAAGAACAAGCAGGACCAGTACTAGGTTGGACATCAGCGATTGCAGCATACGGTGCATTCTACATTCCTAAAGTATTGGGTGAGCAAATCAAACTGACTACACCAGAAAACGCACTCGTTGGATTCGCAGTTTTCTATGCAGTTTGTATTGTGATCAACTGGTTCTTCTACCTACGTAAAAATGGTGAGTACTACAACCCATAATTTAACACGCTGTAATATGAGTTAAAATATTCATTATTTAACGTAAACAAAAAAACCGATTCATCACTGAATCGGTTTTTTTATGGGCATTCACTTTAAGAAATTAAAATACTGACTACCTACCAATACTAACGATTTAAAAGCTCAGCGTTCGTTGGGTATGTTTCAAGTAACTTAACTAATTCCTTCACGCCTTCTTCTGGCTCATGACTGATTAATTCTCGGCGTAAAGCCGTTATATTTTTGATGTCTTTCGCATTTAAAAGAAGCTCTTCACGGCGCGTACTGCTTTTAGCAATATCCAGTGCAGGAAATATTCGTTGATTGGCAATGTCTCGTGACAATACAATTTCCATATTGCCAGTGCCCTTGAACTCTTCAAATATCACTTGATCCATGCGGCTGCCAGTATCGACCAATATTGTCGCTAGAATAGTTAGCGAACCGCCATTCTCTATTTTTCTCGCGGCACCAAATAATTTACGTGGTATTTCCATGGCTCTGGCGTCAACCCCACCTGACATGGTGCGGCCGCTACTCTTGCCACCTGCGTTATGTACCCGCGCAAGTCTTGTAAGCGAATCAATCACAATCATGACATCATGGCCCTCTCCTGCTTCCTTACGGGCCTTATCAAGAAGCTTATCGGCCACACGCATGTGATTGGCATAGCTTTCATCTGAAGAAGAAGCGTGCACTTCGGCTGGTACGCTGCGCTTAAAGTCCGTCACTTCTTCAGGGCGTTCATCAATCAATAACGCATAAAGTTTTATGTCGGGGTAAGCCTTACCCACCGCCTGACAAATATGTTTTAAAATAGTGCTTTTACCCGAACCGGGTGGCGCCACAATCAAACCACGCTGGCCCATGCCAATGGGAGTCAGTAGATCAATGGCTCGTGCGCTGAACTGATCAGACCCTAACTCTAAGTTAATAGATTCAAAAGGATTAATGGCCACGCCATTGGAAAAGCTTTTTAGAGGATCATCCTGCGCGACTTCTTTCACTATTTTTTTGAATGGCTTGATGACTTTGTCTCTTTTCACCTTAAGCGTTAATGTTTTTCTTGTCATGGTAGTAATTATAGCTCTGGGTGATTGCATATTTTACGTGCTTTTGACTAAACCTAACCTGCACTAATATTAGGCATACAGGTCAATGTTAGCTTACGTAAATCAGAATGTGCTTTTCTTTAAATCGGCTTTCTCACGGCTTAGCGTTAGAATTTTATAACCACCCCACGCCATAATTGCAAACCCTGCCGCTAAAAATGAATTAACGATTGAAGGGTCATTTAACATAGGGGTAAACGCATCACCGTTTGCAGCAAACTTACCGTACAAACCCAGACCAAACAAAATAGACCCAGGTGCATCCATGATGCTGACCTTCAGTATTTCTTTTTCGATCTCTTTGATGCGCTGTTCATTGTTCATAGTTTACTTTCTTATATTTATACTTAATTATTTTATAGTCCCATATTAAAAGACTCTACCCACTCGATTCTACCCTGCCATCACGGTAAAAAGAATAGCCCATCGCTATACAGGAGCGAACTGCCTGCTATCCATTTACGATTTAAGAAACCCGCACAATGGATACCCGCGTTCGCGAGTATGACGGGGTAGACTTCACAGCTATCAACGGGTGAGTCTGAACAACACCCTCGTCATACCAGAAGTGAGGAACGAGCTATCTGGTATCCAATTACAATTTATGAAAACGGCACAATGGATACCCGCCTCGGCAATATGCTCCTGCATTGCTCTACTACTTACATCCATGTAAGCATTCGCGAGTATGACGGGGTAGACTTCACAGCTTTCTACTAATGGTTATCCGCGTTCGCAAGTATGACGGATAAGGGTTAGCCTTACTCAAGACAGAATCCCAACACCCTCGTCATACCAGAAGCGAGGAACGAGCTATCTGGTATCCATTTCTAACTGATGAAACCCGCCCAATGGCTACCCGCCTCGGCAATATGCTCCTGCATTGCTCTACTACTTACATCCATGTAAGCATTCGCGAATATGACGGGGTAGACTTCACAGCTATCAACGGGTGAGTCTGAACAACACCCTCGTCATACCAGAAGTGAGTGAGCCTGTCCTGAGCTTGCCGAAGGAAGCTATCTGGTATCCATTTACAATTTATGAAAACGGCCCAATGGATACCCGCGTTCGCGAGTATGACGGGGTAGACTTCACAGCTTTCTACTAATGGCTACCCGCCTCGGCAATACGCTCCTGCATTGCTCTACTACTTACATCCATGTAAGCATTCGCGAATATGACGGGGTAGACTTCACAGCTATCAACGGGTGAGTCTGAACAACACCCTCGTCATACCAGAAGTGAGGGAGCCTGTCCTGAGCTTGCCGAAGGAAGCTATCTGGTATCCATTTCTAATTTATGAAAACGGCACAATGGATACCCGCCTCGGCAATATGCTCCTGCATTGCTCTACTACTTACATCCATGTAAGCATTCGCGAGTATGACGGATAAGGGTTAGCCTTACTCAAGACAGAATCCCAACACCCTCGTCATACCAGAAGCGAGGAACGAGCTATCTGGTATCCATCTACAATTTATGAAAACCGCTCAATGGATACCCGCCTCGGCAATACGCTCCTGCATTGCCCTACTACTTACATCCATGTAAGCATTCGCGAGTATAACGGGTTAAATTTTGTTATTAACTTAATCCAAATTACTTAAAGCAGTTTTATACCCGCTTTAGTAGCACGTGCCTGATGCAGCTTTTTATAGCTTTCAATCAATCTTAAGTGCTTGTCTA
>ERZ1027231.132-NODE-132-length-39155-cov-21.108900_pt1 | contig 39155 bp, 31 predicted proteins | sample MGYA00520866_ERZ1027231 | MGnify/ENA primary metagenome ERZ1027231 (study PRJEB33311, sample SAMEA4378411) | marine metagenome | biome: Marine biome; feature: Fjord; material: Water | collected 2014-07-20T08:00:00Z/2014-07-... | depth 75 m ...
TGATTTCTATTTACATCTACCCCCTGTGCGATCATATTCCTCGCGGCGGTCAAATTACCCTCTCTAATATGATCGGCTATAGTGGTAGCACAAGCGCTTAAACTAAGTGCTATCAAAATGAAAAGTATGGCCTTTAATCTTCGAATTATTGCACCTTGATGAAGGTTCATGTTAATCCCTTAAATAAAATTTCAAGAATTGTACAGTAATAGGGGGGCCCAAATCTTGCCATTATGTGGGTATATGTGACTTTTTATGGTGAAATTATTTCAATACATATGGTAAAAATATTTTTCCATGGTTTAAGTATGAATAAACGCTTGGAATTATTTATCAAGTGTTCACTACTTAGTAAATATTTTGGTAGGCGGAAAGGGGAAGGCAGGGTCTTTCTAGATTAAGATACATTACTTTGTAGGTCGTAAAGTGGGCATATAGGGAGGAAAATAGAATAATAAAACAGGCTTATAGGTTGGCAGCGGGCTTCTCATTAATTTCCACTTCTTTTAAACTCATATGTTTCATAAATTCCATGCCGGGGGCCAGAGTTATTCGCCAGGCCACCGCGGTTTCGTGACTAAAATGTGGCTCAATTTCTTCCAGCGTAGAAATGAGGGTATTAATAAAATTCTCGTATAGATGTGGCGCTATATTATGAGTCTCTATATGGGCTTTTGATATGGCTATTAAGTACGGACTTGCGCGCTTGGTTGTAAAAAAGATAACCATATGAGTAATGGCTTTTTTAAGCATACTCTTTTGGTTGTCCATATCGGTATTACGAAATGCCTCCTTTATTAAAGGGGAGCTATTAATGAAAGTGATAATGAAACGATCAAAAAATTCATCGCTGTTATTTAATACAAATTCATAACTGTCGTTAAATAGTTCATTGAAATCAAATTCCATACATATTGACCTATATTTTATCCTGCTTGATTATTCCATTCCCTCGGTGATTTTTCTTGGACTAATACATTTATCACTTGTTCATAAAATCTTATCGCCAATTGCGATATAAACACATTTGTACTGTATGAAACTCAGCTTATATTGCTTCAAGATATTTAAATTTAGCAGTGATCGGGATCTGTGTCAGTACCCCTACATGACTTGATGCATAACCCTGATACTAATGGATACTTTTTGTCTTTTTGAGACTCCTATAGACAATACAGGAATTTGAATTAGCCCAAGTATAAATACTAAGAATATAAAATAAGTTCATAACGGACTTAAACTTATAAGAGGTGTTTATCTTCCCCTGGAATAAAAATTAATCTTGCTCAGCCAAGCTGCCCATAGCTTGCATATAAACTTGCCGTATTCGCTGGCACAAATTACCCATTATTAGGCGAGCTTTAACAATTCCTTATGTCCTTATCTCTCTAATATAGAGCGATCTTGTTTTGTGTTTAAGGCTTTGGTTGTGACGCCACAACCGGACAATTTGGTTGTTAAAAATCACACACTAATATTAAGCCCATGTGGAGTAAAACATGAGTAACCTAGACAGTCTTAACGAAGTAAAGCTGGCGACTTATTTACAAAAACACATGGCCGCATTTAAAGGCCCGTTAACGGCAAAGAAGTTTGCTGGCGGCCAGTCCAACCCCACCTTTCAGATTGATGCCAGCAGCGGTCGTTATGTATTACGCCGCAAACCACCGGGTAAGTTATTGCCTTCGGCCCATGCAGTGGATCGCGAATTTAAAATGATGTCTGCACTTAAAGGTTCAAAGGTACCCGTGGCTCGGGCTTATCATCTGTGTGAAGACGACAGTGTCATTGGTTCCATGTTTTATATTATGGAATTTGTAGAGGGGCGCATCTTTTGGGATGCGGCCTTGCCCGAAGTAAAAAAGCAAGAGCGCAGCGCCATCTATGACGAAATGAATCGGGTATTGGTGGAACTTCATAGTGTGGGTATTAACAAGGTAGGCCTTGAGGATTTTGGCAAAACTGGAAATTATTACCAAAGGCAAATAGGGCGTTGGAGCAAGCAATATAAAGCGGCCCAGACCGATTCGGTCACGGCCATGGATACCCTAATGGAGTGGTTGCCTAATAACATTCCAGAAGACGATGGCCTGGTAAGCATTGTCCATGGTGATTTTCGTTTGGATAATTTTATTTTTCATCCAAGTCAGGCAAAAATTTTGGCGGTGGTGGATTGGGAACTCTCTACCCTGGGTCATCCCTTTTCCGATCTGGCTTATCAATGCATGTAATGGTACTTCCCTGCAGCTGGCACCTTGCCGGGGTTGGGTGGCCTGGATAGAACAACGCTAGGTATTCCCACCGAAGAAGAGTATGTGGCGCGTTATTGTGAGCGCATGAAGTTAAGCGAAATTGAAAACTGGAATTTTTATTTGGCCTTTAGCTTTTTCAGACTTGCCTCTATTTGCCAGGGGGTTAAGAAGCGGGCACTGGATGGCAATGCCTCAAATAAAAAAGCAATGGACGTTGCGGCCTTGGTAGGCCCGTTAAGTGAAATGGGTTTATTAAAGATGCAACAGCAAGATGCACTGGCAATTTCATAGTAAAACAATTTAAAAATACAAAGTTAAAACACATAGTTAAAACACGCGGTTAAAACACAAAGATAAACTTCCAAATAAACTTCCAAGTAAAAGAACGAGAATAAATATGCATACTTTAGATTATTCAGAAAAAGTCGTGATGATTACCGGCGCAGGTGCTGGCATGGGAAAACTGGCGGCAGAAAACTTTGCCGAGGCCGGAGCTAAACTGGCCATCTGTGATATTAATCAAGACAACATTGAAACTGTGGCTGCGGTATTACGAGAAAAAGGCTGTGATGTTTTGGCACGGGCATTTGATGTGAGTGACGAGGGCCAAGTAAAAAACTTCCTGGAAGAATGTGTTAGTCGTTTTGGCAGAATTGATGTGGGCATTAACAATGCCGGTATTTTACAGCCGGTGGCGCATTTACATAAATTGGAGCTTGAGGCACTGGATAAACAATATCAGGTGAACATTAAGGGCGCCTTTGCTTGTATGAAACATCAACTGGCGAATATGTTAAAAAAAGGTGGCGTCATTTTAAATTTGTCGTCATTGGCGGGCATTAATGGCGCGCCTAATTTGGCGGCTTATTCTTCGGCCAAACATGCGGTAGTGGGCATGACCCGCACCGCAGCGGTGGAATATGGGCGTTACAATATTCGTGTGAATGCCTTATGCCCAAGCTTTGTTGATAGCCCTATGCTTAACGACGTGGTGGATCAAGGCCCCGTTAGTAAAGAGCGCATGGTGGAGTTTAATCCCATGAAACGTCTGGCCACCATGCAGGAAATTGTGAATGCCATGTTATGGATGTGCTCGGATTTCAACTCGTATATGAATGGCCAGGCCATCGCCATAGACGGTGGTTTAACTGCATTTTGAGGCTTGAGTTTTCCCGAAACAGAGTGTTATAAAAAGAGAACTTAGTTTCTCTTTTTTTATTGGCTGATTGTAGTTCTGTATTGATGGAAGTTAAAAAGCGCTTAAGTTAATTATTCTGACAATATCTTTCAGCTTAAAGGGGAAATTTTTACAACATTTATACAGGGCAACATCTGCTGGTTATTTACTACACCCACCTCACTATAGTCGTTACAATGGTGAACATTCCCATGTGTATGCTTAGGAGTCTTGCGTGTCAGAATCGAACAAAACTAGGCGTGATGCCGCTCTAAATTACCCCTTCGAAAATAAACCTGAACCAGGAGAATTACTGCCCATAGTGGAGGGGGTGAACTGGTTGCGCATGCCACTGCCTTTCAGCTTAAACCACATTAATCTGTGGGCCATAGAAGGGGATGATGATTGGTCTATTGTGGATACCGGCCTTGCCAGCGATGAAACCATCGAGCTTTGGCAAGCCGTACACAATAAATATTGCAGTAGTAAACCTGTAAAAAATATATTGATCACGCACATGCACCCGGACCACATTGGTTTGGCTGGTTGGCTCACCCGTACTTGTAAGGCGGAGCTTTCTATTACCCGCAGCGAATATCTTACTTGCCGCCATTTGCTTGATTACTCCCATAAAGAAGCGCCACAAGAGGCGGTGGATTTTTATCGGGCGGCAGGCCTTGATGAAGAGCAACTTGAAAATTATCGAGGCCAGTTTGGTGGTTTTGGTAAATTTGTGCGTGGACTGCCCCATAGTTACCGCCGCCTTACAGACGGACAAATAGTAAAAATTGGTAATTATGATTGGCGCGTGATTGTGGGTTCGGGGCATTCCACCGAGCACGCCTGTTTTTATTGTGAAGAGCTGAACGTGATTATTTCAGGGGATCAAATATTACCCACCATTTCATCTAACGTGAGTGTGCGTGCCACCGAGCCTTATGAGAACCCGTTGCAAGATTGGTTGGATTCCTGTCAAAAACTCATTGATGAATTACCAAGTGATGTATTGGTTTTGCCATCCCACGGAAAGCCTTTCACCGGCGCCCATGAACGTTTAAACGGACTTATAAACGAACATGAAGGTGACATGGAAAAATTGAAAGTTGAGTGCATGACGCCTAAGCGAGCCATCGATGTTTTTCCCATATTATTCAGAGCCAAGATTGACCGTAATAATTTATTAATGGCCACAGGGGAAAGCTTGGCCCACCTTAACTGCCTGATTGCCCGTGGTGAAATGAGCGTGACCATGGACAGTGCTGGCGTGAATTATTATCAAAGCAAAGTTTAGTTAAGCCCTTAACCCCTTAATCACTAAACCCGACTGCCGAATTCTACGGCAGCGGATTTAGTGCTTTTCTTATTTCCTACTTCTGTTTATCCCTGCATATCTGGTTGTGAGATGACTAAAACCTTCAAGGCTGAACCCTTTACCGCATCCATTTAATACATTTGTTTGCTTAGGGCTTTTACTTCACCGTTGACAGGTAAGTATACAGTCGTATACATTGGCTAGGGTTAGACCTGAATATAGCCTGATATCAGGCTATAGAGCCTACTAGCTGACATGGCTCGCCCTTAACTCGGGCCATTAAAGCGCAGAAGAAAACATCTGCGTTTTTTTTGAAATACAAGGTATACAGGTGTATACATGGGCCGGATTAATTGGCCTTGATTTAATTGACGGGAGTAAATGTATGACAATTGCCGCCGGTACCAAGTACCGCTTAAAACATGTAGAAGGGCAGTTTGATGCCATCGTTATTGGCTCGGGCATGGGCGGACTATCAGCCGCATCTTTGTTGGCACAGGCCGGTAAAAAGGTGTTGGTATTAGAGCAACACTACACCATAGGTGGTTGCAGTCATGCCTTTACTAGAAAGGGTTACGAGTGGGATGTGGGCCTGCATTATGTGGGAGATGTGGCCTCAAAGAAGGCAGTGTTTAGGCAGGTAATTGATTACGTTACCCATGAAAAAGTACAGTGGGCTCCCTTGCCCAAGGTCTATAACCGCTTTGCCATTGGCGACAAGGTTTACCATATTCCCGCCGGCAAAGAGGCTTATGCCAACAAGATGAAAGAGTACTTTCCCGAGGAAGCGCAATTCATCGATGACTACATAGATCTTGTCTACAAGGTGAACAAAGCGGGCGCTAATTTTTTTGCCGAGCGTGCCCTGCCCAGAGCCATAGCCGATAATATGTACGAAAGCATGAGCAAGGATTTCCGCGAGTATTCCGATCAAACCACCTATGAAGTGTTGTCAGCCATGACCAATAACCAGGAAATCATCGCGGTGATTTGTGCTAACTATGGCGACTACAGCTTGCCGCCCAAGAAGAGCTCGTTTGTGGCCCATGCACAAACCATCAAACATTATTTAAATGGCGCCAGCTTTCCCATTGGTGGGCCATCTATGTTGGCGGCCGCCATTATTCCCGTAATAGAAAATGCCGGAGGCAAGGTTTTGTACAGTGCCAGCGTTTCTGAAATTTTGGTGGAAGATGATATTGCCCTAGGTGTAAGACTAAAAAATGGTGATGAAGTTTTTGCCCCCATGGTGATCAGTGGCGCCGGGGCCATTAATACTTTTAATTACATGCTGCCAAAAGCCGTTGCACAAAAACATAATTTGCATGAATTGCCAAACGGGGTGAAGGCTTCTTACACCACCCTGGGACTCAATATTGGCATTAAACAATCGGCGGAATCCCTGGGCTTACATGCTTCCAATATTTGGGCTCACCCCACCAATGATTTAGACGGCAATGTGGAGCGCTTTGCCCAGGATACTAATAGTGAACTGCCCGGCCATTTCATAACCACTCCTTCCATGCGCGATCCTAGCTGGTATGAGCGTTATCCTGATAAAACCACTATTTCTATGTATAGCTCGGTGCCATATGAAATTTTTGAAAAGTGGCAGCATATAGATCCAAAAGATCGGGGTGAAGAATACGAAGCGCTTAAAGAAAAATATAAAGAAGAAATGTTGCAAGCACTTTACCGCTGGGTGCCAGAGGTAAAAGGCAAGGTGGATTACTGCGAACTGTCCACGCCGTTAAGCATAAATAAATTTCTGGGGCGCACCCAAGGCAATTTTATGGGCCTTGAGTTATCGCCAGAACGTTATAAACAGCGTTGGTTAAGGGCCGATACCCCGGTTAAAAATTTATATCTTACCGGGCAAGATATCACCAGCGATGGCATTGTGGGGGCTACCTCGGCCGGGGTGATTTGTGCTTCAGCTATATTGAAAAAGAATATGTTTTCAGAGATTTTAAAAATGAGCCAAGCTTAACGCCTTTTATTAAAACCTGTGCCTCACCTTGTATTTTTAATTCACGCTTTGTCGATTTAGTAACCATTTTTTACCGATAGCTTAAATGGAAAAAGGGACTATTATTGACAATGTGTATACGCAAGTATACTTTGTCTGGCAAACGTGAATTGAAAATAGTCGCCAATGGTGAGTGGGCAATTTTCAATAATGCTTAGGCGCTATTTTTGGCGGCTTGAAAATACGGCCGAGAGATAATACAGGTATGAAAAAGACAGGTATGAAAAATACCCGAGAAGACATTTTAGATTGTGCCCGCGATCTTTATTTGGAACACGGCCTTAGCGGTTTGTCCATGAGAAAAGTGGCGCAAAAAGTAGGGGTAACCCCCATGGCCATTTATCGACATTTTGAAAACAAAGAAGATCTGCAAGAGCAATTATTAATTAAGGGTTTTAAATCCTTTGGCTTGTATTTGAATAAAGGTTTACAGGGAAAAACTCCGTTGGAGCGCATTCATTTAACCACCCAGGGTTACTTTGATTTTGCCACCGAGCAAAGCAAATACTTTGAAATTATATTTTTATCCACAGATGCCAATAAAGAATTAAAATTAAAAAAAATCATACAAAAAGAAGCTCAGGCCACCTTTAACTTTTTGGTGGAGCGCGTGGAGGAAGCCATTGATGCGGGCCTAATAAAAGACGATTCACCCTTTACCGTGGCAGTGACCATATTGGCCGAGGTGAATGGTTTGGTTTCCTTGTATTTAACCAATGCCTTTGGTTGGACACTAGAGGAATTTGAAATGGCCTTTAAAAAATCACTGGATCGAGTCATTGGTGGTTTTCAGGTATAGAACTTTAATGTTCTTGCATCGCATATAACCAAGCAGGGTGTTTTTTCCCACAAGAATTAAAGAGGGTTTTTATGTTTATTAATGGTACCTGGCGCAAGGCCAATCATCAGTTTGAAGTCACTAACCCTGCCGATGGCACGCTAATTTCAAAAGTTTTTGATGGTGGCCAAAACGAAGCCCGTGAAGCCATAGACGCGGCTGCCACTGCGCAACTGTCATGGGGAAAAACCACGGCCTATGAGCGTTCACAAATTCTCTATCGCGCCTATGAAATCATGCTGGAGCGAAAAGATGATCTGGCGCGCACCATGACCCTGGAGCAAGGAAAACCGCTTAAAGCCGCACTTACCGAGGTGCAATATGGCACCGACTTTTTATTGTGGTTTGCCGAAGAAGCCAAGCGTGTATACGGGCAAACCATTCCTTCTGCCCGTGGTAACCAAAGATTCATGGTGGCCCATCAGGCGGTGGGGGTGGTGGCCGCTATTACTCCTTGGAATTATCCGGTCTCCATGATCACGCGCAAAATTGCACCGGCCCTGGCCGCTGGTTGTACTCTGGTATTAAAGCCCGCCGAAGCCACGCCGCTATGTGCCATTAAAGTATTTGAATGTTTGATTGATGCCGGTGTGCCTAACGGTGTTATAAATTTAGTTACCGCTAAAGACCCTGCTGCCATTGGCGATGAATTTGTTAATAATCCCAAGGTAAGAAAACTCACTTTTACTGGCTCTACCGCAGTGGGCAAGATGTTGGCAGGCAAGGCCGCGGCAAACATGAAGCGGGTATCTTGCGAGCTGGGAGGTCACGCACCGTTTTTAGTATTTGCCGACGCCGATCCGGTTCATGCTGCTAAGGGTGCGCAACTGATTAAATTTCTGAATGCTGGTCAAGCTTGTATTAGCCCCAACCGCATGCTGGTGCATGCCAGTATTGCTAAACAATTTATTGAAACTCTGAGTGAACGCGTTTCAAAATTGGTGGTGGGTAATGGTCTGGCTGAAGGGGTCTCGGTGGGCCCCTTAGTGAACCAAGCCGCGGTGGATAAAGTGGCTAACCAGGTTGAGGATGCTATTAGCAAGGGCGCGACCTTGCATTGTGGTGGTCAGCGTTTAACCCATAAGGGTTTGGATAAAGGATCTTTTTACGCGCCCACAGTATTAAGTGGCATCAGCAAAGACATGCTCATTTATAAAGAAGAAACCTTTGGCCCGGTGGCTGCGGTAATGACATTTGATGATGACAAAGAAGCGTTAGAGATTGCCAACGACACCCACTTTGGTTTGGCCGCCTATGTATATACCCAAAACCTGAGTCGCGCCATGCGCATGTTTGAAGATTTGAACTTTGGCATCATTGGCATTAACGACATTAACCCCACCTCGGCGGCGGCACCTTTTGGTGGCATGAAAGACAGTGGTCTGGGTCGTGAGGGCGCCAGTGAAGGCATTACTGAATATTTGGAAACCAAGTTGGGTGGCTTTGTCATTTAATGAGGATAGACGCTGGTGAATCTAGCGCCTAATAAAGTAAAAATAGTGCAGGGAAAGACATTTCAAGTTTCTCCCTGCACTGAATCCGCTTTAAAATTCAGGCATATAAGTTAGCTTCATGTACAGCATGCGTCCGGGCCCTGGTAGCGGAGCACCGCCACCGTCATAGGGCTGAATATATTGGTGTTGAATATTAAGCACATCAAACACCCCAGCCCCCCAGGTAAAAGATCCGGCTTTGTAGTTCATAAACACATTAAGCGTGAGTTCAGAATTAAATTTTTGCAAACTTTTTTGAGGGTCGCCGGGATTCGCCACGACGGTTGAATCATAATCGTAACCATAACGTGGCGAGGTCCATATGGCGCTGGGGTTTAGTGACAGTTTTGAATTAAATTGATAACGACTCTCCAGCGTTATCTTATGACTGGCCGCTGCTAAAAATACATCACTCTTGCCTGCCACCTGATATTCCGGAATAGGGTTATCTATCGCTTCATAATACGAATAGCCCATCTTTACCTGCCCCCATTTGGGCTGCCAGTGCCAGCTGGCCTCTAAACCTGAGGAGCTTATATTGGCTTGATTTCGATAATCGCTAGCGGAGAGATTTAAATCAGAATCTACCACGCTATAAATTATGGGGTCTTCTATATAGGCATGAAATATATTGAGCGCCAGCAGTGCATGGGGTGATACCTGGTAACCCACTTCCACTTCACTGGTTTTGGCGGTTTCCGGTGTTAGGTTTTCCTCCACCACAGATATGATAAAAAATTCTGGTTCACGAAATGAATGGCTGTACAAACCCTTAACGTGCCACTTTTGCCAGCTTTGTACATAGCTAATTCTAGGTACCCAGGACTTACCCACCAACGAGTGATCTGAGTAACGCCCGCCCACCGACCAGTTTACGTTGTCTTTATTCCAGTCTGCCTGAAAAAACGCGGCCTGAGTTTGGTAGTCATCTCTATCGCTTCCATTGAAAAATACGCTGGCATCAGGTGTGCCTGGGGTGGTTTCCTTGGCATGGGCACGCTCTTGCTGATGCATCACCCCTGCGTTAATACTCAAAGATGATCCTGCTTGGTAAAGTGTTTGTAGTTGGTAACGATCCAGTGACACTTCCAACTGAAAGGGGATGTCACTAATACCCAAGACGGCGCTTAGATCTTCGTTAGCATGGGTGTGCCAATTATTTTGACGCAGGTAATCAATACTGGAAATCAAAGTGAGTTCATCGTTTACCTGCCATGGATATTCCAGGCGGGCCATGTCGCTATCAAACTCGGATTGGAAATCCCCCACCACTATGCCGAAATAGTCTTGATTCTCTACTTTAAATCGATCAACCACCAGTTGAAATTTTAAGTCTTGATATTCTCCGCCCATGTTTAGATTTTGCATTTGGCGCTTGGAATCTTTTTCCTGATCAAATTCACCGCCATAAAAATCAACATATTTCTGTGCACTGTGGGGGCTTTGTGATGCCGCCAACGAGGCCTTGATAAAACCTTGATCCAATGGTTTGGCCCCATTTACTGTGACGCTATTGAAGGCACTGCTGCTGCCCATGATGCCCGAGGTCACAATGGTTTCTACGCCGTTTAGATGTTTGCCCTTAGTGGTAATTTTAATCACTGCCAGTTGGGCATTACCGCCATACTTGGCTCCACCTGGGCCGCGAATAATCTCTATTTTTTCAATTTGGTTCACAGCAAAGTGCTGCCCAAGTGGGATAATGCCAAATAGTAGATCTGTGTAATCCATGTCATCAATTAATAATAATATTCGCCCATCAGCGGCCCACATCCCCCGAAATGTCATACCTAAGGAGCTGCCCACATCAGATTGAAAGTCAAAGCCTGGAATTAAGCGTAATACATCGACTAGGTCGCGGGCACCGGCTTGCTGAATGTCGTGGGCACTGATAATACTCACCACGGCCGGTTGTTCACGAATGGAGCTAGCTCGGTTGGAGGCTAGGGTGGTGACCTGAACCTTTGACAACTCCTCAAGAGATAAATCCCATAACTGCGCCATCGCGGCGTCATCGTTGGCCATTAGGCTGGAGTGGAACAGAATGCTAAATGAAATCAGGCTTGCTTTAAGATGCAAATGCCTCATAACAATCATGCTTTTAACTCCTGAAAAAGATAAAAAGTATGGATTAATACTTGGACCCATAGCCTGATTTTGGTTTACCGGGAAACAGCTCCTTTCAATAGCTGCAATATCAAAGGCGAGTTTTGAGTGTAATAAGTATAGCAGCCGCTTTTTTGGGCCAAGCGTTTTGAACAACTCCTTGGTTATTAAAATAGTCTATCTATATTTGATTTAGCAATTTCCAAACCCCAGTGGGAGGCTATGGTTTTGGTCCAATAACCTATTTCACTCTTTAATACTTTTAGTTTTTAATCAGTCGCCTTTTGAATTATCGATCTATTGCCATTATTTGACGGAGAAAAGCTAATGAGGGATTCCATGCACTATTTAATGCTATCGCTTAAATCGCTTTTCGCGGAAGTAAACTATACTAAAAATGGTAATTTTTTGGTGTTGTCTGCTGATTAAAAATAAAGGATTTCGATGATAAACCAAGATCGAAGTTTGGCACTTTAAGCTCTATCCACGCCGCACTATCCCTAACCGTCCAAATGGTTATGATGAGGCCTTCTATAATTTCTTAGAACCCTTTTTGGCAACCTGCAGTACCATTACCGAGTCTTTACTGATTGATGCTTTGAGGAAATTGGCTGAAGAAGAGTTACAGAAAAATGCAGAAGAATACAAAGAGCATCTTGAGAGTCAGGTTGCACAACGCACCCAAGATTTAAATGCATCGATAGTGAAGTTGAAGGATACTCAAAGTAAATTAATTCAAACTAAGAAAATGGCCGCGCTTACCGGTCTTGTGGTGGGCGTTGCTCACGAAATAAATACACCCCTTGGCGTTGGTGTTACTGCGTCTTCTTTTCTCAGGGAAAAAATCACTGCATTTTTTAAAGAGTTCCAAAACAATGATATTACTAAGAATAAATTGGAAGCCTATTTATTTGATGACACGTCTTCTTGAGCGGTCAAGGGTAAAGAAATAGTAAAACTTGCCCCCCCATCAGTATTGTTGTCACACCGAATACTGCCCTGCATTCTTTGTGTTACCAGGTTATACGTGATATGTCCCCCCAACCCAGTGCCACCTTTACTTCGGTGCGTGGTATAAAATGGTTCAAAGACGTTTTGTTTTTCTTCTTTACTCAAGCCGCGACCATCATCTCGATAGTGAATAATGACTTGTTGTTGCTCGGTGTAAAATTCAATTTTTACTAAACCATTGGGTCGATCTTTAAAGCCGTGAATCACTGAATTTATCAATAAACCTGTCATAACCTGCAATAGAGATCCCGGGTAGCTTTTAATCCTTAGTTGTTCTGCTCCTATCAGTTCAACCTGATGCCGTCCTTCTTGAAATCTTGGGCTGGTGGCCATAATTGCCCCCTGTATATTTTGGTATATATTAAACTCTTCAAGTCGATCACCTCCCTGATCCACTGCCACATGTTTGAAGGTGTTAATTAAATGAGCGGCGCGCTTTAAATTGATCTGGCTGATATCAGTTGCTTCTTGGCACTCTATTAAAAATTTCTGGGTACCGGATTTACAGATGGTGCCTTCCTTAAATTCAGCTTTGAATTTGGCGAGAAGTTCATTTAAAAAGGAGGTGGCGGTTATACTAATACCAATAGGTGTATTCACTTCATGAGCCACACCGGCGACCAACCTTCCAATGGAAGCCATTTTTTCGGAGTCAATGAGGCGTTTTTGGGAGAGTTTAATTTCGACCAATGAGACTTGTAAGTCTTTATTGCTTTGCTCCAACTGCTGCGTGCGTTCTCTAATTTTAATTTCTAAATCACTATTTAATTCTTTAATCAAATCTTCAGAAAATTTAATTTTATGAATGGCTGAGGTGAGTTTTTCCAATAACTCATTGAAGGCCGTTTCCAGGGCAATAAGTTCTATGGATTTTTTACCAACTGTGTCAAAACGAAACCTTTTTAAGTTGCTCACATTTCTATCCTGCAAGGCAGCGCTGAACTCTTGCAAGGGCTTAGTGACCATGGGCTTACTCAACAGCAATACTATGACCCATAGGGCAATGGTCTTAATGATGGAGTTAACAATGATGAATAAGTAGCCCTCTTCTACCCTGGTAAATACAAAGCCACTACTGGAATACAGTATCAGGGAGCCCACATGGTAAACCGAATCATCACTGTAATAGATGTCCGCTTTATTCCAAAAAAGCCGGTTGAATGTTGCAACATCCTTAGTGATTAAGGGCTTGTTTTCAACGTAAACAATAGACTTTCCTTGATCGTCCAATACTTCACCTATGGCACCTACTTGCTTGCCTTCACCGTCTAAAACCTTGGCTCCGACAATTTGCGGCACTTGTAACATGGCAGCCAATGATGACTCCAGGCCCAGGTCTTCCTGGTTCCATAGCGCGATGGCTAAGCCAGGTTGAAAGCTGCCCTGAAATACCGCCAGGTCCATCTCGGTGTCGCTTTGGGTGGTACGGAAATCCGCCACCATGTGAATGACGGTGACAGTTATGGTGACTAAAATATAATAATAAAAAACTCGAGTGAGCAGGCGTGCGGCAATGGTGTCCTTTATGGCGAACAGTGGTTTTTTCATCTAGGGTCATCGCTCATTTGTTTGACCGGCAAATGAAAAATGGCCTGGAAATCCCGCGGCCCAAATAAGCGTTCGTAGTCCCATTGTTGGATGTTATGCTGATGGATGATGGGTATCCTGGGCCCCGTTCTAAAGGGCATGTGGACCCCGGGCTTTTGCCCATTGAGAATTTTCACCATCATGTCCATTGCGATCACCCCTTGATCTTTCATGAGGTCAGAGGGTGAGGCTAATACTTTGCCTTGCCTTATTAGGTCGTACACCCTTGGGGTGATGTAGGTGGAAATCAACTGTAAATTGGGGTGTCTGGCTTTGAACTCCTCTAAAGGTGCCGGGCTGCCATCCGGCCCTGGGGTGAGTGCGGCATTAATGGCCAAGGCATTGCCGACAATGTAATGAATATTGTGATGGGTTTTTAGTAGCACTTTTACTTGATGCCGTTGCGCCTTGTCACCCGTATCTCCCCATAAAGTGGGCAGCAATGCTACTCGTTCGGTGGCCCCCAATTCTTTTAAGGCCAGTTTAAATCCTACGAGACTATCCGGTGCCCAGCCTGAGCCCTTGGGTCCAGGCATCACCGCCACCTTAATGGTGCGCTTCGCCGAATGCTGGACCATAAACTGACCTGCCTGGTAGCCCGCGTCCTGATAAGGCACGAGGACTTTGCCATTGATGCTTGGGGTGTAGGAATCGGCACCCACAGAGACGATGGGAATGCCAGCCTGTTGGAATCGCAAAAACATTTTCTCCATTTTGGATTTTTTGAATTGCACCGGCCCAATAATGAGACCCTGATGGCGACCTCCTTCGAGGAGCTCTTCCATCTGCCGAACTTGTTTACCTAAATAGCGAAAGCCCCCAGGGTGTTTTAAATCCAGGCTCACCCCCAGTTTTTGTGCCTGATAAGCGATACCGTAATTTATGGCCAGCCAATAAGGGTCTTTTAAATGGGGAAAGATAACGCCGATACGATAGGGTTTATTGGCCTTATTGGCAACTTGCCAATGCTCGGCCACAGGCCCCCTGAGACTGGGGGCTGGCAGACCAGAAAGCTTACCGTCAATATCATATTGACCGTAATAACTGTTCACCTGAATGCGATCGGGATTGGCCCTAGTGGGGGCCAACCATCGAGCAACAGTATGGGCATCCTGGCTCAGTGAGAGAGAAGGCCATCCCAATAACAATAACCATGTCAGGTGAAGCCGTATCTGTTGGTTCACTAATAGTGGCCTAAATAAGTGAAATATGCATATTCATTAACCGAGCAAGACCATTATCCAAATAGGTTAATTCTGTAGTAAGTGTAGTCGCTGATAGCCACATTGTTATCGCTATTTACCAGTAAAACAGAATTTTTGAGTCTGTAATGGCGCTAACGGCAAAGTATAGAAACTTTGAACTCAGATGAGTGGAGCTCGAGCTCATGGACGTTTAATAGGTGTGGCAGTTGAATACTTGGTCTGCCTAGACGGATGCATGCTTTACGTTTTATCACTGCTGTCCCGCAGCGATGACAGATAGCGCTATTTTTTAAATGGATCAAACAAAACCCAAAAATTAAGAGTTTCATTGGCACAACTAAGAAGGCTGCAATGAGTCAAATTTGGGTGGTGCTGTGTACTTATTACCGAGTCACTTTTAATTGATACTAGGAATTAAAGACTCACCAATAATATACAATCCAGGTAGGGTGGCCACTGTCTGACCTACTTGTCATTGCTATAAGATGAGTATTCGTTTATTTAGACTTGTTAGTGTTTACTCATTTATTACTTTAAGTGTTGCAATGACCGGTAGAATCCAAGGACATTAAAAAAGGGGGATTACACATACCTGCAAGGTATTTTTAAAGTTTAGGCTTCTAATCTCCAGAGTAAAAATTGTGGCGGTTTGAGCCATTAGTTAGACACTTTGAAACCGAATGCCCCTCACAACTACAACGCTTGCCGGCGATACTCTTTAGGCGTTAAACCTGTAGATTTTTTAAAAGCCCGTGTAAATGCGGCCACTTCTGCGTAGCCAAGCTCTAGGGAAATGGCGCTCACATTAAAACGACTTTCTAATAATAAAGATCGGGCCATTTCCATAGTGACAATTTCTTTTAATTCTCGAAAACTGGTGCTTAACGTTTTAAGGTGTCTGGCCAAAGAGCGTCGCGACATATTTAAACATTGCGCCACCCAGTCACAATTAGAATGGCTTGTCCCTAGAGAAATACTAATGTAATACCGCACTCTGGCCAACAAGCTTTCTTCTTTTAATACTTCATTTTTCATTTGCTCTAGTATTGCGCGCACACGTTTATTCATCACTGGGTCGGCACTTGAAATTTTGGTGTCTAAGTAACGGCTACTGAAAGTAATTCGGTTATGGGCCCGCTTAAAATAAACACGCTCTCCAAGTTCTTGTTGGTAACGATGAATATTTCCTGGCTGAGCGTGAGTAAAGTCTACTCGTGATGGCTGCCAGTCGGCGCCTAAATTTTTCTTTAACATCGCCATTATTAACGCCAGTGACAACTCTACATCGTGGCGAGTACTTTGGTCAGTGGGAATAATCACGCCATAAGATACGGCACAAGTTTCAGCGCCTTCTTCAAAAGTAATATTAATGCCTTGGGAAATAAGCGCATCAAATTGCTGCAGCGACTCTATTCCCTCTCGTAATGTAGAGCTATGGTGGCCCACCAGAACGGCATAGCCAAAATCATCCTCTTGAATATGAGGGCATATATTAAGCCCCAAGTATGGGTCGGCCAGTACCTCGCTGCCCCAGTTGAACAATTTAAAATAACTCAAAATAGGCAAGTATTTAATGCGCGTAAGGGCGGTGCCTGGAGTCAGCTGTAAATGTGCCTCAATCGCTTGGGCACTCACCCCATGCATGAGCATATAACGAATCAACCAGCCTACTCTCATGCTAGGCACTGTGTTTTTCATGTTGCTCCCACTAACTAAATATGGCTCAAAATATCAGTAACTTGGCTCAATTTATCAAATATTAACAGGTTTCATTGATTAAGGTATAAGCAAATAAAAATAGCGAGCCTGAAATCATGAATCAGTTATTCGAAAAATCCATGAGCAACAACTTATCTTTTTGGCAGCATAAATACGGCGAATACAAGCCGAGTACACCAATAGGTGAGGGCACACACGATGTTGACCTGTTAATTATTGGTGGTGGCTTCACCGGGCTAACCGTGGCCAGAGAAACCCGTAGAGACAACCCACATTTAAAGGTGATGGTAGTAGAAGCACAAGACATTGGTTTTGGAGCATCAGGGCGTAACGGCGGATTTAGCATGGCGCAATTTGGTTTAGAACCCGAGATTACAATGCTGCGCTGGGGAGAAGAAAAAGCCAAACAAGGGCAAGCGTATGCGCTTAAGGGGGTAGAGTATGTTCGAAACCTAATAGAGCAAGAAAATCTTGACTCAGACTACGAACACACTGGCATGCTGCGCATTGCGTACAGCGATAGCCAAGTAAAAAGGTTGCGTAAAACCTTTAAACTTATTACCTCTCTTGCCCCCAATGCCAATTATCAATTTTTAGAGTGCCCTGCCGCACAGGCCATGTTAAAGAGCACACAAGTAAAAGCCGCCATTTTTGAACCAATGGTAGGTATTTTAGACCCCTGTAAACACGTGCGTGAATTAAAACGCTTAGCGCAAAACGCGGGTGCCACGCTGCATGAAAATACAAAAGTGTTAGATATCAACACCACTGAACACGCTATAAAAGTCATCACCCAAAATGCCAGCATTAACACCAAAAAATTGGTCATTGCCACCAATGCCTGGACCCATAAAATACCAGGCCTTAAAAAGTTGCGTAACCGACAGCACCCTGCCTGGAGTCATCAAATTGTAACCGAACCGCTTACCAAGCAAGAGCTAAAGAGTTTAGGGAATCAAGAGCGCTTTTCAGTATTAGATAATCGCCAAATGTTTCATTACATGCGTGTGACCCAATGTGGCCGCATTACCATTGGCGGCGGTGACGGCAAATGCCAATACGGTGATGATATGTCGCTATGGAATGAAGAAAAGGTATGGAAAAAACTAGAAGAGCACTTCCGCTGGTTATTCCCCGATTTGCACCATAAAAAAATTGAATTTAAATGGGGTGGGCCAGTATCGGTGAATCTAGACATGGCCCCTGAGATTGGTTTTATCAATGACGAACGTATTATTTACGCCACAGGCTGCTTAGGGCATGGCGTGTCTTCTACCCAACTGAATGGCCGCCTTATTGCCGATTTAATAGCCGGAAATAATAGTGAGTTAAGTAAATTTTGGATTGTAAATCGTAAAGCCATTCCTACTCCACCTGGAAGTTTGCTTAAATACTTGGGGATTAAAATTATAACCTCGGTACTTAAGGGCATTGATAAATTTGAAGAGCGACACTTAGCAAAACCTTAGCCTTATCAATCTAAAGCGTCTTTGGCGCGGGGATGAGTCTTGCGTTGCGCCTTTAGATAAAGCCAAATTTTGTCCCCGTGATTTTTACCTTACGCCTTTTGAGGCTATAGGGTCATGACGGCTAGGTGTATGGCAGCATGTTTATCAAGGTTAACGATGAATGTTTGATTGTAGCTGGGCTGGGAGTTTCAAATTCTTAGTGGCTAGGTTAGCCACTAAGAAGGAACACCTAAAATATGCCAAAGCTTCAGCATATTTTATTGATGAGTGTATTGGCTGACCCGAGTGTCGAGTTTGCCATTATCTTGCACCCTATTGATGTCTTTAAGTGGTGCTCATAGTTGAGTTACTGGCTGACAAATTCAATCACCCATTGCTTGATACGTTTTTCAAACGAAGCAGGTAATTCCTTGTATAAAGTCTCGCTTGATATAAACACTCCACTGCCTTCCAACATGGAAATCACCATGGCGCTACGAATGTTACGTTCGGTTTTACTGAGGCTGGGATTCACGCTCAATATCATGCTTGCTAGCTGTTGCCATACTCCTTTATATAGCTGAGCCAACATTATTTCTGCTTTGGGCTCATCCATGGCTAAGGCTTGCAGTTGGGAAAATATCTTATTTTCTTCTGGGTCTTTATGATCTGCAAAGAGGCTGTCTATCATCTGCCCCATTAACTTGGTAGAAGGTTGACCTTGTTGATTGAGCTGTTGCTGGAATTCTTGCAGTCGTATTTCATAGCTTTCACCGGTTTTTTCCACTAGGGCAATCAACAAGTCTTCACGACTTTTATAGTGGTATTGCAAAGAGGCCAGCTTGATGCCTACTTCGTTGGCTAGGTTGCGCATTGTAAGCTTGTGATACCCCTGGCTTACCAAAATATGGCGCGCGGTATCTAGGATTTGCAATTTGCGTTCAAGCGGGGTTTTACGTTGTGTTGTCATAATTAATCGAACATAAGACTGATAGGTTATTTTAACTGTCGCTTGACATAATGCAAGTTCAGCTTGCAAACTGTCAATTGACAGTATATTTAAGCTTAAGGCTCTCATATGTGAGCTAGAGCAAGTAATAAGAGTTCATAATGATATTTACTAAAGTGACAGAAGACCTTTGGAATGAGATTCACCAACTACAGAAGGAAGCTTTTCAAGCAGAGCTATACGAGGAACTGGAGGTTTTAATAAGCAAGTGGCAGCGCTCTCCAGAGAGTTGTTTTGTTTTAAATTCAAGTACTAACAACGTGAGTGCCTATCTAATTGCCCATAAATGGGATGCTTTAACCCCGCCGGTACTAAACAAAACGTTGCCCACAGTGAGTCCATCAGGGCCAATTTTATACTTGCATGATCTTGTTGTTTCACACCAGGTTAAGGGGCAGGGTATTGGCAGCATGATGGTTAAACATCTGTTGAAAATAGCGAATATAAAAGGCTATGAAAAAATTTTATTAGTAGCCGTTCAAGGAGCTGATAGATTTTGGTCAAGACAAGGTTTTATTGAAATGAAAGGTGAATATGACTGTAACAGTTACGGATCTGATGCCAAGCTAATGTTTATGAATTTATAAGCTGAAATAAAATTTAAATCTTTTTAAAAGTGAGACCAAGCTCAAGTATTGGTCTGACTTTTTCCTAAGCGCCACACAGTTATCTAAGCTGATATGAAACAAGTTCCCATTCACGATCATTATTTTCACACACCTGACGGTTAGCATTATCATCTGCTTTGAACTTAATTAATTACATGCTGATACCTATCAATGGCACTGCGTTCAGGGCCTTGCCAAAGGATTTGTCCGATATAAACCCATCCAGTCAAACTGTCAATCGACACTTTATTTTTGCTTTTTCTTTATCTGTCTGTTGACAGGTTGTGATTTCGTGTTTTAATCTGTCGCTAGACAGAATAAATATAAATTCATGGGGTGGAGCAGTCATGAGCAAAATCAATAAAACCGGCGGTATTACCCGCCGTGATTTCCTAAACGGCTTATCCATGGGGGGGGCAGCCCTGATGCTGGGGCCTAAAACCCTGCTGGCACAAACACTGGCACCGGCCAATGCTTCGCTAGACAGCGCTTACTATCCGCCCATTCTCAACGGCATAAGAGGCAGCCATAAGGGTTCTTTTGAGGTGGCTCACAGCCTGGCCTGGGGTGGTCAAAAACCAGATGATTACACTGATATTGACGATGAGTACGACCTAGTGGTAGTGGGTGGTGGTATTAGCGGCCTGGCGGCGGCCTACTTTTACCAAAAGCATAATGGAGGCAATCAAAAGATTTTGATCCTCGATAACCATGACGACTTTGGTGGCCATGCCAAACGTAACGAATTTCACAGCCAGGGGAAAATGTTAGTGAGTTTTGGTGGCAGTCAAAACATGGAATACACAGGCTACTGGGATGTCACCAATGATGTATTGCAGGAGATAGGCATAGACTTTGACAAATTGGAGCAAACCGTGGATCCAGGCTGGAGCCTGGGCAATGTTGAAAAACCCTTTGGTATATTCTTAGAAGGAGAAGCTGACGAGAAAATCGTAAACGGCCCCTGGAATGCTGCCATGCATGGCTTTGGTGATTACAGGGGAATGGTTGCACAGTTGTCCTTACCCCAGGATGAAAAGCAGCGACTCATTAGTTTTATCGGTGGTGAAAAAGATGTATTAGCGGATTTGTCCCTTAGCGAAAAGCTGGATTACATACACTGCACCAGCTACACCGAATTTTTAAAGGATAAAGTGGGTTTACAGAGCCCCTCTTTAGCATTGGCCGAACCCATGATTCGCGCGTTGTACACTGTGGGTGGCGATTGTGTTTCTGTATTTGAAGCCATAGGCAAAGGCATGCCTGGGTTAAGGTCATTAGGCTGGTTGGGTGACCTAACCACCGACTTAGCGGTAGACCCCAAGGACCTGCATGCGTCACTTCACTTCCCTGACGGCAATGCTTCCATTGCCCGTTTGTTTGTTAGGAAGCTTATTCCCACCGTGGCCCCTGGCAAAGACATGAACGATATTGTCAGCGCTAAATTTGATTACAGCCAATTGGATAAACCCGGAAACCTAAATAAGATTCGTTTAAACAGTACCGCGGTACAAGTTGAAAACCTAAGCGATGACTCGGTGGCCGTCTCTTATGTAGATGTATCAAGCGGGGGGGCAAAAAATGTTCGAGTAAAAGGCAAGAGCTGCATCATGGCGTGTTATAGCGCCATTGTTCCTCATTTAATCCCCGACTTACCTGCCAAGCAAAAAACGGGATTAAGTTACGGAGAAAAAAACCCGCTGGTGTATATGAGTGTATTGCTTCGCGATGGCGGCGTGATTAAAAAAACTGGGGTTAATCAGTTTAACTGCCCCAACAGTGAATACGATTGGATCAGTACCGCGCCTATGGTCACCATGGATGATTATAAACCCGAGATAAAAGCGGGTGAACCCTTGGTATTGTTTATCGCCAATACCCCGCCGCCAAAGCGTGATTTAAATAATCCAAAACAAACTGCACGGGATTTAATTAAGGCAGGCCGCCATAAGCTGTACCGTAAGACGTTTGATGATTACGAACAGCCCCTTAAAAAACAACTGAATAAAATGTTTGCTCAATATGGGTTTGATGCCGATAAAGATATCGAAGCCATCACGATTAACCGCTGGCCCCATGGCTACGCCTATGAATACATGGAGTTGTTTGACCCTAAATGGGAGAAAGGTCAGGCGCCTCATGAAGTGGGTAGAAAACCCTTTGGAAATATTACCTTTGCCAATAGTGATAGCGAGGCATACGCCTATATTGACGGCGCTATTAATGCTGCCTGGCGTTCGGTTAAAGAACAACTCTTGAAATAAGAAAGTGAAATAAAAAGCTTACATAAAAAACTGACCTAAAAACTAAATATTTTAATTAACTAAAAAGAGGAAAAAACCATGTTAAAGAAAATCGCAATTATTGGCTTTTGTTTATTCAATGTGGCGTTGTTTATTCTAATCGGCATAGAAGTGGCAGCAGTCACCCCTGAACGGGCCATGTCGGAAGGAGTGACCCAACGTATTTATGCTTCTATCAGTACGCTTGATTACATCATGGCAGCATTATGGGGTGCCATTTTGTTTACTATTCTTACCGCTAAAAAAGAGCATTTTTTACGGGCAAGTTATTTATACTTGGGTTTTTACCTGTGTGATATTCATTTTAGTCATTACATGTCAATCGAAATGAACGATCCCTACTTTACGCCTGGTGCTCTGGCCTTAGTGGCGATACAAATTGGATTTTTGTTCTGGGCTAAAAACAGAATTAATGCCGCTAATTTAGCACTATCGAATTGAATTGTCGGAGAAAAATAATGCTCTATTTCGTTAAATTAATTTTCAGCTTTATTTCGATCATTAGCTTAGCCGCTTGTCTGTCTAGTCCGATCAGTGAGGAAGTAGCAATGGAACCAGGTATCAATAAGGAATTTATTAAGCTGCTGGATTATGAAATTCAGAACCGTGCTTTTGCCTTGGAAAGCATGAAGGTTGCGGTTGAATACGGCGAGGGTGAAGAAGACTTACCATTTAAAAAGGCCTACTTGGCGTTGGAGCAGCTGAATCAAAAACACTTTGCTCCCATCGCTGAAAAATACAGGCTAGAGATGGCGCCTCGTTTGTGGACGCGAACCCGTACTCAAGCTGGATTGTGGATTAGCGCTTTAATGCCCGAAACCGCATTAAAAGTCATACACTCAGCCACGTTAAAGTACGTGACAAAATTGCAAGAACTGGAGCGTTTGTCAAAACAAGAAGATAAAACATTTTTTTGTTATGTGGTTGCCCAAGAGGAAGTTCAAGCGGCTGCCGTGGGGTTGGTATTGGACGGAGAAATTGAGCTCGCTACCAATATGTTGAACCGATTTGTTAATGACAACTTGGTAGTAGAGTTCACTAGTGGTTGGAAAAAAAGGAACTTTTATTGCGGTTAGTCTCTCACGGAGGACTCAGTGCTGAATCAATCGGCACTGATAGTGTAAGCGCCAATAAGCTTAAAACAGCTTGGATAAAAAATTAACAACCCAAATACAGTATCAGCGGAGTAAAATAATATGAAAAACAAATGGAATATACTGCGTTGGCTATTCGCCAGTTATTATCTGGCCGCTGGCATGGCGGTGACGCTGCTATTGGTTGGGGTGATCCCTGCGGATGTAATTCCGGATTTTGGTAAGGGGATTAATGATCTTTTAGCGGCGCTGTTTCAGACCGGGTTTGGCATGGCATTACTCGCCGTGACCTATACCGTGTCGGGGGGCTTGATACTCAATAACCGAACTGCACATTTTGGCCTGATTACCCTGAGCCCAGTTGTGTTGATTATTTTTTTAACCCACTGTTTCGTCGAAGGTGGTGCGCCAGTGTGGGGGGCTATGCACCTGACGATTCTACTGGCCCTGTCATGGCGTTATCGACAAGCCTACCGCCCGCTGTTTAATTTCTCCGGAAAATTTCAGCCTCAATGAGGCTGGCCGTTCACTCTGCGTGGACGGCTTTAATTAGCTAACTTAATACACTCTGCATCAAGTGACGGCCATATTGCCGTTATCCGTTCCCTCCTGGGTAATTATAAACCGCGAAAATGAAAATCAAATAGATTGCATGTCTGTCGCTTGACAGTTTGGTATCTGGTACTTTAATCTGTCGTAAGACAGGTTGTAGGGGTGTTTGATATTAGCCAGCAATACCGATTTGAACATGCTACAGCCGGTAATAGCCTGCTTTAAATTGTTTTTAAACGAGAGTAAGTGAAACCACGAATATAGCGCCTTATTGTTAATTCAATGAGTATTAAAATAAAAATAGGAAAAACGTATGTTTTCAAATAAAACTCGCAAAACCTTAAAAGGTAAAACTTACCTGGCAGGAGTGATACCACTATTAATGGCAGCCCAGGCACAGGGCGTAGAATTTTACGCAGGTGGTGTAGAGGCGGTACTAAACAGTAAAATTTCCATGGGGTCGAGCTGGCGAACCGAACAACAGGACTCTACCTTGCTGGGCGATCCAAATGTTAATAACGGAAATGAAAACTATCAGAAGGGCGATGCTTTCTCCCAAGTCTTTGATGGCCGTAACGACTTAATGGTGAGTTATGAAAATTTTGGTGCCATCGCCAGTGCCAAATACTGGTACGACGCGGCTCTGGAAAACGACGATGACCTAGATGACTCTCAGTATCATGAATTGGCAAAATTTTCTGGCGCAAGAATTATGGATGCCTATGTGTTTGGCGAATTTGAATTGCTAGACATGCCACTGGATGTTCGCTTAGGTAAGCAGGTGGTGAGCTGGGGAGACAGTACTTTTATTCCCGGCGGTATTAATAGTATCAACCCTTACGATTTAAATACCTTTGCCCGTCCCGGGGCAAAACTAAAGGATGCCGTCATTCCGGTTAACATGGCCTTTGCCAGCATTGGCTTGAGCGATAACTTAAGCGCCGAAATGTTTTATCAGTTGGAATTTCATGAAAGTGTGTTGGAAGGTTGCGGCACCTTCTTTAGTGGCAATGATAATTTTGGTGGCGGCTGTGATGGCGTACAAACCCTGTCGGCAGAAGATACCGGTGACGAAGCCGTTTTTATAAATGCCCATGAGCAAGTCATAGCTAACCCCAACAGTGATGGCCAATTTGGGTTTGCCCTGCGCTATGTATCTGAAGCGCTGGATACCGAATTCGGATTTTACGCCATGAATATCCACAGTCGTACGCCCATTGCCATAGTTAATATTGGCGTGGTGGATGAAGCAAGCATTTACGATGGGGCCTTTAATGAAGGAGCGGCTTATGGTGGCAGCCTTGGTTTAAGTGGTGATGAGTTAGTTAACTTTGCCGTGGAGTATGGTGTGGGTGCTACGGTGGTTGCCAACTCCAACGCATCTACTTTTCAAATGGGTTACAGCGAAGATGTGCAAATAGTGGGGTTAAGTTTTGCAACCGAAATTGCCACCATGTCGGTTTCTGGGGAGATTAGTCATCAACGGGATGTGGCCATTATGTTTAACGACGACTTATTGATTGAGGCCGGTGTGTCTGGTGAAGGCATCATTGCCGCTACCGCCGCCTCCTTTGCAGCCCAAGCCGGGGTGGGGGAAACTAGCGACTACATGGACGCCGCCGCTAATTACTTAAATGAAAACGGCACGCCGTCTCAGCAATTTTCAGTTCAACATTTTACTAACCAAGATGGAACGGAGGTGGCCGCGTATAGTTTATTTGAAGTGTCGCAACTGCAATTAACCGCCATTAAATTATTTGATCAAGCTCTGGGGGCCAACAGTGTTTACGGCATAGTGGAAGCGGGTTACACCTTTGTACATGGCCTGGACGACAGTGCTCAAGCGGTTGAGGTTTATGAAGGTTATGGCGATGAAAGCGCCAAAGGGGTTACCCAAAGTGCCTGGGGTTATCGAGCCATGTTAGGGGCTGAATATTCAGACGTGTTTGCCGGCATTGGCTTGGCTCCTGAAATATTTTTCAGTCACGACGTGAGCGGCGTATCTCCCGTGGCCAATAGCGGCTTTAACCAGGGTAATAAGCGCTTGGGGCTGACATTAAATCTGAACCTGAACCAGTCTATAGATGCCGCCATTTCTTATAACCGATTAACCGGCGATGACAATGATCGTATTAGTGATCGCGACTATGCCTCTGTATCGGTTGGCATGCAGTTTTAATTAATCCCCAAAATAATTGGCGCTGGCAAGCCAGCGCAAGAGGTAAACTATGAGATTAATCACGATTATAACCCTGGCACTTGCTTTCGCAGCAGGCACCGCCAGTGCCAAGGTCACGCCCCAAGAGTCCAATAAACTGGGCAAACAACTTACCGTAATGGGCGCAGAAAAAGCCGGTAATTTGGCGGGAAGCATCCCAGCGTACTCGGGAGGTTTAGCACAGGATTTAGATGCAGATCCCTATAAAGATATTTATGACAATGAAAAACCCTTGTTTGTCATTACGCCTAACAATGTAGATAAATATAAAGAGAATTTAACTCCGGGCCAGTTGGCTATGTTTGCCAAGTACCCAGCCAGTTATAAGATGGCCATCTATCCTACCCATCGAACTGCGAACTACCCTAAACATATACAACAGAAAGCCAAAAAAAATGCAGGCACTTCCCAGCTATTGTCCAGCGGTAATGGCTTAACCTATTTTGATGAAACTATTCCTTTCGCCATTCCAAAAAGTGGCGTTGAAGTGATTTGGAATCATGAGACACGCTTTCGTGGAGGCAATGTTGAGATTAATAACGCTAACTTAGAGGTTGATCGTGATGGTTCATTCATGGCAATAAAAACCCGTTCTCGGATGGCCCTGCCTCAGTATCTCTGGGGTGGTTTTAACCCTAAAAAAGATAAAAATATACTTTTCTATTTTACCTCTTATACCAAAGCACCCGCACGTTTAACCGGTAATGTGTTACTGGTGCACGAAACCATTGACCAAGTAAATGAACCAAGGAAAGCCTGGCAGTATAATTCAGGCCAGCGCCGAGTGCGCCGTGCTCCACAGGTGGCCTATGATGCACCAGATGGTGATGGCCTGCGCACCACCGACCAAGTTGATATGTACAATGGATCCCCTGATCGCTATGACTGGAAATTGGTTGGGAAAAAAGAGATATACATCCCATATAATTCTTACAAGCTGGCGGATACTTCTGCAAAATATTCTCAAATAATTACTCCAGGTCATATTAATCAGGACTTTGCCCGCTATGAATTACATCGGGTATGGCATGTACAGGGCACGCTTAAAGAAGGCGCGCGTCACATCTATGCAAAACGTGATTTATTTGTAGACGAGGATTCTTGGCAAATAGCACTGGCCGATCATTATGATAACCGCGGCGAGTTATGGCGAGTATCCGAGGGCCATGCCATGCAGTTTGTTAACGCCAATACCACCTGGTATGTGGCTAATACCAGTTATGATTTAATCTCGGGGCGCTATGTTGCCGACCTTAACAATGAAGAGCGTGATGCCATTGTGTTTGGTGAAAAAATGAAGCGTAAAGAATTTACCACCTCGGCTCTGCGCCGCAGTGGTAGGCGTTAATTTAGTTTAGGTAAGTTTTAGATGAAATTCAGGTAAGGGGTTTATTTTTCCTTACCTGATGCCTAAAAGTCAGCAGTGATATTTATCTAGCCTAATGGCATACCTTAATTATAAAAAAAGCAGCCGACCAATGCGAATTTTAGTTATTTTATTAGTACTTTGCAGCCAACAATTATGGGCCAATAATCCCTTCGAAAGGCATGTGTACAATACAATGCAAGCCATGTCGGCGTTTTATATGTATCAATTAAGCAACGGTGACTCGCAATACTTAAGCGATTTCCAGCATCACCTAACCAGCGCCAACCTGGAAATTAACAATAGCACTTTAGATAAAAAGGACTTGTTCTTAAAGCGCTGGCAAGCATTAGTGCCACATTGGAAGTTTAAGCAGCTGGGACTTAGACAGGACTTATACCTGGATACCATGGTTCGTTTGAATGCACGAACATATTTAACCGATATATTTCTTCATACTAAAATACCTTCCAAATCAAGTGACGACATAAAGCAAAAAATTGCCGAGATTAAAACCATGTCCGCCTTGTTATCTGCCAGATCCCTTGACTTGCTAAGTGCCCATAAAGGTAGCAGTGCATTATCCTTGCATGATCAAAAAATTGATGCGAATTTGTTAGCGGAAACCATTAATCAGGATATTGAATCTTTAATGAGTATGACGCTGGCTAAGTCACAATTGCAAAGAATTAAAAAAGCAAAAATTCAATTTGAATTTATTAGCCGTTATATAACAGACTATGATGAAAAAACGCCGTATTTTTTAATATATAAAAGTATTATTAGTATGAGAAAACTACTCGGTGAAGAGTCAATGATGGTGGTTGAGAAATAATAGGGTTCGGTGGAATATTTTTTGTAGAAGAGAAGAGGATAGAAGTCTAGCACGTTTTTGCTTTTTTAATATTAAACCAAAAAGTATTTAAACCTGCATGGGTACTATTAGCACCAATGCTGCAGCCCAATGATTCCAGTTTGTTTTTTACAATGGAGAGTCCAAGTCCCTGGCCCTGTATAGAGCCGTGAACCGGCAGGCGAGCACCTTCATCAAAAACGTCAGCCTGGTCTTTGTTAGATAACTTCTCGCCAGTGTTGGAGATTTCCAGTTTCAGGGTTTCGCAATCAAATAATGACAAATTCATAATAATGGCGGCATTTCCCATTGAGTACTTTATGGCGTTGGTTAAGAAATTTAAAATAACTTGACGAATATCCAGTCTCGAAGACGTCACAGTTGAATTTTGGGTGTGGTTATTAAAACTAATGGTGAGCTTGTGGCTACTGGCCATACCTTCTAGCCAGCTTGTACATTGCATGCAAATATCAGCCAGTTCAAATGTGTCCATGGTTGGTGCTGTCGTTGTTGATGAAGCGTCTCTAACAATGATGTCATTCATGTGTTCTGATGCATCTAAAATATGTTGAATAATTAAATCGACTTTTTCGCTGGTATTGTCAGCCAGTTCCCGTCGTAATAACTGAGTGAACCCCGTTATGGTGGCCAGCGGAGTTAATAACTCATGCCTTAAAAACTTAAAGGTTTTGTTGAGTTCGTTATTTTTTTCTTCATTTTCAATCTTGTTAAACGATAGCTGATCGGGAGTAAGAATTGAAAAAGCAATGGTGCCAATGGTGGTGTTGTGGCTATCCACTAGCGGCATTTTTAAGGTTAGATATTCATGCCATTGGCCATTGTTGTGTTTTACCGTTTCAATTTTTTTAACGGAGCAATTTCCCTCGGCAGCCTCCATATCATTCATCCACAGCTCATGGGCTATTTCAAAAGGGAATAGGTCGTAAATATTTTTTCCCACAAAACCTTTAAACCCAGGGCCTTCTAATACATCGAAGTGTTCATTGGCAAATACCACGTTACCTTTAAGATCTTTGGCCGAAATCAGGAAGGGCAGTTTTATACCAAACTTGGAAAATAAATAGGAGTAGATGTCACCGCAGGGGATAATGATGTTTTTCATTCTTTAATTTCCGCCAGGCTACTTATTGATTGTTTGCAAGCCAGTTTTTAAGTGGCTGCCAATACATTTTATGCCAACCACCATCTATATGCGCACCCTTACCCTGGGGAATGCTGCTGTGATCGAGTAGCAAAGTGCATTTGCCGTTATTGTCTTTTAATTCAATCTTAATGAGGGAATAAACACCGGCGGGCCAGTCAGCTACGCGCCAGGCTTGCACTATGTATTGGTTATTAACGATCTCAATGTTGCGCCCCTCGATAGCGCCATTATGGGCGCTGAAGGCACGGCCATCGGTGCCATCAATGTCTGCCGGGCCACCGGTAAACTCAGCGTGTTTTTGTGGGTCTATATACGCCGAAAAAATTTCCTCCACAGACCCATCGAAATCCACTTGCTGATGAATGCTACTGTCCATGTAGGCCTCTTGTTAATTGTTTTAAGTCCTTTTAGTACAGCACATATTCAGCCAGCTTGCTTTATAACTAGTGTTATAAAACTAGGGGGAAAGGGCAGGGCATCATGGCATGTACCATGATGCTCAATTGATTACTGGCGATGGAATGTATTAATTTGGCCAACAATAATGAAATATTCCTGACTGGCCTAAACCTGCTGCAAGCGTAACCAGAATACTGTGCCCAGCGGTTGTGCCCGGTGAAAACCGATACTGCCAAAGCTACTCCTTATGGACTTGGACCAAAAATTAAAGCCAATTCCTGCAATGGTGAATGTGTTGTTTAAAATAAGCTTGATTGCTTTCAGTGTCGTACTACTAGGGCAATAATTAGCCCTTTACTCTCGTCCTTACAAACCATATTTATCCAATATTTTTTTCCAATCCGGTGACTGGTTTATATCCTTGGTAAGGATATGTAAAAACTGATGAACATCGGCAAGGTCACTGGTCACCATGATATGGCGGCTAAATGAAAATAATGGTTTAGGAGAAAAGTAGAGATTTTTTTTCAGGTCAAGTTTGTTAATTAAAGCGATGGCCAGACTTCTGGGTTGTGTGGTGAAATCCACTCGACCCACCGCCACCATTTTCAGGGCCAAATCTTCTTTGTTAACTTCTTTAAGTCTTATTTGTCCAGACTCCAAAAGGGAAGCAAATTTAGGGTAGCGCCGGCCCCTTACCCCGACGAAACTCAAACCTATAAGAGAGTCAGGCTCTTCGTAATTGATTGCCGAGAATTTAGCGCTAATAATTTCATTACGGTCATGCATGACCGGGTTGCTCCAGAAGTAGTCTTGCTTGGAGGTTTTTCCCATCCAGGCCCAGTTTACAAACAAGACAATGCCGCTTTTTTCTTCACTGAGGTAGCTGTTGAGACGGGATCTGGGAATGTTTTTTAGCTTGAAATTAAATTGTCCTTGGGCTTTTTTATTGAATAAGGCAACCAAATCCTGAGCCAAACCAGAGCCATCATCGGCTGTTTTAAAAGGCGGCACTTCATAATAAGACCAGGCCGTTATCTGTTTGGCCTGGGCCAGTAACGGATGGCAAAAAAGGCAGCTTAATATTAGGCTAAGCAGCGGGTAGACAATGGTTTTCATTGTGATACCGGTAACAAAATGTAGATAAGATTAAGGTTAGAAGTTAGGGCAAAAATTGCCACCTAAGATAGGCTTAAAGCTGCACGTGGTTAGATTGTTCAGTTATCAGAGGCCAACAGGGTGGATTAGAGACTAACTCTATCTCTTTAATTTCTTGCATCAAAGCTAACCAACATTAAGGTTCCTGCCACAGCCAAATTTACGTATATTGTGGCGGCCAAATATTCTCTGAAAAAGAACCCTAATATGATGCAAAACATGGCTTTAATATCTCACCAGCAACTAACCCATTTACAGCAGGTTAGGGAGCTTAGGCCAGTATCATTATGATTGAAATTAAAAAGCCACAAGACCTAGCCCGTTTACGGCACTTGGCCCTGGCCTCACAAGGTTTATTGCAGGCCCAAGCTTTTGGCCGTGGTTTGGCGGGAGCAGCTAAAGCCATTGCCCATTTGGGTTATGTACAGATTGATACCATTTCTGTGGTGGAGCGCGCCCATCACCATGTTTTGCATTCAAGAGTGCCAGGCTTTAAACCAGAGATGATGAATAAAATGCTAGTGGAGGGTGACACCTTCGAATACTGGTCCCACGCTGCCGCATTTCTGCCCATGGAAGATTTTCGTTTTTCATTACCATACAAAAATGCCATTAAAGGCGGCCAAACTCATTGGTATAAAAACCCTGACCAAAAACTAATGAAGGCGTTATTGGCGCGCATTAAAATCGATGGCCCATTACGGTCTCGGGACCTTGATGTTAATTCTAAAGGAGAAGATAAAACTAAAAGGAGTGGTTGGTGGGATTTAAAACCCGCTAAAAAAGCCCTGGAGCAATTGTATATGCAGGGGGATTTGATGGTTTGTGACCGTGCCGGTTTTCAAAAGCGCTATGACCTTACCGAGCGGGTATTACCAGATCATGTGAATACAAAAATGCCCAACGTAGAAGAATTTGCAGAACATTTACTGGAGCAACAACTGCGCTGCCATGGCTTAGTGAATATTAAGGGGCTTACTTATTTACGAAGAAATGGCGAACTGCGCAAAACCATGAAAGCCTTGCTGAGTAAAAAAATAATGCAGGGGGAGTTAGAACAAGTGCAGGTGTTAGGTGATGGACGTGGCGCTAGTGTTAAGGGGACAAGTGAATATTTAATAGAAGCCGGTGCGCTGGAGCGTCGCCAACTACGTTTGAATAATAGAATGATGATTCTTTCTCCATTCGACAATGTTGCTATTCAGCGTGAGCGTCTTAAAGATTTGTTTCAATACAATTATCAAATTGAATGTTATGTACCTGAAGCCAAACGCCAGTATGGCTACTTTAGTTTACCGCTATTGTTTCGTGGTGAATTCATTGGGCGCATGGATTGTAAGGCTCATCGTAAGACTCGACACTTGGAAATTAAGGCGCTTTACTTTGAGGAAAATGGTTTCGATGAGGGGTTGGTTATGGCTGCGTTTGTGGAAGCGGTTGAGGGGTTTAGGATATTTCAGGAATGTGATTCTGTTTCTTTGGGGAGGGTGGAGCCAAAGAATTTAGCTGAGGGGTTGCAGGCTGCGTTGAATAATTTGGATTGACAGTAGGGAGGGGCAGAAACCTACAACTCTGTCCCCCTTGATTATTTGGCTTTACGGCTTAGACCAATAGGCTTTCATTGATGAAATTTTTCCTTCATCGTTAAATTCAAAAACGTCAATAACATCCGCTTCTAATCCAAAAGCGGGTACGCTCATTTTGAAAGGGAAAGCCACTGAACCATCAGCAGGGCAAGCGGGGCCTGTTGAAACCAGTTTCATGTCCATGGTGGCGGCCTGTTCGTAAAGCGTTCTTATGGCATCAATGCCCACTCTTGGCTCTGTGCCCACTGGGTCTACCATGGTGGCATCATCGGCATACATAGCGATGATGGTCTCGGCATCCCCTTCAGAGATGGCCTTTATGTATCGGTTGGCAATGGCTACTTTTTCATTGGCATTCATATGATCTACTCCTAAAACGAATCAACTTTATTCTGGTGTCACAAGCCAATTAGCCTGCGGCTCCCGCTCTCTACGGCCTGGCCAGCGTCCTGTTTAGAAACCCTGTCTGCTGTAGGAGAGGGAAGTATACGAAGGGCTAGTTGTTATATATAGTTCAATAAATGTTAAACAGCTGTGAATAAATATACATATGGATTGGGATGATATTCGCTACTTCCTGGCCCTTGCCCGGGCAGGAACACTAAGCAAGGCGGCCCGCGCATTAGGGGTAACTCACGTTACGGTGGCCAGGCGTATTGCTCGGCTAGAAGAGGGGCACCAACTGCGTTTGTTTGACCGTCGCCAAAATGGATATGGGCTAAATGCTGCGGGTGAGCGCCTGTTAGTGGAAGGGGAGTCGGTGGAACGGGTTTGTCAGCAGTTTGAGCGCCAAATGCTGGGATTATCCGATGTGCCTGAAGGCGCTTTAACCGTGTCGATTCCCGAGCACAGCCTGATTGATCTTACCCCGTCTATCACCGCCTTTATGCGTGCTTATCCCGGCATCAAACTCACGGTGCTGGCCACCTCGGAAGAACTCAACCTCAACCAGTTGCAAGCAGATGTGGTGATTCGAATGACCAATACCCCGCCTGAATTATTGGTGGGGCGCTGTTTAACTCAGATTCCTTTGTACCACTACGGCAGGCGCGATTATCTGGCCAGCATTCAGGGGGATATAAAAGCGGCAGACTGGGCAGTTTATGCAGAGCAATCACACGCGGCGGGCGAAAAGTTTTACCTTCATGAATTATTTCCCGATGCCCATATCGCCATGTGTACCAATAGTAATAGCCAGTTGTTGGCCATGGTGCGCGAAGGCGGGGTGTTGGGGTTGTTGGCGGAACCCATTGCACGGGGGTATCCCGAATTGGTGATTGTGGATAAAACTCCGGTGGTGACTCTGGGCTTATGGTTGCTTACTCATAGTGATCTTAGGGATGCGGCGAGGGTGCGTTGTTTTATGCAGTTTATGGCTGAGCGTAATTGGGGGTAGTTTGGCTTGTTAGGTTTGAACCTTAATTTTGAGAGCTGTTTATTACTAGGTGTTGATCTGTTTTGAATGTCTGCTTAGTCATAGCCAGAACAGTTTTCCTTTAAAGGGGTGGTCCCCTTTACATCCCCCGTACTTCCTCCGCCTTCCTAGTCGCCTAATCGCTCTTGCGCATCCTGCGCCCGCGATATTAGTGCGTCCATGCACGTCATCCCTTACCATGCTTCGATTGCCACAGGCCAAACGAGCACCGGCAACTGCTCCATGCGTTGCTCTAACAACCACATCCCTGTGGTAGTCCATGCTCTACGGCCCTTATTCCCATTACCTAGATAAAGAGTTGTGGAATAGACAATGCGCAAGGCATCGGCAACTGTTCCCGACATTGCTCTACTACCTACATCCCTGTAGGCAAGAGCTTTCGCTGAAGGCTAAACGTCAAAGTGGTTATCGGTACGGTTTTGATAAGGCTTTTATCGCCGTATCTAAGGGCAAAACGCAAGACTTGAGCCTATATTTTACACTATATATCCCCGAGAATAGACGAGTAGAACTGGTTTTATATTTACGCAAGTAACTGCACCACGGCCAGATAGCTTATTCCTGTTGAATTCTCCCTAGGCCAGATCCTTAAAATTTCTGGTGTGAATGGATTCAGGAAGTTAAGAGCGTGTCGCCATATGGAAATGGTTAATTAAGTTAATACAATAACAATTACCGAACGGCAGTTGTTGAGGGAAACCGGTCTTGCATTTACCTAAGTCCCCCTCTTAATAGTTAATTAACCTGCGTCACTTCCTGCACTGGGTTATCGGGTTGAACTCGAATTAAAGTGGGCTGGCCTCCCTCAATTTGCCAGCTGGGAAATTGTGAATTCGAGGTATAGACCGAACCGTCGGTGTCTATTTCAATATCCCTAGTGAAAGTGCGTGCCTTAGGCATGGGATACACATTCCAACTTTCATTCGCAATATTAAAACTCAATAACGTATCAGATTGATTTCCATTCACCCAAACCAAGCCTCGCTCTTTGTCTATGTTAAGGGCGTAGGGGGTTTCATTTAACACAGGCAATTCATAGTTGGTAAAGCGCTTGGCCACAGGGTCGTATTTCATTAGGCGAGAATCTTGAAAGGCCACAATCCAAATATTACCGCTGTTATCTATTCTTAATCGACGTGGGCCATTGAAAGGCGTTTCAATCATGGTTACCGAACCGTCTTTGGGATCAATCACTCCTATGTCGTTGCCATACAGGCGCGTGAACCACACTCGGCCATCTGCCGCCACGTCAATGCCATAAGGCTGAGGCAAACCAGAGTTGTCTTTATCTATGCTGGGCTGCGGACGGTTTTCGGGCTCAAGCTTCATCACCCAAGGCACTAACTTTGTAATTAACCAATCTTTAATGCTACGGGATGGCAGGTCGTAAAGCGTGAATGCTTTTTGGCTGCGGTCAAACATGGCTATTTGAGAAGAGATTGCCAGGGTAAACCAAACTCTATCTTGCGCATCTACACGAATGGTATGGGGGTATAAACCTTCTTCCATTTCATGGCGGGTAAAGGTTTTGTTAATTGGGTCAAATTCAATAATGGCTTGCTGCAAAGAAGGGGTAATAAAAATGTGCCCGTCTGTGGGAGAAACGGCAAACGAATGTACGCCGGTATAGCTGTTTATTTTGCCATGCAAAGAGAAACGATTACCCAATAAACCACCCGGACGATCATCTGGCTGGTGAGGCACTTTGTAAACGGTAAACTGGCCATTCTTAGGGTTAACTTCGTAAATTCGGTCTTGTACATTGTCACCCACATAAATAAAACCATTTGGGTGCAGAAGAAGATCGTGCATTTGTGAGAAGGAATCACCAATGGGCCACTCACTGATTTTTGCCGAATTCAAAGAAGGCTGCCAAGGGCGCGGTGAAGGAATTTGCTCTACATTTTCTCGCAACCGACGATAACCCTTACTTAAATGTTCGGCCATGGGTTCACGCAGATCGTCTGCCACTCGGGCACCGTAACCCACCATGCGATCAATAATGGTTCGCCACTGTTCTTTGCTGCGTTCAACTCGCATAAATTCCGAACCCTGCTGATGGCAAAAAGCACAGTTAAGTTGAAAGTGTTTTTTTAAGGAGTCATCGGAACCAAAGTCTAACTGAGATAACCAGGTATTGGCGGGCTTCTGCATTGCCAGTGATTCTATGTCGGTTAACTTTTTCATCACCGCCGAGATGGGTTGTCCCACTGCAATTTGCTGGAAGGTAAGATCTGCGTAACCCATTTTGCGCAGCCGGTAATTTACTTTTTTAGCTGCGAGCGTCTCACCAAACTCTGTACGCCCCTGAGCATCGGTAAAACGAGTCATTTCTTCCGGCGACGAGTTAGTCTTACCGTTAGGGGCATAACCATCATCACTTAAATCTTGCACAGGCATGTTGGCCCAGCTGCGTGTCACCATAACGGTGGCAAGAGGTGCACCATCGACCGCTTTCACTGAAACCTTCACAGCCTGAGTATTGCTCACCCAAGCCATTGTTAGACATAAATAAAGTAAGATTTTTTTCATTGTTATTTTCCCCTGAACGCACCGCATTTTATGGTTATCTGGCAGGGCTATAGTGACCAGACACAATAAGGAAAGCAGTGACCTGTGGCGTCAGGGCTATGGTAATAGACGTCAACCTAGTGGCTGTCTCGATAGCCGCCTGGGGTTCCGCCTTGCCAGCGCTTAAAGGCACGATAAAAAGCGCTGGGTTCGGTAAAACCTAACAATGAAGCAATGTCTGTAACCGTTAACAAAGGTTGTTTAAGGTGTTCAAGGGCAAGTTTGTGCCGGGTGTCGTCTAGCACCTGTTGGTAGCTGGTGCCTTCATGCAGCAACTTGCGCTGCAAGGTACGCGGGCTCACATTAAGCTGGGCAGAGACCCAGCTGTAATCTAGATCGGGTTTGGGCAATGAGCTACTTAACAGCTGTGCCAACTTACCGCTAAAAGAGCCGTTTTTGGAGCGCCGCTCAACCACGGCAGCAGCCTTGTATGTCATTATTTCAAGAATTTCCTGACTGGCGTGGGGAATCGCCAAGGACTCCAGTGACCTTGCAAATACCAGCTGATTACTTGAAGCTGAAAACTGCACAGGGCAAGCAAAAAATGTCTCGTAGGCATTTGCTTGCTGTATTTTTTTTTCGGTAAAGTTCGCATACAAGGGACTAAACACTTCACCGACTAACAAACGCCCAAGTGTCACATGGGCACTTAACGTGGCGCATGCCCGTTGGTGACTGCTTGGCTTATGAGGGTTTACCGGGTCGAAAGAAATAATGGTGTGCTGTTCCTGGCGCTGCAAACGCCATTGCCCGCCATCACAAGAGACATTTTGGTATTGTTGCAATGACTCTAAGGCATCTCCCACGGTGGCACTGTTAATAGCCATGTGGCCTAGATAGCTGAAACTGCCTGGCCGACTGCCCATGCCGCACTTTAACCCCAGTAAGTCATCACCACTTGCCTGGTGTGCCAATTCCCATAAACGCTCGTGCACCTCAAAAGGAATGCGGGCATCTGGGGTGTTTAATAACGATGAAGTGAGCCCGGCTTCCTGCATCAGTGAATGATAGTCAGCCAAGCCAAGGCGCTTGAAAGTTTCCAATAAGGTTTGGGTGACGTTAACACTGACTTCCAAGCCAGAAAGCCCGTTTAAAGGATTGGAACTGAGCATGTATAAAGTTCTCGCATTTTAATTTTTATCTAACTGCAAATAGCCGTGTTGGAAAAATATTGTGCCATAAAACTATCGTGCTGCTTGACGGTTGTCGATGATAATAAAAGTGTTATTTGGGGTGATTTTTTATGACAAGCCAAGCTATAGGCCAATACAAAACCCTGTATGGGGCAGGCTATAACGGACAGTATATCGAGGGAATATCAAGCCTTGCCTAAGCGCAAGACCTCAGAGGTGTATTCAGAATTTAAAGACAAATCCCAAGACTGACCTTCACAGCCTATGAGCATGGTCTACCGTATGACTAGGGCATCAAAGAAATCACACTACTGACATTAGCTGTCAGCAGGTTAATGGATAATCCATGGCTATTGATAATAGTTAAAACCGAATTGAACCCATTTAACTGAATATAGTTAATTTAATAAAATGATAGGAGGCTGTCATGGCACAACACGTTGAAAACACCAGCAGGTTTAATGTTCCGGCAAACAAGGTGTGGGAGGCTTTAAATGATTTTGAAGCTGTTGCAAAATTCGCCCCCCTTATTGAAACCTCCCCCCTAACCAATGGCCAAAATTCAGGCATAGGGGCAAAGCGTTGCTGCAATTTTTTTGATGGCACTAAGATTGTTGAAGAGATAATTGAATTAACCGAAGGCGAAAGCGTCACTGTGGTGCTGACTGACCATACCATGCCGCTTAACTTGGCCATTGCCACCATGAAAGTGGTGCCGGTGGATGCTAATAGCTGCGACATTACCATCGCCATGGAATTTGTGGTTAAGGGTGGGCCGTTTGGGTGGCTGATGGGGGCTCTTATGATGAAGCCTTTAATGAAAGGTGTTTTTAAAAAAACGTCACAGGGGTTGGCGTATTATTCCGCTACCGGCAAGGCAGTGGGTAATGGGTTGCCTTCTAAAGAAGAACTTTCTTCGGTTGTTCCAGCTTAAAATTTCATATGGGGCAGGTTTTGCGTTGTGCTTCAGTGCACGATGCAGATTTCCCCCTAACTTTAATCATAACTTTCTTAATGATCGCCAGTACTTTTTCCCTTTAAAGGGGCGCTCCCCTTTATATCCCCCGTGCTTCCTCCGCCTTCTGAACGCTCAATCCCTTACCTTGCTTCGATAGCCACGGGCCAAACGGGCATCCATGCCCTACGGCCCTTATCCCACATCGTGTGAGATAGACAATGCGCAAGGTAAGTGCTTTCGCTGAAGGCTAACGTCAAAGTTGTTATCGATACGGATTTGCTTGGGGTAAACAGAATTAACGAATCTGACTCCTTTGATTTCTTTGATTTCTTTGATTTCTTTGATTTCTTTGATTTCTTTGATTTCATTTAGAGTAAAAAATTAGATGGTAAGTCTAAAGAACCAAAACTTTATAAATACGAAAATTTTATTATTTAAAAACTTGATCCTATTAGCCACGTGAATTTTTAAAACCCCTCCTTTTAGATTAGAAATAAACAGTTTTTATACGACGGTAGCTAAACCTGCTTCCTATGACCCTTTGATTTCATATTGTATTTTCAGTTATGA
>ERZ1027231.133-NODE-133-length-38999-cov-33.935780_pt1 | contig 38999 bp, 33 predicted proteins | sample MGYA00520866_ERZ1027231 | MGnify/ENA primary metagenome ERZ1027231 (study PRJEB33311, sample SAMEA4378411) | marine metagenome | biome: Marine biome; feature: Fjord; material: Water | collected 2014-07-20T08:00:00Z/2014-07-... | depth 75 m ...
TGAAGACACTCTTAATACAGCACATAAACCAACATGCATCACCTGTAAACAACAGACAAAAAAAAGCCTCACAAATAGCGAGGCTTAGTTTGTAGCTTGCTAAAGGTCCCTAACCACCTTTAACAATAGGATCTGCATAACTTAGCTTCATATCCCAAGGGAAGCGGATCCAAGTATTCTGCGTAACGGCTTCAACATAACTATCAACGTATTCAATACCCGCTGGCTTAGCATAGAGTGTTGCGAAGTGTGCATTGGGAAACAGAGTTCGAACTTCAGCAGCTGTTTTGCCAGTATCAACTAGATCATCAACGATTAACCAACCTTTGCCACCGTCTGGTAATTCAGGAGATTTAGTCAATGAAAGGCCGCCACGATCTTGACCATCGTAGCTTGAGATACAGATAGTATCGATAAGACGAATATTTAATTCACGAGCAATAATAGCTGTTGGTACCATGCCACCACGGGTTACCGCTAGAATTCCTTTCCACTCCTGAAGGTCATGCAAGGTTGCAGCTAAACGGCGTCCTGCTTTATGTAACTCTTCCCAGGAAACGAAGAAATCAAGTTCGTACTTACTCATGGCATCATCCTTTTGGCGGCATGTTTGTATGTTAGCCGCCTAGTTAATCAGAGATATAATTAACGCCAAATTTTAACATAATGGTCAGTTATTTGCAGCTCAGAAAGTAGCGAACTGCAATAAATGGAGGCATAGGCAAGTTATAAAACTAGCTTGGCCGCTGACTCCTTATGGCGCACCTGAATCTCATCAATATCACTGTTAAGTAACTTACCTTGTTCGACTTTCCATTGCCCTGCCACCATGACGTAATCAGCGCTATGAGCACCACATAGTATTAGTGCTGCCAAAGGGTCATGAGAGCCAGAGAAACGCGGTTCATCTAAATTAAACAAAGCTATGTCGGCTTGCTTGCCAATAGCTAACTCACCAATATCATCACGGCCTAGTACTTGTGCCGAACCTTTCGTTGCCCAATAAAGCGCATCCTGATGTGTCACTTCATCCGCTTGATAACGTAGGCGGTTTATTAATAAAGCTTGGCGAACTTCTTGAATCATATTCGAGCCATCATTTGATGCCGATCCATCTACACCTAGACCAACATGGGCTCCAGCTGCCTGTAATTCTTTGGTGCGGCAAATTCCTGAGGCTAATACCATATTAGAAGAGGGGCAGTGGGCGATACCTGTTCTGGCTTTACCCAAGCGTTGAATTTCTTCGTCATTAAAGTGAATGCCATGTGCAAGCCAAACATCACTAGCCAACCAACCAACGGATTCTAAGTAATCTAACGGGCGCAGCCCAAAGGTTTGTAGGCAGAAGCTATTCTCATCTTCAGTTTCAGCAAGGTGCGTATGTAAGCGCACACTATTAGCGCGAGCTAGCTTGGCAGTCTCTTTCATTAAGTCGGTCGTTACTGAAAACGGTGAGCACGGAGCCAGTGCTAATTGCACCATAGCTCCTGGGCCTGTTTGATGGAATTGAGTAATGACTCGTTGGCAATCATCCAAAATGGCAGCATCGGTTTGCACGGTGGATTGTGGTGGTAAGCCGCCATCGTCTTGACCAAGGCTCATAGAACCACGGGTTAGCATTACGCGGTTACCAATCATACCAGCAGCGGAGACTTGAATATCAATGGCTTCGGTTAGTGCTTGTGGAAATAGGTAGTGATGATCAGCTACGGTGGTGCAACCCGAAAGCATTAATTCTGCTAACCCTAATTCTGTCGCTGCATGCAGCATGTCTGGCTGCAGCTTTGCCCAGACAGGGTAAAGAGTTTGCAACCAAGGAAATAAGCGCTTATTTAAAGCAGGAGGGAAGGCACGAGTCAGTGTTTGATACAGGTGATGGTGAGTATTCACTAATCCAGGAATTAACACATGGCGGCTAGCATCAAAGGCTTTATCAATTTGTACTTTGGGTTCAGCGCCTGCTGCTACAAGCTCAACGATGATGCCATCACGAATAACAATACCATTACTGGCATCTTGCTGGTTGGCGGTAAATACAGACAGCGGATTTTTTATCCACAGGTTCTTTTCAATTGAGGCTGTGTTGCTCGGAAAGTTAGACATAAGTCACCTTTAAAATAGAAAATCGTTTAAACGATTAAATTCAAAAAGAGTGCAAACGGAAACAGGATGATAAGAGAGTATAGCTAATAAGAACTAGCAGATATCATATCGCCATGCACAGAATGCGTACATGGCAGTGACTTGCGTGTTAATCTGCCGATAGCGGCATTTTACAGCATTTAAAAATGAATTAAAGCTTATGAGTTGGCGTTAAACCGCAACCCGTCAGAATCATATGGCATAAGAAGCGGCTGATACGCTCGATATCATCGGCTTCATATTCAAGCTTATTAGTAATGGTTAAAATTTGGGTCTCGAAATCGGCGTAATGCTGAGTCGTTGACCAAATCATAAAGAATAAGTGCTCAGGATCGACTTTAGACATCTTGCCTTGTTCAATCCAGCGTTCAATAATCTTTGTTTTAGCTCTTAACCAAGTACGTAAATCAGTACGCAGATATTCATTAACATTCGGCGCGCCCTGAATAATCTCAGTGGCGAATATCTTAGAGGCATTAGGGTAGCGAATAGCCAATTCAACCTTAGTTCGAATATAAAACTCTAAGGTCTCAGTCGGATCATCATCCTCAGTAATATCGGTTAAGACTTCGTTCCAGCGCTGAACAATGTCTTCAAGCACCGCATTATAAAGCTTCGCTTTATTAGTAAAATAATAATGCAGGTTTGCTTTTGGCAGCTCAGCGGCGTCAGAAATTGACTGCATGCTAGTGCCCTTATAGCCATGTTTAACAAACTCGACTTCCGCCGCTTGTAAAATCTTCTGACTATTTTGTTCGCGGATCTTACCCGGCTTGTATTTCTTAGTTACGCTCACCAAAGGCCTCATCAATAACAGTATTAGGTGACATCATCCGTTGAATAATACGGACGTTCATTGTAACAGAATGTCAGGATGAACGAAAAACTCATCGTCTTATTAAGACGATTTGCATCAAGCTAATGTGAACAATCTATCCCTGATCGATAAACTGCCATAGATACTGCAGGTTTATGCAGCACCTAGGGCAGGTAAAAGCTAGCTCTTAGGAAGCTGCCCTTCAACGCCTTTAACGTACCAGTTGAAGCCTTTCAAAGCGCCATCATCTAGAGTTTTACCAGCACCGATTACTTCTTTGCCAGATTGATCGAAAACCGGACCGTCAAATACGCGCATAGACCCATCTTTGATCGCTTGCTTCTTCTGGGCAACTAATGCTTTCAAGTCAGCAGGAATTGCGTCATTCAAAGGTGCCAGATCAGTTACACCTTCAGCAATACCAGGCCATAAGTCTTCAGACTTCCAAGTGCCATCTATCACCGCTTGTACTTTCGCCGCGTATAATGGACCCCAGTTATGTACAGTCGAAGTTAAGTGAGCTTTAGCGCCATAAGCACTCATATCAGAGTGATAACCGATAGCGTAATTACCTTTAGATTCTGCTGCCTGAATAACCGCAGCTGAATCTGTATGCTGGGTAAGAATATCAGCGCCTTGTAACATTAATGTTTCAGCCGCTTCACGTTCTTTAGCTGGGTCATACCAAGTAGATGCCCAAACAACTTTCACTTTTACATCTGGGTTAACTTCTTGCGCGCCTTTAGTGAAAGCATTAATACCACGAATCACTTCAGGAATAGGGAAAGAAGCGACATAACCGATTACGTTTGTTTTAGTCATCTTGCCAGCGATCAAACCCGTAAGGTAACGGCCTTGGTAAGCACGAGCAAAATAAGTACCGGTATTTTTACCGCGCTTATAACCTGTAGCGTGTTCGAACTTAACCTTTTTAAACTTCTTAGCAACTTTTAAGGTTGGATTCATATAACCAAACGACGTGGTGAAAATTAAGTCGTGGCCTTTAGACGCTAGCTGGCGAATAACACGCTCAGAGTCAGCACCTTCGGCAACACTTTCAACATAGTTGGTTTCAACTTTATCGCCGAATTGCTCAACCACATACTTACGGCCTTCATCGTGGCCAAAAGTCCAACCCGCATCACCCGTTGGGCCAACATAGACAAAGCCGATTTTTAATGGATCTTCAGCAGTTACGACATTAGCCCCAAATGCCAGTGCTGCCGTTAGAGCTAGTTTAGTTAGTTTATTTGAATGCACATTACTCATAAACATGGGTATGCTTCCTTTTAGTTCACTTCAGTTAGAGTTCAGTTAGGTATAAAAATTATGGTTCGCCACTATCTTGCGGCGATACCAAATGCTTTTAATTAATAGCGCTTCAAATTAAAAGCTACACTTGCGGTCTATAAGGCTGACCTAATGCAAGTGGTGTACTCAATTTTGCTTTAGCCGCATCGCTGGCGATGATGACCAAAACAATAATGGTGGCGCCATAAGGCAACATAGCGAGAAGGTTCGGAGACGCTTCAAAGCCAAGTCCTTGCAGTACCAAATGCATGATGCTTGCCGCACCAAATAAATAAGCACCCAATAGAATTCGTTCAGCTTTCCAACTGGCGAATACTACTAGGGCCAACGCAATCCAACCGCGTCCTGCAGACATGCCTTCACTCCACATTGGGGTGTAAACAAGGGAAAGATAAGCACCGGCTAAACCGGCCATTGCGCCACCAAATAAAATGGCGCCATAACGCACCTTCATTACCGGAATACCAATGGCGTTTGCAGCTTCAGGATTTTCACCCACCGCACGAATGGTTAAGCCCAAACGCGTACTGCGGAAGCACCAAAAAATAAGCGCGAACATAAACCAAGAAAAATACACCAGCGGGTCATGGGAAAATAAAACCTTACCGATCACCGGAATATCACTTAAGAATGGAATTGGGAAAGGGGCAATACCTTCGATCGCCATACCGACATAACCTGCACCTAAAAAGCCGCTGAGTCCGGTACCAAAAATGGTGAGTGCAAGTCCTGTCGCCACCTGATTAGAAACCAGAGTCACCGCTAAGAAAGCAAATAAAACCGACATCAGCATACCGGCAAGAATTGCGGCAATAATTCCAAGCCCTGCATGGCCAGTTACAACAGCGGCAATAAAACCAAGAGCTGCACCCATTAATACCATGCCTTCTTGGCCGAGGTTTAATACCCCGGATTTCTCACACACCATTTCACCCAGTGCGATTAAAATAAGAGGCGTACCGGTACGCAAAGTCGCGTACAAAATATTAGTAAATAATTCAAAATCCATGATGCTAGCCTCTATGCTTGTGCGGGGTTAGAAGAACTGCTGATGGTACGAGCAGCTGGCTTACGCACAATGCGATAGCTAATTAATAAATCACAGGCTAGAAGGTAAAATAACAACATCCCTTGGAATAAACCGGTTAACGACTTAGGCAGGCCTAAATCCATCTGTGCCATTTCACCACCCATATAAGTCAACGCCAATAGCATACTGGCAAAGACAATTCCGACGGGATGCATACGGCCGAGGAAAGCGACAATAATTGCAGCGTAACCATAACCCGGAGAAATATACGGATTGAGTTGGCCGACTGACCCCGTGACTTCACTGACTCCGGCTAAACCGGCTAACGCCCCGCAAGCTAATAGTACAAACCAAATTAAACGTTCTTCTTTAAAACCGGCGAAACGAGCAGCGGATTTATCTTCACCTAAAACGGAAATTTGAAATCCTAATAAAGTTTTCGACATCAATGCCCAAATAACGGCCACGGCAAAAAGAGCGAAGAATATACTGATATTTAAGCGGTAATCATCGGATAAAACCGGCAGGGTAGCGAAATCAGAAAATAGTGCAGACTCAGGAAAGTTAAATCCATCAGGATCTTTTAATGGCCCATGCACGCCATACAATAACCAGTTAAGGGCAATGTAGTTGAGCATGATAGTAGTAAGAATTTCGTTAGCACCAAAGCGAGTTTTTAGCAGGGCAGTAACAGCGCCCCAAAATAAACCAGACAAAGCACCACACAATAAAACCAGCGGTAAAACCCAAATCCCTTCCGCATCCATTAGTTCTAAAGCAATATAGCCACCACCGAGGCCGCCAAGAATAAACTGGCCTTCAGCACCAATGTTCCAAATTCTCGCTTTAAAACACAGCATCAAACCCATAGCGCATAGCGTAAGCGGAGCAACTTTAACCCCTAATTCTGTCCAGCCATAAACATCGGTAAGTGGGGCAATAAAGAAGGTATATAAAGCATGAAAAGGATCTTGTCCTAAACTCGTGAATAATAAGCCCCCGCTGATCAAGGTTAAAATAATCGCAAACAGTGGCGATAAGTACGACATGGCCTTTGAGTCAGATGGTCTTTTTTCTAAAGTAATATTTAACATTATTTAATAGCCCCTTCACTTTCTGCTGAGTTGTTAGTTGCAGGACTATTTAATTCAGAGCTACTATTTAATTCAGAGCTATTGGCCAATTTCGAGTCATTGTTCACAGCATGAAAATCCCCCGCCATCCACATACCCAATTGGTTAATAGAAACATCATGAGTTGCTGCAAGCGGAGAGAGTTCGCCATCACAAATTGCACAGATACGATCGCTGATGGAATACAACTCATCGATATCTTCTGATACCACTAGAATCGCACAGCCCTCATCACGTAACTTTACTAGCTCATGGCGAATCAAAATTGCTGCGCCAATATCAACACCCCAAGTTGGGTGAGAGCAAACTAATAATTTTGGATTTTGTAGAATCTCACGACCGATAATATATTTCTGTAAATTACCACCTGATAAAGATTTCGCTTGGGCGTGAATACCCGCGGCTTTAACATTAAATTTTTCAATAATGTTTTGCGCGAAAGCTTTTACTTTGTTGGTGTTAATTAAACCATTCTTGGTGAGTTCACCCTGATAGCCAGTTAATAAAGCATTATCTTGCAAAGACATATCGGGCACAGCACCACGGCCTAAGCGCTCTTCCGGTACAAAACCTAAACCTAAGATACGACGTTTCTCAGGGGTTAAATTCCCTACCGCCTTTTTAGCGAAGAATACGGTTTCTTTGGCACTGGTATCTTCGCCACTAATAAGGTTGAGTAGCTCTTCTTGGCCGTTACCTGCAACACCAGCAATACCTAAAATCTCACCCGCTTTTACTTCTAAGGAAATGTTTTTCAAGGCACAAGCAAAAGGATCATCGGACTGGTGACTTAAATCGACAATCGATAAAAAGCTCTTTGCGCCTTCAGCTTTCTTATAGTCTTCGGTAAGGGGAGTATCGTCACCGACCATTAGGCGGGCAAGTTCTTCGGTAGTGGTTTCTTTTGGAATGCAGTGGCCGCTGACTTGGCCCGCTTTTAAGATCGTTGCGTGATCACAAAGAGCGCGAACTTCATCGAGCTTATGCGAGATAAATAGAATGCTACAACCTTCAGCCGCGAGTAGATGCAAAGTCTTAAATAGCGTCTCTACCTCTTGTGGGGTTAGCACAGAAGTGGGTTCATCAAGAATCAGTAATTTAACATCTTGTAAAAGGCAGCGAACAATTTCAACACGCTGCTGCTCGCCAATAGAAAGCGAGTGTACATAACGGTTAGGGTCAAGCTTCATACCGTAATGTTCAGAAACCTCAATGATGCGCTGCTTTAGTAACTCAAGCGATTTGGCTTGTTCTTTTGGCAGGCTTAGGGCGATATTCTCAGCTACAGTTAAAGTCTCGAATAACGAAAAGTGCTGGAAAACCATGCCAATGCCGAGTTCACGAGCATGAGCGGGGCCTTTAACCGAGATCTCTTGTCCTTGCCAGAACATGGTGCCTTCGTCGGGTTTTACCACACCATAAATGATCTTCATTAAGGTGCTTTTACCCGCGCCATTCTCACCAAGCAAGGCATGTATCTCACCAGCGTCGACCTTCAATCTGACCGCTTGGTTAGCGATACAGCCAGGATAACGCTTGGTTATATTGTGTAGTTCAATTTGATTCATATTTAATTCTTGACCAGTTAGCCAGCTTTATTAAGCAATATCTTTGCCAAAAGTAGGGTTATGATGCGATAAAAAGACAAAAATCTCAAAAAATTGTTCAGAAGGTCAGCTTATAACTTACTTATAAAGACACTTTCTGAAAAATTAAATCTTTATAAGGTTATAAATTAACCTAGCTATACTAAGTTAATGGTCTAGTAGGGGGCACATTTTCAGTAGGCAGATCTAACTTGGTGCATAAAACATGACTAACTGGTCACGTAAGTGGTCATATGAAGCCAAGTTGGGAATCTGGTAGTGCTACCAATATTCTCTCCCATTTATTAAGGATAAAAAAATGGGGGTGGTAATAACTAGCTAAAGGGCTGTATGCTAGATGTCATGCGGGGTTGACAAGGTTGGTACTGATCTTGAATCTAAACTGTCTTGTTGGTAAAAGCTGTCTGATTGGTCAGAAATTTGATTAGTCGTAACTTTCGCGTAATAATGCGCGCAATTATATGTGATGAATATGAGTAAACCCGTGATTAGATTTTGTTTAAATGGTAGCTGGATCGAAGAATCAGCTGTCTCAAGCGACATGACAGTATTGCGCTATCTGCGTACCCAGCAAGCCTTATCTGGTACAAAAGAAGGCTGTGGCTCAGGCGACTGTGGTGCATGCTCTCTCTTGGTTGGAGAGAAGACAGACGGAAAATGGCAGTACCAAGCTATTAACGGCTGCATCTCTTTTGTTGCTCAGCTAGATGGCAAAAGCGTAATCACGGTTGATGCATTAGCAACCAAAGGCTCGGCAAAAGAGAAAAATGGCGACCAGTTGCACCCAGCTCAGCAGGCCATGGTGGATTATCATGGTTCTCAGTGTGGTTTCTGCACCCCTGGTATCGTTATGTCGCTGGCGGCATTACACGAAAACCAAGCTGGCGAACCAGCGGATCATCACCAGATTATCGATGCCCTTTCTGGCAACCTATGTCGTTGCACAGGTTATCGTCCAATTATTGAAGCTGCCGAGAACATGAGCAAGTATCAGAATAATAGTACTGATGCTGGCCAAGTAGGCATCTGGCAGCCAGAAACCGAAGTAAAATCAGAAGCTCCTGTTGATGTCGCAGCAGAAACAGAAGCCGGTCTTTTTCACGCCGCTTCAAATTCTGATATCGCAAGCCAAAGCTGGTCGCCAAAGACCGAAGACGAATTAAAAACCTTATTAGCTCAGCACCCTGAAGCACGTATGGTAGCGGGTGGTACGGATATCGCCCTTGAAGTTACCCAGATGAACCGTCGGTTACCTGAACTGATCGCGATTAATGATATTGCTAGCCTGAAGACCATTACTATAGAAGACGACGCCATCTTAATTGGTGCGGGCGTGACTTATAGTCAGATGGAAGCAACCTTAAACGAACACTTCCCTGAGTTCGGCCAGCTATTACACCGCTTTGCTTCACGCCAAGTTCGTAATAACGGCACTATGGGTGGTAACGTCGCCAACGCATCGCCGATTGGTGATACCCCTCCGGTATTATTAGCCTTGGAAGCATGCATTGAATTGGCTAGTGCCGAAGGTAATCGTTGGATGCCTTTGCATGACTTTTTCTTAGACTATAAAAAGACTGAGCAAAAGCAGGGCGAATATCTACGTATGATTCGTATTCCGCGCTTGCAAGTGAACCAAACCTTAAAAGTCTACAAGATCTCTAAGCGTCTTGAAGATGATATCTCTGCAGTACTCGCAGCATTTAAATTTACTCTTGAAGGCAAGGTCGGCGCGCAAACCGTTAGCGCTGTAACTTCTGGCTTTGGTGGTATGGCAGGTATTCCAAAAGCCGCGACTAACCTAGAGCAAGCGTTATTGAATAAAGAAGTTTCTATGGAAGCTTTTGAGCAAGCAGCACAAGTACTGGGTCAAGATTTCGCGCCAATGACAGACGTACGTGCAACGTCTAAATACCGTATGCAGGTTGCCCAAAACCTCATTCAGAAATGTGCTTTTGAACTTTCTAATCCTAATTCAGTCACAAGAATAGAATCGCTTGATAAGAGTGAGCTATCGGCAGGTGAGGTAGCGAACCATGCGTAAATTAATCGATCTTCCAGACAGCTCTTTAGACAAGAGTGAACAAAAAAACCGTCCGGCTAAAGTAAAGAGCCCCTTAAATAAATCAAAGGGCCAGACAGGACAAAACATGAAGCACGAAAGTGCGGAAAAACATGTTACCGGTAAAGCTGTGTATGTAGACGACATGCCAGAATACCCAAACCAGTTGCACATCGCAGTGGGGGGCAGTCAATATGCCCACGCGAAAATTAAGTCAATCGATCTCACTTCAGTTAGAGAAACCTTGGGGGTCGTTGATGTGATCACGGTACACGATGTACCTGGTCATGTTGACATTGGCCCCGTTTTTTCTGGAGACCCAGTGCTGGTAGAAGAGCTGTGCGAATATATTGGTCAGCCAATTTTCGCCGTTGCCGCCGACACTATGGAAATTGCTAAAGCCGCCGTTGCCAAAGCAAAAATCGAATACGACGTATTAGAGCCAACCCTTACCGTAGAAAAAGCCCTAGAAGATCAGTTCTTCGTACGCCCAACCCATCAACTTGTTCGTGGTGACGCAGATAAAGCCCTAGCGGATGCGCCAAACCGCATTCAAGGTCAGCAGCACGTAAACGGCCAAGAACACTTCTATCTAGAAGGCCAGGTGTGTTCTGTTATGCCAACCGAAGATGGTGGCATGAAGGTGTATAGCTCGACTCAGCACCCGACCGAAGTACAAAAACTGGTGGCAGAAGTATTAGACGTTTCCATCAATAAAGTACAGGTTGAAATCCGCCGCATGGGTGGTGGTTTTGGTGGTAAAGAAACACAAGCCGCACCACTTGCCTGTATCGCTGCAATCGTTGCCAATAAAACTAGACGTCCGGTTAAATACCGCATGTCTCGTCATGACGACATGGTTATGACAGGTAAGCGTCATCCATTCTTCAATACCTATGACGTCGCGTTTGACGAGCAAGGTATTATGATGGGCAGTAACATCATGGTGGCGGGTAACTGTGGTAATTCACCGGATTTATCCGATGCCATTGTCGACCGCGCTATGTTTCACTCCGATAACGCTTATTACTTAAATAATACCAAGGTAGTGGGACATCGTTGTAAAACCCATACCACATCGAATACCGCTTACCGTGGTTTCGGTGGTCCGCAAGGGGTTATCCTTGGGGAATTGATGATGGATGATATCGCTCGTCATTTAGGTGAAGATCCTTTAACCATTCGTAAGCGTAACTTATATGGTATCAAGCATGACCATATCCGTACCGCGGATGGCGAAGTCGACGAGCGTAACCAAACTCACTACGGTCAAATCGTTGAAAACAACGTTTTACCTGAATTAATCGAAGAGCTAGAAACTACTTCTGATTATTGGAAGCGTCGCGAAGAAATTAAAGAGTTTAATGCCAATAGCCCATTCTTGAAAAAAGGCTTGTCATTAACCCCAGTAAAATTCGGTATTTCTTTTACCGTACAATTCTTGAACCAGGCTGGTGCCTTAGTTCACGTTTATACCGACGGCAGTATTCACTTGAACCACGGCGGCACAGAAATGGGCCAAGGCCTATTCTTGAAAGTTGCTCAGGTAGTGGCGGAAGAATTTCAAGTAGACCTAGATAACATTCAGGTTTCTGCAACGAATACAGAGACAGTGCCAAATACATCTCCTACAGCAGCGTCTTCTGGTACCGACTTAAATGGTATGGCAGCACGCGATGCGTGTTTGCGTATTAAAGCCGGTATGGTGAAATTTGCTGCGGAACATTATGCTTCTGAAGATGATAAAGCGCAGGAAGATAATGTTCGCTTTGATAATAACCAAGTTATTATTACTAAAGATTCTGGTGAAGAAGTTATCGTACCCTTCGCTGATTTTGTACAGCAAGCTTACATGGGCCGTGTACCGTTATCTTCTACTGGTTTCTACAAGACGCCTAAGATTCATTACGATCGCGCCAGCGGTCAGGGTCGTCCTTTCTATTACTACGCCAATGGTGCGTCAGTAAGTGAAGTATTAGTTGATACCCTAACCGGTGAAAGTCGTTTAGTCCGTACCGACATCCTGCACGACGTAGGTCGTTCATTAAACCCAAGCATTGATAAAGGCCAGATTGAAGGTGCTTTCATTCAAGGTATGGGTTGGTTAACGACAGAAGAATTGAAGTGGAACGATCAAGGTCGTCTAATGTCGAATGGCCCAGCCACTTATAAGATTCCTGCTGTCGGTGATGCGCCGTTCGAATTTAATGTCAACCTGTTGAAAGATCGTCCAAACGGTGAGGAAACAATTTACCGCTCTAAAGCCGTGGGCGAACCTCCTTTCATGCTAGGTATTTCTGTATGGTCTGCTATCCGTGATGCGGTCGCTAGTCTTGCAGATTATAAATACGGCGCACAGATGGATACGCCAGCGACGCCTGAGTGTGTATTGCGTTCGGTACAAGATACCAAAGAACATGTACGCAACTTAGCTAAAGCGAAGCAGGCTTAATCATGTCAGTACCTAAGCCAACCCTACAGTGGTTCGATGCCGTACAGTCTCTGCAACACAGTGGTGATGCCTACGCATTGGTAACCGTTTTAGGTTGCACAGGGTCTACTCCTCGTGATCACAGCAGTAAAATGGTGATCACTAGTGAAGAAACGTTCGATACTATTGGTGGTGGTCACCTCGAATTTTTAGTGATGAAAAAAGCACGAGAAATTATAACGAACAATGCCGGTACAGCGAAAGTTGAACAAGAAATTCACCACTTCCCTCTCGGTGCTTCTTTAGGTCAATGTTGTGGTGGCAGTGCGACAGTTTTGATTGAAACGTTTGCCGCTTGCCAATTTCATGTTGGTATTTTTGGTGCGGGCCATGTGGCTAAATCGATAGTGACTATTTTAGCGGGATTAAATTGTAAGGTTAGTTGGATAGATTCTCGCGCTGATGAATTTCCTTTAGAGGTGCCAGCTAATGTTAAAAAGATAGTTGCGACTGAGCCGTGTGACGAGTTAGAAGACCTACCTAATGGTAGTGATATTTTAATTTTGACTCATAATCATCAGTTAGATTTTGAGCTGTGTTTAACTGCATTAAAACGTAATCGCAATTCGCTGCAGCAATTACGCTCGATTGGCCTTATTGGTTCAGAAACCAAGGCATTGCGTTTTCAAAAGCGCTTAGGTGATCGACTATCAAGTGACGATCAAATTAAATCGATACGCTGCCCAGTAGGCTTAAGTTCAGTACCAGGCAAACTTCCAATGGAAGTTGCGGTATCTATAGTCGGCGAATTAATCGCCATCGACCATGCTAGTAATCAAATAACCGAAGAAAGCGGTGTAGCTGCTAGTTCAGAGACTTCAACAAATAAAGATTCAGTATTAGTTGCTGCGGCTAATTCAAAGAAAAGCCGAGGCTTGGCTTGGAAAGAAATTAAGCAGCAACTTAATGGCGAACTTGATAGTAAAGGCCAAGGCACTGTATTGCACCTTGGCAAAATCAAAGAATTAAAATAGGAAATAAAAAAGAAATGAGTTTAGTCGCTAAAGGCAATCGTTTGTCTGACAAATATACTGATCTAGCTGCTCGTCGTTTAGGTGGCCAGGCACTTTCATGCAGCAACGATTTTTTTGCTGAAATGGAAAACCTATTAAAAGCAGAAGCACCGATTTTCCAACCGGGTGTTTTTACTGAACGTGGTCAGTTGATGGATGGCTGGGAAAGCCGTCGTCGTCGTTTCTTACCAGACGGTTCTTCTGATGATGGTTTGCAGTTTGACTGGTGCATCATCAAGCTAGGTTCTCAAGGTGTTATCCGTGGCATCAATGCCAATACCGCGCACTTTCTAGGTAATGCACCGCAGCAGGTTTCTTTAGAAGTTTGTAATATTCAAGGCGAGCCAACAGATGCCACTGAGTGGACTCAGTTGATCGATATCACTCCTGTTAACCCAGGTAGCGATAACCTGATCGACGTAGACACTTTAAACCCAGCAGCAGATAAAGTTTGGACTCACGTTCGCTTTAACATGTTTCCTGATGGTGGTGTTGCGCGTTTAAATATCTATGGCGAAATCGTTGCCGACCAAAACTGGTTCTTGAAAGGCGAGCCACTAGATCTTGCTTACATCAAAAACGGTGCTCGCCCTGTAGCCTGTTCTGACATGTTCTTCAGCTCTCCAGAAAATGTATTGATGCCAGAGCGTGGCGCTAATATGGGTGATGGTTGGGAAACTAAACGTCGTCGTAGCATTGGTGATGTTGAAGTAGACCGTGGCAATGATTGGTTAATTCTACAATTGGCAACTCGCGGCAATATCGAAAAAATCTTAATCGATACTTGTCACTTTAAAGGCAACTACCCGAATGCTTTCGCTTTAGAAGGTGCGGTATTAACGGCTGAGCAAGCGGCGAATAAAGACGCACTAACTGCGGATTCTCACTTGGATGCACGCTTTGATAGTGGCGATGCTTCTGAGCAGTTAAACATCGAGTGGACGCCTATCATTGAGCGTACATCATTGTTTGCCGACCGTGAACATACCTTTAAAGATGAAGTGACTGCGAAAGGACAAAGCTTCACTCACGTACGTTTAAAAATGTTTCCTGATGGTGGCATCAGCCGCATCCGTTTATGGGGGTTCTCGGCGGCTCTTTAATTAGGACCAATGAGAAAAACAATATGCTAGATTTAAATTATTCTATTAGTGAATTAAATGCGCTTTCAGTAGAGGATGCCAAAGTGGCATTCTCTAACTGCTGTACCTCTCAATCTTGGATTGATGGCATGGTTGCAGCACGCCCATTTATTTCAAAAGCAATTTGCCACGAAACTGCGTTATCAGTTTGGGCAGGTTTAGGTGAGCAAGATTTTTTACAAGCGTTTGAAGGTCATCCAAAAATCGGTGACGTGACGAGCTTGCGTGAAAAATACGCCCACACTAAAAAGCTAGCGTCTGGCGAGCAGTCTTCTGTTGATGAAGCCAGTGAAGAAGTGATTCAAAATTTATCTGCAGGAAATACAGCTTACGATGAGAAGAATGGTTTTATCTTCATCGTATGTGCCACAGGTAAAAGTGCAGCGGAAATGTTGGAGTTATTAAACCAACGTCTACCGAATGAGCGCGAAGTAGAATTGAAAAACGCTGCTGCAGAGCAAGCAAAAATTACCGCCATTCGAATTGATAAGCTCATTCCGAACGGCTAAATGACTATAAAACTTTTAAATTAGCGACAACGAAATCATGTTTATGTATTTATTCCACGAAACGGCGTAAATACTTCCCTGTAGCCTTAAGTTCGGCATCCATGCCTCGCATATTCGCTACACAAACACATAAACATGATCTCTATAGGTTAATGAAAAGTTTGAGACTTTGAAGAAGGGAATAACATGGCTAGCCCAATTACGACTCACGTTTTAGATACTAACCTTGGTAAGCCAGCGGTTGGTGTTGCAGTAGTACTTTTTAAACTAGATGCAGACAAGCAATACCAACAAATTGCTTCTGGCGAAACTAATAGCGATGGTCGCATCGTAGATTGGTTGGAAGGCCAGCAGCGCGAAGCGGGTATTTACCGCATCGAATTTGCGACCGACCCGTACTTCGAAAAGCAGGGTATGTCTTGTTTCTATCCAACGGTTACTTTTGACTTCCGTATCGAAAATCCAGATGAGCATTATCACGTGCCTCTACTGGTTTCCGCTTATGGCATCTCTACGTACCGTGGTAGCTAGAAGATGGCTAAAGAATATAAATTAACTCCCCAGCCATTAACCAAAGAAGCGTTCGCGCCTTTTGGTGATGTGGTTGAAGTATTTGGTAACTCTTCTGAAAGCAAGAATCCCATCATGATCAACGGTGGCAATACCGAACGTTATGATTCTTTGGTGAATGTTGAGCTTGAAGCCGCAGGCAGCTCGGAACAAGGAGCGCCAGATACCCACGCGGTAATCAACATCTTTCGCGCGCAGCCTCGCCCAGTTTCTAAAGACTTGGCAATGGATATCGAAATGGTTGAACGTCATCCGTTTGGTAGCCAATCTTTTCACCCGCTATCGGGTGAAGAGTATCTAGTGCTGGTGGCAGATTGTGTTGAAGAACCAACGCCGGAAAACTTGCACTTGTTTATCGCTCGCGCTGATCAAGGCATTAATTATCACAAAAATACTTGGCATCACCCAGTATTAGGTTTGAACAAGGTATGTGATTTCCTTGTTGTCGACCGTAAAGGTGGTGGTAATAATTGCGAAGAACACTTCTTCGGCGAAGACGTAAAGATCCAGATTACTTGTTAAGGCATTAATTGTTCTTAACGACATTATTAGAATATGAAAAAGTTTGAAGTGTTATCGGTTATTTCTTCCGCCGCACGGCGTGAATACTTCCCTGTAGCCTTGGGTTCGGCATCCATGCCTCGCACATCGGCTACAGCAACAACCAATAATACTTCTAACAGTGTTGAAGTTTGATATTGAAAATTGAGAAATCCTTAGTGGAAACTAATATGAATACACAGAGCACGACTGTCTATCGAGCCAGCATACTTAACTTTCTGTCTGATCCCTATCCAGCAGAGAAAGCCGATGGTGTCCTTGATGAGAGCGCGTACCAGTTTTTCCAAGATGGCGCGCTAGTTATTGAAGACGGCAAGGTTAAAAACCTAGGTGAAGCATCTGATGTTTTACCAACGTTAGCAGCCGATGTGAAAGTAGTTGAATACAAAGATCACCTAATTATTCCAGGTATGATCGATACCCACATTCACTACCCACAGGTGGAAGTAATCGCATCTTACGGCGAGCAACTATTGGATTGGTTGAATAACTACACCTTCCCAGCAGAGCGCCAGTTCGAAGATAAAGAATACGCTAGCAACATCGCTAACTTCTTTTTAGACGAACTATTAAAGTGCGGTACGACCACAGCTTTAGTATTCGGTACGGTTCATAAGCAATCAGTAGAAGCCTTCTTCGAAGCGTCTGAAAAGCGTAATACCCGTATGATCTGCGGTAAAGTAATGATGGACCGTAACGCACCAGACTTCTTGTGCGATACCCCAGAAAGCAGCTACGAAGATAGTAAATCTTTGATCGATACTTGGCACAATAACGGTCGTCAGCTTTATGCAGTGACCCCACGTTTTGCCATTACTTCTACTCACGAACAGCTAGAAAAAGCTGGTCAGTTGATGGCAGAGTATCCTGATGTGTATATGCAAACACACATCTCAGAAAACAAAGATGAAGTGGCTTTCGTATCTGAGCTATTCCCAGATGCTAAAGATTATCTAGACGTATACGACCAGTACAACCTACTCGGTAAGCGCAGTGTATTTGCTCACGGTATTCATTTAAACGAACGCGAACATCAGCGTTTCCGTGAAACCGGTTCTAGCGTTTCTTTTTGCCCAACCTCTAACCTTTTCCTAGGTAGTGGTTTGTTAGACATTAAAGAACTGGAACAGAACCAAGTTGCTTACAGTGTAGCAACCGACGTCGGTGGCGGTACTAGCTTCTCTATGTTGCAAACCCTAAACGAAGCGTACAAGGTGACTCAATTGAACGGCAATAAGTTGTCGGCGTTGAAGAGCTTGTACCTAGCAACTTTAGGTAATGCAAAAACACTTCAGCTAGAAGACAAAATTGGTTCTTTTAAAACAGGTAACGAAGCGGATTTCGCAGTGCTTGATTTTAATAGCACCCCAATCATGGCATTGAAGCAAGGCAAGTGTAAAACCTTGGCTGAGAAACTATTCGCCATGATTATTTTAGGTGACGACCGTGCAGTACAAGCAACGTATGTTGCCGGTAACTGCGTACACGATCGTGACACTAAATAAGTAAATGAATAACTGAGCTCTTATATAAGAACTCAACAATAATTAATTAATCGTTAAAACGCTGGAGAAAAATAATGGAAGCGTATTTTTTAGAGTGGTTGAACATGTTCTTCCGCTGGTTCCACGTAATTGCAGGTGTGGCTTGGATTGGCGCATCTTTCTATTTCGTATGGTTGGATAACTCATTAGAGAATCCACCGCAGTGGAAAAAAGACAAGGGTATTGGCGGCGACTTGTGGGCGATCCACGGTGGTGGCTTCTATGAAGTAGCAAAATATAAATTAGGGCCTGAGTCTGAGCCTGAAAACCTACATTGGTTTAAATGGGAAGCTTACACTACCTGGTTAACCGGTATGGTGATGCTATGGATCGTTTATTACGTCGGTGCAGAAAGCTTCTTAATCGATAATAGCCGACTAGAAATGACTCAGTTCCAAGCGATTGCTGCTGGCATTGGATTTATCGTCGCCGGCGTTGCTGTTTATGAATCTATGGTACGTTCACCATTACGTCATAACGCCAAACTGTTTGGCTTGATTCTATTTGCTTTCCTAGCCTTTATGTCTTGGTTCTCTCATGAAATCTTCTCTGCACGCGGTGCCTACATCCACATGGGTGCCATCATCGGTACTATCATGGCGGGTAACGTATTCTTAGGAATTATGCCGGCGCAAACTGCATTAGTCGCTGCGGTTAAGCGTGGTGAGTCTCCAGATCCTAAATACGGTGCGTTCGCAAAATTGCGTTCAACCCACAATAACTACCTAACCTTGCCAATCATCTTCATCATGATCAGCAACCACTACCCAATGACGTATAGCCACGAATTTGGTTGGTTGGTATTGGTAGCGATCAGCTTCATTGCAGCGTTTGCTCGCCACTTCTTTAACTTGCGTCATCGTGGTGTGACTAAACCAAGCATTCTAGTAGCAGCGGCGGTTATGTTAGTAATTTTGGCAGCGGCTATGGCGCCCGCTAAGATCGAAGCTCAAAAGGGTGAAGCGGTATTAACCGATGCTCAAGCAATGGTCGTTATTGCTCAGCGCTGTACTTCATGTCACGCAACGAGCCCAACGAATGCAGGTTTTGCATCGGCACCAGCAGGTATCGTACTTGAATCTGCAGAGCAGGCTTTAGCAGTGAAGGCTAAAATGATTCCAGCTTTGCAAACTGGTTACATGCCACTAGGCAACCTTACTCAGATGACAGACCAAGAGCGTCAGCAACTTTTGGTTTGGTTGGCTAAGTAAAGATAGCTAAGTAGAAGGTAGTTAAAGAGTAGAAACTAAGTATTGTAGTTTCTGTTTGGTCAAAAATCCTGTTACTTGTCTAGTCAGTAACAGGCTTTTTTGTTTCTACATATTATTGAATTGATACAATATATGAAAATCCACTCTCAAGTAATCCACTGCTATCTTCAGTATCAGACACCGCCACAACAATTATATGATCAATACTTATTAGATCCGATATTGATTTTTGCCAAGCAAAAGTATTGGCATCTGTCGTGCCCAGAAGCTCGCCTCTTATATCGTCAATCGAATTGTAAGAGTATATGCGATAAGCCGAAATCTTCTCTTGGCCAACAGCAGCAGAAGCCTGCCATTGAATGCGAATATTATCATCGACATGAGTTGCCGCAACATTGAACGGCGGAACCAAGCTCTCTAAATAATTCCAAACATAATGAGTTAAAGTTTGGCCCTCTATAGCGTAACCTCTATTTCCCGATAGATCGCCTTGTCCAACTTCAGTTCGGCCATTTTCTCCGTCTGCATAAATAGGGCCGGTAAAACGATAAGCCTGCATTTTAGTCTTGATAATATCTTCTAACGGAAAAGGCCACATAGGAATGTTGGTCTCTTGGTCAAAGCCAGAATCACCATAAAAGGTTCCTGATTTTCCTAGCATCGTCATAACAGTTGCCCCTAAAGGCTTATTATCATCCGTTAAGCCTGAGAGGCTATTATTTGCTTCAGAACGAATAATATAGCGTAATGCCCCAGCAGGATTCTCTGTACTAATAATAGGATTTAAGTAGCTGATATTTTGTAATGTACTAGGTTCATAGGTACTATCTTCCGTGCCCGTGAAATTTGAAATATTAACACGATTTACCCCAAAGCGTTGCACAGTACGATCAATAGTTTTATGTTCATTCTGCTGGTTTAAACCATAAAATAAATTACCATTTTTAAAGTTATGCAAAATACTATTAGTTAAACCACGCGTATTAGTATGGTAACCATTAAAAAACTCTCCAATAAAATTTTGTGCTGTAATATCTCCCATCGTCATATGATCAAACCATGCGCTGCCCCATGTCATTACATATTTCGAAATAGGCCTAATATCCCAAGATACCATATCCGATAATTCAACGTCGCTATCACCACCACTACCATTGCTGATCTGTTCATCCATGTTACCAAAAATCATTTCACTATTGAGCTGGATATTACGCTGCATTTTACCGCGGCTAGGACCTGATGTTGTCGGTGTCGTATATTCTCCTGCAATCTCGCCACTGGAAATAAATTCAGGTTGATCGGCATCGACTGCAATATTGTTAGCGATTAAAAAGTTCATTGTGGTATAGGCTGAGTAGGTTCCTTTGGGCTCACCATCATAAGAACCAATATCGTAGCGTGCGACATTTCTGCGCCATACAATATTGGATGCTTGATAGCTGGTGAATTTATAGCGGCCACGGCCAAAGGCATAGTTATTTTCAAATAAAATATCGTCACTGCGAAAGGCTGTAAAAGGACTGTCATACTCAACTCCAGTCGCACCATTATTAATTATTTTTATATGGTGATGGCGAGTAATTGAATGGCCATCATCATGGCCTTGAACAGCTAGCTGGCCGTTTTCAACAAATAAACCTTTAATCGCCACATAAGAAACCGCGGGCCACGAATTATCATTGCTTGCTCTAATCTTTACTGATGCGCCATTGCGTAAAATAACCTCTCCAATATGCTCAGCCATTATTGTAGTTAACTGCTGAGCATTACCACTTCTAGGATGCTGTAATGATCCAGGGCCTGTTAAACCAATATAATTATCGTTGTCCTCGTAAATACCATCTTTAACAATCAAAGTGCCGCCAGAGGGAAGTGCTTTAAGGCCTTCTTTAATCGTCATCAAGTCTTCGCCTGCGCCAATGGTGATTATATCGGTAATACCTAGATGAAGAATAAAACGAATAATTTTTTCTGAATGCTGCCCGCTGGCTTTAATGCCAATATGAAAACTCTCACTAGCGAGGCTATCTTCAATGAGCCAATTAAGCTCACCCGTTGCTGGATTTATAGTGAAACCGTCTGGAGCGTACAGCAGCTGCCAGTGGACTACACCATCAAGTTGATCTTTGTTACTGATAATAGGTTGGTAGCTGAAGAGTTGCCCAGTTGTGCGTGGGTAGACGGTTTGATCGGTTATGGGATTAATAATGGGTGCAATACTTGTGCGTGATAAAGAATATGCGGAAGCAGGAGGCTGTTGATCTGTCGGAAGAGTATTATCATCAGTACTTGAATCATCAGTAATAGAGTCTTCCGCACCTTCAGCAGCGTTTTCTTCTTGTTGGCTATCAGGATTAGCTTGGTTATCTTCTTTTTGTTGGAAGCAACCAGTAAACAGAAAACTACACAGTAATAAAATACAAATACTTTTCATTAAAGACTCCGAGTTAACGTATTTGCGCCCGTATCCGCAATGTTCACGGAGGGACGTATTGATACTTTTTATTGGATAGATGTATACAAGAATTAATATATATTGAAATGTTATTGCGGTTAAAATAATGAATTAGGTTGGTTTATTACTTACACTTCAATTGCTGAATCTATTATTAATACTAATTGTTGTGGTTCAACTCAGCCAAGAGCACAGTGCTTTGGTGCTAAACCTTGTCACTAGACGACCTGTTTAATGATCGGCTTCTCTCATAAACTAGTCAACATATTAAAGTAATCATAGTGAATTGGAATAATGACAATAACACCAAAAGAAACTGCTCTTGCTATCAGTGCCCAGATGGACATTCCCGGGCGTAAGATGGATTTTGAATTTGACCTCGAAAACCTTCCTCGCTACTGGCATGGTGGTGACATATTCAAAACTACCTACAATAATGCTTTATCGTGCCTCTTCCCTGAAGGCGAGCGCATGTTTATCGATGCTGTGCGTGATAACCAGCACTTTGTAAAAGATGAAAAACTATTAACGCAGGTGAAAGGTTTTATTAAGCAAGAAGCTATTCATGGCCACGAGCATGCTCAATTCAACAAGTATCTCGATGGCTTAGGTTATCCCGCGAGCAAGGTCGAAGCTTTTGAGAAGAAAGAAAAAGTGTTAATGAAGAAATATCTTCCTGCGATACATCGTTTAGCGATCACCAGTGCAGTAGAACATTTTACAGCGATTATGGCTCATGACTTATTAACCAATCCAAAAAGCTCAGACGGAGTGGACGAGAAATTTAAGGCACTTTGGAAATGGCATGCTGTAGAAGAGACCGAGCATAAAGCGGTTGCGTTTGATGTTTACCAGCAAGCTGGGGGCGGTTATATTCACCGAATCACTACAATGATGATGGTGACTATTTTGTTTTGTATTCGAGTGAGCAGTGTGCAAGCTATATTCTTATGGAAAGATGGCAAGCTATTCAGCCCGAAAGTATGGATGCAAGGTATTAAAATGTATTTCGGAAAAAATGGTCTAGTCAAAAATATCTGGCGTGATTATATAGATTATTATCGCCCAAGTTTTCATCCTTGGGACCATGATAACCGTGAACTGCTAAAAGAGTGGATTGATAAGGGTCAAAGCTATAAAGCGGTATAGCCTTGTTTTAGTCAAGCTAGGAGTTAATCGTTTAGATTAATTTCTGCCATAATATCGAGGGCGTTGAAAACGATAAAATCCATTAGCTTCTTCCTTAGCAATAGTGGATGCGCTGTTACCAAAAAATTGGCTGCGAAGTTCATCCAGTTGATCTTCAGGCAAGTTTTCATTATTGGCAAGTAATTGATCTCTAGATTTCATATATGCATGACCATTACTCCAACGCCGTTGGCGCTTCTCATCGATTTCCGACATTTTAAGAATACTCTTTTCGTCGTAGCCAAGCTCACGGCGAACGGAATTAATCTCAAGTTGTCGATGCTCATGATCAAGTTGCTGTAATTCTTTCTGTACACTAGCAAGACCAAAAAGCACTGATGCAATGGTATTCTTATTGATATTTCTTTGCTGATTAAAAGAGCTTGAAAATACACCATTAGCCTGTTGGAATGAACTTTCTAAACGTTGAATTTTTTCACTAATAGACACATCATCAGATGAATCTAGTATATCAATTTCACTATGTAGGTTAAATTGAGCTGCTTCATAGTTGTCCTGCTCTTCACTCCAGATGTCTGAAGCGGTTTTAGGAAATAGTTCATTACGCTTTTGCCAAAGTAGGCTATTACGGCTTAAACCATTTAATTCCATTAATGTGCGGTTCTGTACTAATAGCCAATTCTCGTAATCATCCATACGCGCCCAAACGTCAAGAATGCTGTTTTCATAATTAGGAAATGCTGAGGATAAAACGGCAGTTAAATTATCATTGCTTGGAATAGGTAAGTTATTCATGATCGGGGCCCTAATAATGATTAGCTTGGCCTGAATGTGAATGAGGTGAATCTGGTCAGAATATTGTTCGCTAAGTGTATTTATAATACCTTGTATCTCTGTCGGCCATTGCTTCATTCCAGTGTTGTTTACCGCATTTTTCTCGGAACTATTTTTATTAATTTCTTCAAGGCTAAGACTAGAGCTATCGCTGATATCTGACATTAAGGAGGTTGAGGATAATGAATGAAAAGTTTGATAGCCTGATAATATTAGTATAAAACTTAAAGTCGTTAATGTGATTATTTTTATATTCATAACGTAATACTCTGGCGAGTTTAATATTAGTGTATTCACCAAGCATGTTGCTTAGTGAATACGTTATACATTTATAGTAGAGGCTCAAGGTGTGGCCAGATTAGATCGGCTAGCTTGCGAGAGCCAGAACTAGCAGGATGAATACCATCAAGTATAATGTCACTGTTCACTATGGAAGCTCTAGGGTCGACAAATACACAATCTGCGGAAGAGTTCTCACAAGCTCTAGACAATGTATCATTACCGTAATCAACTGCTTGCTTAAGACTCTTCAAAGATAAAAGTGCATTTTTGGTATAGTAATAACCAAGATAAATAATATTGTCGACCCCATCATTGTCCATGTCATTAAGTAGATTAACGCCATCAACATAAAGATCGTCAATAAACTCTTGGCATTTAGAACTTAGCTGACCAAATTGGTACCAGCGAGTTTTGCAACGGTATGGATCAAATTGGGCCACTACAGGGATTAAAATATCATTACCACCACCATCCATAACAATGGTGCGGATATCAGCATTATCCAATTTTGCTTGGGCATATTGGTCAACAACGGGTGCGATACCAATGCCACCATTATATAGCTGCGCGCCACTTAGGGTGTATTTCCTGAAAGATTCTCCAGCGTACTCTTCTAAATTACCTTGCAGCTCATCAGATAAGTCGAAGATAGAATCTCCTAACGTTATCACCTGGTTATTATCAGCATTACTGGTATAAGAGCTTCCACCACATGCCGTCAATAACCCTGCTAATACGAGCAATATAATTTTTATTGATTTCATCACATTTTTCCTTTTTGATTTTTTGTTATTCCTACTTGATAAGTCATCGCGATGACTTACGAACTGAGTGTAGGAATGAATATAAAAAATCAGGGGTTGCTTTGCGACAAGTTGTAAATTTAATCAAAACTTACAAAAGGGATGGTTCGAATATTGACAAAGAATGAGTCGTGAATAAGGAACGTCTAATATCAAAGTATTGGAAAGTATGGAATGCGCCAGAAATAAATATTGTCTTAATAGTATTTAATGGCTGATTTAGTCCAGCCATTAAATAAATAGAAACTACTTCTCGAAAGACTGAACAAGGTCATGCAATAAGATAGTCGCATCGGCAGTTTTACTGCTTCTCAGTAATTCGTAGGCTTTCTTAACCTTTGTCTGAACCTTAGCTAATTCTGCTGCTGAATCATTCTGTTCTTGTTGTTGTACTTTTTCTTTCTGAACCGCTTCAAATGGCTTAGAACTAGCAGCTTTTAAACACTTAATTTTTTTGTTGTAGCTTTTTTCATTATTGCAAAGCTTAACTTCAATATTAGAAACGTAGCTTTTGCTCGCAATCTCTTTCATACACTTCTTAAATTCATTATTGAAGTATTTAGCGGTATGACAAATCGCTAATGGCTGTTGCTGATATTCACCATCGATAATCACTTCTAAGCAGCTTTTAATCTTATTCCAGCTGCCTACGTTGGCACAGTAAGTCAAAGCGCTCTCGTTAAATTTATGAGTCTTCACTAGCTTCAGGCACTTACCGCTATAATTACTCTGCTTCATGTTCTGACAAAGCTCAACCGCACTCTCTTGGAATATCTCATCTGCAAGCGTTGAGAAAGAAAACATTATGCTAAGTAAGGTTATTATAATTTTCATTAATTACTGCTCATATATTAAATTAAGCGCGGATATTAGATCTATTGGTCGCAATAAGCCAGTGAACAGTTCTCATTCTAATAGGCTTATGGAGCTAGTAAAATTATAGATACTTTACTTGAGCAGCAAGCTAATACTCATAGCAATACAGACAGCAACGGTCATGTAGCGAATAAAATTAGTACCTTGTTTGAGGGCTGTTGCCGCACCTATGCGGGCGCCAATGATTTGTCCTATTGCCATCGCTAGACCAACTTGCCAGATGATTTGATCAGATAATATGAAGATCATCAGCGAAACAATATTGGTGGTGAAATTCATTAATTTGGCGTGGGCGGTGGCTTTTATTAAATTCATTGCGCGTATCTTGCAATAACTTAAAGTGAAGAAGGTGCCCGTGCCTGGGCCAAAGAAGCCATCATAAAAACCAATGCCACCAACAAAAGAAGCATTGAAATTCTTTTTATCTAGCTTAGGTTTCTCGGCAGACTCTCCAAAGTTCTTAGCAATTACTAGGTACACTGCAATTATAATTAAGGCGAAGGGTAATAAGGTAATTAATATTTTTGAATCAAATAGTTGAATTGCCATTGCGCCTATAGCAGCACCCATGGCCGCCGCTAATATTCCCCAAACTTGTTTTTTAGGCGATACCAGTTTTTGCTTAATAAAAAATCGAGTCGCAGTAAAGCTACCAAAACACGCTTGTAATTTATTTGTCGCAATCGCTTGTACAGGCGACATACCAGTAAAAAGAAGGGCGGGTATTGTGAGTAGACCGCCACCTCCAGCGATAGCATCGATAAAGCCCGCAAGAATAGCGACTAGCGATAATAACGCCAATAATTCAAAACTGAATTCCATTCGTATGACCCCTTTGATAGCCTCAGAGTATAGCTGTTCATAGATTTCTACGCTCCTAGTTTCAACTGCTAAACTTAATCGTAGATTAGCTCTTTATAGGCATCGACAGCTTAGCAATAGACAGCTTATAAATAAGTAGGTAACTGACTCGCATATGAAAACTTCGATTATTGATTCTGTGGTCACGATCACCCAGCAAAAGGAGATCAGTGCCTTAGAAAGCTGCCTGCTTGATGAAATAGTGAACCTATGCGATCAGCTGCAGAGGACGGCGCTATATAATGTGGAGCAAGAAGAGGGGGTTTGGCAGTATCACGAACTGTGTAGCCGTGACGGCTCAGGCATGTCACATAACAAGCCCTTATCAACAGTAATCAGCCAGCAACAGTTTCAGGTACTTGAGAAAGGCGAGGCGCTACAATTTCAACAGCAAGACCAAAGGCAGTATCAATGTTTATTGATCCCCATTACTCAAGAACATGGTTTGTATGCAATATTACAAATCATTGCCGGTGAGTTAAGTGCTGACTTTCAGTATCTGATCCAAGCGATTACTCGCATCTATGGCAACTTCATACATCTATTAATTGAAAGTGAAAGAGATAAACTCACGGGTTTATTCAATCGTTGTACCTTTGAAACTCGCTTGAAGCGACTTTTGATAGGCCAAGCGAAGCAGGAAATAGATGAAGCAGAATTGACTGTAGAGCGCAGACAAGAATGCCAAGGTCAGCAAGCCTGGTTAGTGATGCTTGATATCGATCACTTCAAACAAGTGAATGATAATTTTGGCCATGTTTATGGCGATGAAGTCTTACTGATATTCTCGCAGCTCATGCGTGATGTCTTTCGTAAAAAGGACTTATTATTTCGTTTTGGTGGTGAAGAATTTGTCGTTATTCTTGAACCTATTCCTTTTGAGAACGCTAAGGCCGCTTTAGAGCGTTTTCGCCAAAGTATTGAAGAGTATGACTTTCCGCAAGTAGGACGTATCAGCGTGAGTATTGGCTTTGCAAAAATCAGTCAAGAAGATTATCCGCTAGAGATTTTGAACTTTGCCGATAAAGCACTTTATTATGCTAAGACAAATGGACGTAATCAGGTGCGCAATTATCATGATCTTGTTCAACAAGGTCTAGTCGAGCAAGTTGAACACGTCATCGGAGATATCGAATTGTTTTAGCAATATCTGCTATTAAAAACAGTTAAGCTCATCGATTTGATCGCCGCTATAGCCCAGCTTTCTCAATACCGCCTGTGTGTCAGCTCCCAGATTTTTACCCGCTTGATGAACAGATTCACTTTTAAATGGCAGAGCAGAATTAATTTGTTGAATAGAATTTCCACTCGCGTCTTGTGCCTCGGCGATCATTCCTCTCGCGATAAAGTGAGGATGATTGGCAGCTTCATTCATAGTCAAAACCGGCTCAACACAAGCATCCACTTGTTCAAATTCAGCTTGCCAATAAGATAACGGCTGAGTACTGATTTTGTCAGCAATAGCGCTGCGGATTTCCTGTTGAGACTGCTCACTTTGATCGGCAATCTTATTTTTCAGATCGGTTAACTCTAAAACAATTAGCAGGCTCATAGCAAAGTTAGGCTCCAAGCTACCAATAGAAATATAGCGATCATCAGAGGTTTGGTAATAATCGTAGAACAAACCACCATTGAGCATCTCACCGCCTAGCTTAGGATCTTCTTCACTGGCTAAAGCATTAGATCCAAACATGGTCGTTAGCGCCATTGCCGCATCACTCATACTGATATCTAAATACTGACCTTCATTGGTCGTGGTGCGCTGAATATGAGCCGCCATAATTGCCATCACTGCATGATGAGAACCGCCGGCAATATCGGCAACTTGAGTACCTGATAAAACAGGGCCAGTATCTTTACGGCCAGAAAAACTGGCTAGTCCTGATAATGCGAGATAATTAATGTCGTGTCCCGCGCGATCTTTTAACGGCCCGGTTTGACCGTAACCGGTAATCGAGCAGTAAATTAATTTCGGCTGAATTTGCTTTAATGTTTCATAATCTAAACCTAAGCGTTGCATCACCCCTGGTCTAAATTGCTCAATTACAATATCGTATTCTGGCAATAATTTATGAATAATTGTCTTTGCTTCAGAGTGCTTTAAATCTAAAGTCATGCTTTGCTTGTTTCTATTCAGCGTCGCATGCGCTGCAGAAACTTTACCTTTGCGATACTCATCACCACCGACAAAAGGAGGCATCAACTTTACTAAGTCAGGGCGAGTTGGCGATTCTATTCGGAGAACTTCAGCACCCATATCCGCTAGCAACTGAGTTGCATAAGGCCCAGGAAGTAAGGTGGTGAAATCAAGAATTTTTAAACCCGCTAAAGGCAGAGACATAAGCGCAGTATCCGAAGATGAAATTGAATATTGAAATAAAGCGGATCAGGATTAATCTGACCCGCTTTTGAGCAAGTAATTATTTAACGGCTATTTTATGATGTCGCGCCCAATAATCAGCTTCATGATTTCGTTAGTACCCGCATAAATCTTTTGTACACGGGCATCGGCATAAGCACGAGCCACAGGGTATTCCCACATATAACCATAACCACCATGCAGCTGTAAGCATTCATCCACAACATCGCACTGAATATCAGTCGCCAGCAACTTCAACTTAGCAGCGGTAATAGGATCTAGCTCTTTCTCTAAGTGCAGCTCTAAACACTTATCGATGAATACTCGAGCCATCGTTACTGTAGCCGACATTTCTGCCAGCTTAAATTGGGTATTCTGGAATGAAGCAATGCTCTTACCAAATGCTTGACGATCTTTTACGTAAGTCACGGTTTGTTCAAGAATCGACTCAGCACAGCAAACGGCTGCTAACGAAACAGATAAACGCTCTTGTGGCAGCTCTTGCATTAGGTAAATAAAGCCCATGCCTTCTTCGCCTAATAAGTTCGCTTTAGGAACTTTTACATCTTGGAAAAATAACTCAGAAGTATCTTGAGCTTTCATACCAATTTTATGCAGGTTCTGACCTTTTACAAAACCTTCCATACCCGTTTCCACGAGTAAAAGGCTGCTGCTTTTTGATCCCGCATCAGGATTTGTTTTAGCAACAACAATCACAAGGTCAGCAAGCTGGCCATTGGTAATAAAAGTTTTTGAACCATTAAGAATATAGTGCTCACCATCATCGCTTAATAGCGCGCTGGTTTTAACACCCTGCAAGTCGGAACCTGTGCCAGGCTCTGTCATTGCAATTGCAGTAACGATCTCGCCACTGATACAGCCAGGTAGGTACTTATGCTTTTGCTCTTCTGTACCATAAGCCATTAAGTACGGCACGGCGATATCGGAGTGCAGGTTAAAACCAATACCCGTTAAACCAAAGTTAGCGACCTCTTCTGATACGACGGCGTTATAACGGAAATCAGCTTCTGAACCGCCGTAGGCTTCTGGTACGGTAGGGCATAAGTAACCTTGAGCGCCAGCCTTCTTCCAGAACTCATGAGACACTTGGCCATCTTTTTCCCATTGCTCATGAAAAGGAACCGCTTCTTCTAGCAAAAACTTGCGGAAGCTATCACGAAACATTTCATGTTCAGATTCAAATACAGTACGTTTGATCATAATTATTACCTTATTATTTTTAGTCTAAATTCTGATTTATTTTTTAAAACGCTATGAGTCTTTAAACGTTAACTTGTCGTTAGCCATTTGTTTCAATAACGTTGGCACACGGAAGCGTTCACCGCAGGTTGCATGCAGATGCTGAGCACGCTCAATAAAAGCGGGTAAGCCTGTTTGATTAATAAACTGCAGAATACCCCCCGTCCAAACCGGGTAACCAATGCCCATGATGGAACCAATGTTGGCATCACGTACGCTGGTTAATACATTTTCTTCTAGGCAGCGAACGGTTTCGATGGCTTGAATATAAAGCAGGCGATCTTTGATTTCTTGCAAATCAATAGTTTTGTTAGCTTGTTCAAAGGTATCTTTAAGGCCCGACCAAAGCTGTTTCTTCGATCCTTTAGCCAGCTCTTTATCAGCGTATGAATAAAACCCTGCCCCAGCAAGCTTGCCTTCACGCTGCAATGAAACCATTTTATCCACAGTCGATTCAGCGGGATGATGAATATATTCTTTCCCCTCTGCTTCCATGTCTAAAATAGTTTGTTTACGAATTTTCTCCAGTAGGGTTAGGCTAACTTCATCGGTAACCGCTAATGGCCCCACAGGAAAACCTGATAAGAACGCAGCGTTTTCAATCGCTGCTGCAGAGATACCTTCACCTAACATAGCAATACCTTCGTTAGCGAATGTAGCAAATACCCGCGAGGTATAGAAACCACGGCTATCGTTGACAACAATCGGTGTTTTACCAATCTGCTGCACATAGTCATAGGCGAGTGCTAAAGTTTCGTCGGAGGTTTTTTCACCGCAAATAATTTCAACTAAGGGCATCTTATCAACAGGGGAAAAGAAGTGCAGACCAATATAGTTTTCAGGTCGCTTTGATGCTTGTGCTAAGCCCGTAATCGGTAGAGTCGAAGTATTCGATGCAAAGATTGCTTGAGTCGAAAGTTGCGCTTCGGCTTCTTGAGTAACAGACGCTTTTAATTCACGGTTTTCAAAAACCGCTTCAATGACTAGATCGCAGCCTGCTAATTGCTGTGCATTGTCCGTCGGTAAAATATTATTTAATAAAGCATCATGCTTATCTTGTGATAAATGACCTTTATTTAATTTTTTGTCCACAATATTTTTTGAATAAGCTTTTCCTTTTTCTGCACTTTCAAGGCTGACATCTTTTAAAACAACTTCAATGCTTTTCATTGCCGATGAATACGCAATACCGGCACCCATCATGCCAGCACCTAATATACCGAGCTTTTTGACTTTCTTACGCTCAATATTTTTTGGGCGTGCAGCGCCGGCTTTAATCTCGTTCATTTGATACCAGAAAGTACCAATCATATTCTTAGCGACTTGGCTGCAGACAAGTTCTACGAAATACCGTGATTCTATACGCATCGCGGTATCGATATCAACTTGCAGACCCTCAATCATCACAGCCAAAATAGATTCTGGCGCAGGCAAGGTACCTTTGGTTTTAGCACGGATCATTGCTGGGGCAATAGGAATCATCTTCGCTAACCCAGGGTGCTTAGGTTTGCCACCCGGAACCTTGCTGCCTTTTACATCATAAGGTTGAGTTGCAGTAGGATTTTCTTTAATCCAATTAATCGCTGATTCAAGCATCGCTTCTGGTGAATCAACAATCTCGTTGATTAAGCCAAGTTCTAAACCTTTCTCTGGTTTAAATTGCTTACCTTCTAATAAATAAGGCATTGCTGCTTGTACACCTAATAAGCGGGTCATACGAATTATACCGCCGCCACCGGGTAACAAACCTAAGGTGACTTCAGGCAAACCTAAAATGACGCCTTTATTTAACGCATCTTTCTTTAAAGAGATTCTATAATGAGCGGATAGCGCAAGCTCCCATCCGCCGCCTAATGCTGCACCGTTAATACAAGCAACAACCGGTTTGCCCTGAGTTTCGATTTCACGCATAGCGAGTTTTAAACGATTAACCATATCGTATAACTGGGCAGCGTTTTCTTTTTGTGTAGTGAATAAATCGTCTAGATTACCGCCAGCAAAAAAGGTCGACTTAGCCGAGCGGAAAATCACTCCGGCATAATCGTCTTGGGAAAGTTTTTCTACGGCAGCGGTTAACGAGTCGGTAAACTCATTGTCCATTAAGTTGGCCCCGGCATTGGGTTTATCAAGAATCAGGTGAACAATATTGTGCTGATCTTTTTCATAAATTACTGAATTCATAGTCTTACACTCTCTCAATAATCGTTGCGATGCCCATACCGCCACCAACGCATAACGTTACTAGGCCAGTCTTTAAATCACGCGCTTCTAACTCATCTAACAAGGTGCCTAAAATCATCGCACCCGTTGCACCTAAAGGGTGACCCATAGCAATTGAACCGCCATTAACGTTAACAAGGTCTTCACTGATTCCCATCTCATCAATAAAGCGCATAACAACGGAAGCAAACGCTTCGTTCACTTCAAATAAATCAATATCCGAAACATCCATGCCCGCAACTTTTAACACTTTGCGTGCAGCAGGACCAGGGCCTGTTAACATAATGGTCGGTTCAGAACCAACAACCGCCGTCGCCACAATACGTGCGCGCGGTGTCATATTAAATTGTTTACCAGCCGCTGCACTGCCAATCAAAACAGCCGCTGCACCATCAACAATGCCAGAAGAATTTCCTGGGCTGTGAATGTGATTGATCGACTCAACTTGTGGATAAGCTTCTTTGGCAACGCCATCAAAACCCATGTCGCCCATCATCTGAAAAGAGGCTTTTAATTTACCCAGAGTTTCAACAGTGCTATCTGGGCGAATTAATTCGTCATGATCTAATAGTACTAAACCGTTGCGATCTTTAACTGGAATAATCGACTTACTAAAAGCAGATTTTTCCCAAGCCGCTGCGGCCTTTTGATGAGAGCGCATGGCAAAAGCATCAACGTCTGCCCGAGAAAATCCACCGAGTGTGGCAATCAAATCTGCACCAATCCCTTGTGGCATAAATCCGGTAGCCACATTGGTTTCTGGGTCCATTGCCCAAGCGCCACCATCACTGCCCATAGGCACTCGTGACATGGATTCAACACCGCCGGCAACGACTAAGTGTTCCCAGCCAGAACGCACTTTCATTGCGGCAGTATTAACTGCCTCTAAACCCGATGCACAAAAGCGATTTAGAACGACACCAGCAACGTCATTATCCCAACCTGCAGTCAGTGCGGCAGTTTTAGCAATTACAGCGCCTTGATCACCAACTGCGGTAACACAGCCCATGACAATGTCATCGACAGCAGCGGTATCAAATTGATTCCGTTCTTGCAGAGTGACTAGTAGGTCACTAAGTAACGTAATAGGTTTTACTTCGTGTAATGCGCCGCTTGCTTTACCGCGACCACGAGGGGTGCGAATAGCATCAAAAATATAAGCTTCAGTTGTCATAAGGACTTTCCTTCTATCTATTTCGGGCTATTACTTAGGAGCCATGCGTAAAGCAGAATCGATTCGAATCACTTCACCATTTAGAATCGGATTTTCAACAATATCTTTTACTAAACGACCAAACTCAGCAGGTTTGCCTAAGCGTGAAGGGAAGGGAAGGGTAGACGCTAAGCTGTCTTGAATTTCTTGCGAGAAAGATTCCATCATTGGCGTCATAAATAAACCGGGGGCAATGGCTAAAACACGAACGCCAAATTTGGCTAGCTCACGGGCCGCCGGTAAGGTCATTGCTACAATGCCACCTTTAGAAGCGGAGTAAGCTGCTTGACCAATTTGACCTTCAAAGGCCGCAACCGAAGCGGTAGAAATAATCACACCACGTTCACCGTCGGCATTGGCTTCACGATTTTTCATCTGGTCGGCGGCTAGGCGTAAAATATTAAACGAGCCAATCAGGTTTACCTGAATCACCTTACTGAAAAAATCCAACGTCATTGGACCTTCACGACCAATGATACGACCTGGGTTACCAATACCTGCACAGTTAACTGCAATGCCACAATCGCCATGAGCTTCTTTTGCAGTGAGCATCGCTTGCTCGGCGCTTTCAGCACTGGTGACATCACAAAAAACAGCAATACCGCCAATCTCTTTAGCAACGATTTCCGCTTTATCCATTTGAACATCGAACAGAGCCACTTTGGCCCCTTGGCTTGCTAGAAAACGTGCAGTCGCTTCGCCTAAGCCAGAAGCGCCACCGGTTACAACCGCGGGTACACCTTTCATATCCATTACAAAATCCTCAATTCTTATAGTTGTTACGAACAATTTATCAAATGTTATACCTTCCATCTTGGCGAATTAAACTAGGCCAAGCAATGTCATAAAGGGCTAACTTGTTACCAAAAACGGACAGTGGGTATTAAATGATGACTGAATCACCTAGTATGAGTGAAAATAACTAACTTAAACGGACATAGTTACTCTGAATAACAAGACCCTCACCATCTCTCCTTATTACCTCGCTGTGATTATTCGCGGGGCGAAACGGTTGAATTACGATACCGCCGCTTTATTACAAGCAGCGGCTTTACCCGAGGTGAGCCGTGAGCGTTTGCCGCCGGAAAAAGCGACCCAGCTTATCCGTTCGGTATGGCAGGTGATGGATGATGAGTTTATGGGCTTTACCCAGCAGCGTTGTAAGCAGGGTGTATTCGCGATTATGGCAAGGCAAGCGATTCAATGCCAAACCCTGCGCGAAGCATTAATCCAAGGGGCGTACTTTTATCAAACGATTCGCAATGATATTAATTTCACTTTTACAGAAAGTGAAGATGAAGCGGTTATGACGTTTTCGGTTAAAGATGAGTCGTTAGATCAGGATCATTTTTTGACTGAGTTTTTTTTATTAATCTGGCATCGTTTTTCAATTTGGTTGGTGGGACAAAAAGTGCCATTGAAATATGCTAATTTTAAATACCCATCTCCAGGCCACGTCAAAGAGTACAGCCTACTATTGCCTTGCCATTGCCGTTTTAATCAAAATGAAAACAGCATCGTTTTCGAACGTAGTTCACTCTCTTTACCGATAAAACAAAAAGAACGCGAACTAAAAGAATTTCTTAAAAATTCCCCTGCGGATTTACTCAGTAAACCCATGTTTCACAGTACCTTCACCACTCAAGTGATGAACTATATTGGTGAAAGCACAATCGCATCGATGCCATTAATTGAGCAGGTCGCGAGCTACTTTAATATGAGCTCACGTAATCTACGTAGACGATTAAAAGAAGAAAATAGCAGCTACCAAGCGATAAAAGATACGCTAAGAAAAAACCACGCGATTAAGCTATTAAATAATAAAGACTTTGCGATCAATCAGGTCGCCCGGGAAGTCGGCTTTAACGAACCCGCAGGCTTTACGCGCGCTTTCAAGCAGTGGACGGGGCAAACACCAAAACACTATCGTGATGAAGGCCAGAGCTAAGTCAGTAGCGATTCATCATGCTGTAAAGAATAAAACTAAAAATAAGTAGGATGAGGAATTAAATTATGGATTTGGCATTAAACGAAAACCAATCAATGATTCAAGATCTGGCTAAGAAATTTGCAGTAATCGAATTAGAGCCTGTTGCCGATAAACTAATGGCTGAAGGTGGCCGTGAAATCTTTTTAGCCAACTTAAAGAAACTCGCCGAATTGGGTTTTATGGGGCTCAACATTGATGCCGAACATGGTGGCAGTGAAGCCGGGACGGTTGCTTTCAGTCTAGCCATCACCGAAATCGCCAAAGCGTGCGCCTCTACAGCCGTCACTATGTCGGTAAATAATATGGTGGCCGAAGTGATTCAAACTGTGGCCTCGCAAGCACAAAAAGAAAAATACCTACCCAAGTTATGTGGCGGTGAATATTCTGCTGGAGCATTCTGCTTAACCGAAACGACTGCTGGATCTGATCCATCGAATATGAAAACTACCGCCGAATTAGACGGCGATGAATGGGTACTTAATGGCAACAAACAATTCATCACTAGCGCCGAGTATGCAGGAATATTTATTGTATGGGCTGTGACAGACAAAACCTTGTTTCGTGGCAAAGGCATCTCCTGTTTTCTCGTAGAGCAAGGAACCTCTGGGTTATGTATCTCTAAAGCCGAAGAAAAAATGGGCCAACATGCCTCAACAACCAACGAAGTCGTATTCGACAACTGCCGAATTCCTAAAGACGCTTTAATGGGGGAATTGAACCAAGGTTTCAAAGTCGCCGTAGGTGAATTAGCCGGAGGCCGTATTGGGGTGGGATCTATGGCATTAGGCATAGGCCAAGCCGCAATGGATTACGCCAGAAACTACATCACAGAACGGGAACAGTTTGGCCAGCCGATTGCCAACTTCCAAGGCATACAGTGGATGATGGCGGATGCCTATACTGAGCTAGAAGCTTCGCGATTATTACTGATGAGCGCGAGTGATGCGAAAGAGAAAGGCCAACCCTTTTCCAAGCAAGCCTCCATGGCAAAGTTATTCGCCAGCGAGAAAGCCAATCAAGCTTGTTATACCGCATTACAGTTGATGGGAGGGAACGGCTATATTAAGGAGTATCCACTGGAGCGTTATAGCCGCGATGTGCGTATTACATCCATCTATGAAGGCACCAGTGAAATTCAACGAGTAATAATCGCTAGAGAACTATTAAAAGAAGTTAGCTAACTAACAGGAGATGTTAACTCTTTAAGCTCTAGCATCATTTGGTGAGCGCTTTCACCTGACATTTCGTAAGGCATAAATTCCCCCTTGCCTGAATATTTAAGGTTTATGGGGGCCGTTAGAGCTGAATCTGGCATATAGCCCATCGTCCAATTGCTAAATTCTCGCATATCGATTTCCTTATAATCTAAAAGGACAATGTGAGAATGCCTGCTGTCGTTCAAAATCTTATGATAGGCCATGTTAACATTTGTTCTAGAACCCTCTAAGCACTGTAAGAAATATTTTCGATTGAAGCACAGCATTCCCGTGACGCTGTTTTTCTCATTATTCTTTCGAGCAATACTAAGGATTCTCTCTATATCATCACAATTAAAGTCTTTACTAATGGTGCTTGCGTATACAAGGCGGGTAAGAAACATAGCAATTCTCTAATCCAATCTTTCATCGAATAATAGTTAAACTAACTTAAACTATAGACCAATTTTTTGTAGTGGTATCGGCATACTGATATCACATTTCAGATATTAAAATTGCGCGCCTAACATAATAGAGGCGTTGTAAACAGATGCTGAATCTAAGTCTGATTCGAGATCAAATTGAGACAGGCGAAAGCCAAAGTAGGGGGTAAATAGAGATGGCTCGTCGACCAAAATTTTAAATCCGCCTTGAAAGCCAATCGTATTACTGTCCCAGCTTTCATTCAAAACTTTACCCTCTGCCAAGACATAAGCTGTTCCCGCAAAGGCATAAAAGCTAATGCCGTTATTCTTATCTAAAAGATAATAGCCATTGGCCATAAACCAAGATTGTTGAACTTCCGTACGTTTAACACAACTATATTCATCGATACAAATTCCGGCATTAGCGCCGAACGTGCCATAGTCACTGTATTCTAATGATAATAATACGCGTCTTGAAAAACTTGAAAGATTATAGATAATTCCTGCTTCCCAGCCCATTTTATGGCTATCTTCATGGCTGCTCTCAGCGTCTGAAAATTCATAATACCCATTGTCTATGAACCAATTTTGCTGCCCACCAATAGAGAACATCCATTTACTTTGAGAAGGTATAACTTCTTCGTTTGCGTTTACATTTGTGCAAACCAACAAACTTATGATGATAAGAAATCGATGCATAGTTGTGCCTTTTAATAGTGCTATTTTTAGCCTATTAAAAGTATAGGCACATATTTTATGCTTGCTTGTGAAATGAGGAGGTGACGACTTTACTAATAACTAAGATGCAAAAAATTATCTTTGGGGTAAATATGTCTATTCGACTACTAAGTTTCATTCTGATTTTACTGCTAAGTGGCTGTTCAGACAGTGCTAAAACTAGCAACGGTGCGAACCTAATACAACCCATAGCCGATGGTGGTATTAATCAAAGCTTTATTGTGAACAGCGTAGTACAGCTGGATGGCAGTGGCTCTTATGATCCAGCCCAAGGCAGCCTTACGTATCAATGGTCGATCAAAAGCAAGCCCAGTTCGAGTCAAGCCAGCTTATCCAATGCAACAGCGCCTTTTGCCAGTGCCACACTAGATGTTGATGGCGATTATATCTTCCAGTTGATTGTGAATAACGGCCAAACAAATAGCGCCCCCGTTACGGTGACCTACAGCAACCAAAATCTAGCGCCTGTAGCCGATGCGGGAGCAAGTCAAAGTGCTCATAAGAATGAAACTGTTTATCTAAATGGCAGCCGATCTCACGACATGAATGGAGATACTCTGACATTCGCATGGCAACTGACCAGCCAGCCCGCAGGGAGTAGTGCAATACTCGCGGATGCCTCAACACCTTATCCGAGTTTATTGGTGGATATCCCTGGCGAGTATGACATTAGCCTGATTGTTAATGATGGAAATAGCGATAGCCAAACAGCCACCGTTAAAGTGACAGATCGCAACATCGCGCCAATCGCCTTTGCAGGTCAGGGAATCACACAAGAAGTGAATTCGGTAATTACTTTAGATGCCACCGCGTCGCTGGATGCTGATGGTGATACCTTGCATTATCAGTGGAGCATTATTTCTGCCCCAGCAGGCAGTACTGCTGCTCTAAGTGATTCTACGGATTTGCATCCTACGTTTACACCCGATGTAGTCGGTGATTATTTACTACAATTAATTGCCGACGATGGTGATGATAAGAGCGTGCCCAGTGTTCTGCACATTCATGCCAATGCAGTGGGCCAACCTGCCACCACCAATACTAAGCCGATCGCTAATGCTAGTGGATCGGCAACGGTGACCATCAATACACTCGTATTATTAAGTGGCACCGCTTCCCATGATGCTAATGGCGATACTTTAACCTATCTTTGGTCGGTATTGGCTGAGCCATCAGGCGCCTCCAGTTCACT
>ERZ1027231.135-NODE-135-length-38507-cov-233.867575_pt1 | contig 38507 bp, 29 predicted proteins | sample MGYA00520866_ERZ1027231 | MGnify/ENA primary metagenome ERZ1027231 (study PRJEB33311, sample SAMEA4378411) | marine metagenome | biome: Marine biome; feature: Fjord; material: Water | collected 2014-07-20T08:00:00Z/2014-07-... | depth 75 m ...
AAGCACTTACTGGTATTATGCCTGCCACTTATTTATGGCTTGCGGGCCGACTCTCTATACAGAGCAAATAAGTTACAAGGTTTACGAAACCTTAAAATAATCGTAGCAGTGCCGGTGTGGTCTCGGAATATTAGGGTATACACAAAATGGCAACGAGTTATGCAAACTCTAAAAACTTAGCACGCAGTGCCGGTGTGGTCCAAATCAGAAATGCGTATACACGTATACCTGAGACCTCAAAGGCGTATAGGTAATACAAAGCCTCTAAATATTGTAATGCAGTGCCGGTGTGGTGAAATTGGTATACACGACGGATTCAAAATCCGTTGCCGCAAGGCGTGGCGGTTCAAGTCCGCCCACCGGTACCACTTATTCGAAGAACCCGAATGTTAACGCATTCGGGTTTTTTATTGCCTGTAATAAATACTAAAGCCCAAACTTTTTATCTACCTGACAAGTATTCAAGCTCTTCACCCTATTTGGCGTATTACGAGACTCCCTTAGATTCCAACAGGAAGGCACCAGGCTTCGGGCCTTATCAGCAAAATTTTTATAAGCGTCTATTTAATTGTTAACGGTTATGGGAAAGCAATAAAAAGTAGGTCGGACTTTAGCCCGTACCAGCTGTTGCGAGTGAGGCTAAAGCCCAATCTTATACAATCAATTTTTAGACACTCGAAAATTTATATTTACTTATAGAACAAATACCAACAACTCTCGTACGAGTCGCACTCTGTGCGCGATATCAGCGATCTTATTTAACCAACAATAGAAACGGTGGTGAGGAATTTAATTGGAACGTCAACCATCCTCGGTAAGGGCTTTTAATTGGACTATTGGTATCGCGCACAGAGTGCGACTCCTACGGTATAAATAATCAGCCCTCTTTTATAATTGAGCGGCTTTATGCGGCTTAATTTCAAGCCGCTATTTTGAGTCACGATATTTAATCACTCTCTTTTGCCAATTCAATTTCTTCTTTGGGCTCTTTAAATCCCATATCTTCTAAAATCGAAAACAAGGCTGGCACCACAAACAACACCATCACGGTTGAACTTAATAATCCAAATACGATGCTGCACACTAACGGCACCAGTACCTGCGCCTGTAAACTGGTTTCAAATAATAAGGGTGTCATGCCCGCCATGGTGGTAAGCGATGTAATAAAGATGGCGCGAAAGCGGTCTTTACTGGCAAGGGCCGCGGCATCATGAATCGTATTGCCTTCTCCTACCCGGTATTTAATAAACTCTACCAGCAATATGGAATCGTTCACCACTATGCCCGCTAATGATACAAACCCCATCATGCTCGGCATGGTCATGGGTAACCCCATAAAAAAGTGCCCCCAAATAACCCCGATCAATGCAAACGGTATGGCAACCATCACCACTACGGGCTCTAGGTAGTTTCTAAATTGAAAGCTGAGTAATAAATAGATACCAATCAGGCTTAGTAAAAATCCTTGTTTGATTGACCCACTGGTTTGCGCTGAATTTTTCACCTCGCCTTCAAAATTAAAATGCACACTTGGGTAGTCTTGTTTTAATTGTGTAAGGGCTTGTGATTTAAAATCGGAAATCACTTCTTCTGTATTGGTGATTCGTGAATCCAGCTCACCAAATAAAGTGACGGTACGCACCCCGTTAATACGATGGATACGTGACCAGTTACGTTGCGCATCAACATTGGCCACCACATTTAACGGAATCAGGGCGCCGTTGCTTTCGTTGATGATTTTAAAATTATCCAGATCTGCAAGACTGTCTTTTGATTGCGTATCGTATTTTACATTAATGTCGTAACTGTCTTCCCCTAAGCGCACATTGCTCACGGTTGTGCCTGTTAATGCACTGCGAAATTGCTGCGCCACATTACTGGCATCAACTCCTAGACTGTAAGCACCGGGCTTTAAGGTTAGACTGAATTCTGGTTGGCCTGGGCGTAAGTCTGTTTGCAAACCGTATACGCCAGCATAGCGTGCCAGTATTTGTTTGCTGGCGATGGCAGCGGCGTTAATTTGATTAATGTCTTTACCTGATAAGCGTATTTCAATGGGCCGACCACTGGGGCCCATTACTGGTTCTTTAAATTGAACTTGTATGGCTTCGGGTACGTCGCCAACTTTTTCTTTCCAGCGTTTTATTAAATCTAATAGTCGGATGTTACGTCGTTCGGCGCCTAATAAATCGAGACTGACCGTAGCTAGGTGTGGGCCAGATTCGTACGCGTCCCCATTGGCGCCAAATTTAGTTTGTATGTTTTTGATTAAGGCTTCTGGCTCTGACCCTTCCGATTTTATTTCTGCATTCACATCTTTTATGGCTTGCTCAACGTGCGTCACTAACGCCTGGGTGTGATGTAGCGGTGTGCCTTGTGGCATAAGAATACGCGCTTCTAGAATGTCACCTTCGATTGAGGGAAACCCTTGAAACTTAACCGTGCCCGAACTTAATAACGATATGCTTAATAAAAACGTAACGATGGCCAATCCAAATGTGGCGTAGCGATACTGCACCGCTAACTTAGCAAGGGCATAAACCTTTAGGTTTAAACGCTGAAAGTATTCATCAAATTTTTGCTTGAACTTGGGCGGTACGTGATCTGCTTTATCTCGGCTAGTGGCCAGGTGGTGAGGCAATATCAAAAAGGCTTCGATCAAACTGACTACGATCACGGAAATTAATACGATGGGCAATACTTTTAATATCTGCCCCATATCTCCGGTGATAAAAATAAGGCTGCCAAACACTAAAACCGTGGTAACAAATGATGCGAACACCCCACGCTTTACTTTTTCAACACCGTGCCAAACGGCATCAACTGTATCAGCCCATGTATTACCAGCCTGCTTTAACCGAGTGGCAATGCTTTCGGATAATACAATGGCATCGTCCATTAATATGCCAAGGGCAATCAATAGCGCCACCATAGAAATCATATTGATGCTCATGCCAAAGGCCATCATCACCATAAAGCTGGCCATAAACGATACGGGCAATCCCATTGCCACCCAAAAGCTGTAACGAAAACTGAAAAATAACCACATGGTTAAAAATACAAGCACTAAACCCTGCAAGCCGTTATTCATTAATAACTGAAGACGGTCTTGCGCAATACTGACCATGTCTTTGGTTAATGTCAGTTCTATCCCCTTGGGCAGTACGGATTTTTTATCGTCAATAAAGGCTTCGACAGCTTGCTTGATTCGAATGCCGTCTTCTTGTCTATTTTTTTTGATATTGAGCAGTGCAGCGCGCTGACCATTTAGCCAAACTTGATCGTCATGGTGATCAAAATTTAATTTAATATCGGCGATGTCTTCCAAGATTAATTCGCTACCTTGGCTATTGCGAAGAATGGATAACTGCCCTAACTCTTCTGGTGAACGTCTTAGGTCACTGAGTCGAATGGCGTAATTTTTATCTTGGGTTTGAATGTCCCCCGCCGGCAGATCGGTATTTTGTCGTGCAATGACATTGGCAATTTGACCAATACTGACCCCGTACATTTGAAGGCGTTCGCTGGATACCTCTACATTGATCACGGGTTGCGAAAAGCCTTGTACCTCGACCAAATTAATAGACGGTTTTTCCAATAGTTCATCTTTTAAATGCTCTGCAAAGCGCTTCAACTGGGTATCTGTCATGGGGCCTGATATTGCCACTGACACCACCTGACTGGTCAACCCTACTTCTGTGATCACGGGTTCTTCGGTGTTATCTGGAAAGGTTTGTATTTGTGATACCTTGTCTTTTATATCCTGTAAAAACTGATCCATGTCGCCAGCTTCATTCATTTTAAAGGTTATTCTGGCTAATGAATTTCGAGCGTCACAGCGTTTTTCGGCCATGTAACTGATGCCATCTGTGCCGTCTTCTAATTCAAGACAAATGCCTTCTTCGACATCTTCAGCACTGGCACCGGGGTAAGCGACCACAGCAAGCACTTCGTATTTTTCAATGGTAGGGAAGGTTTCACGATTTAATTTAGGCAGCGCCACTAATCCCACTAGGATCAGGATAAACATGAAGATATTGGCCGCCGTAGGGTGGCTAATGAAGTAACGTATCATCTTGCCTCCTTATTGCTTTGCTTCAGCGACGTGATTCGTCACGGGTTTTAACAGCATGCCTTTAACCGCAGGTATAAGATCCGTTGTCACCAACTGCTTGTGGCTGGGTGGGGTTTGCAATACCGCCATGTCATCTTGGTAAAATGCAATACTGGCGGGTTCAATCAGTAATCGATTATCTTGATCCATTAAATATAAGTGCCCTTCATGGATGGCACTGCGCGGCACCGTTAAAGCGGGAAACGCTTTGGCAGTTAGCTCTACCTTTAGATACATGCCTTTTAATAGCGGGGGTCTAACACCAATGACTTCTTGGCTTTTTGGGTTGTCGATACCGATCACCAATCCAAGGCTGCGTGTTTGCATATCAATGCTGTCGTTCATGCGCAAGACTTTTGCTGGCCAGTAAGCCGAGTCGGGGCCATCAACCAAATACACTTTAGCTTTGATGCCTATTTGCTTAATTAGGTTGTTGCTGTTTTCTTTTGGCTTTTGCCCTTTTGCTTGGCTGATAAGCGGTAACATGGATTTGGTAGGTACCTGCGTTAACACCTCTATTTGGCTTTTTCCTTGCGCCACAAACAAGGTGCTGCCCTTATTTATAAAACTGCCTTTTTCAACGTTGACTGAACCGATGCGAGCATCAAACGGCATGGTGATTTTTGTTCGGTTTAAATTACGCTGCTGCTCTTCTTGCTGCGCTTTTGCTACCTGCATAGACGAACGTAAAACATCACGCTGCTTGGGGTAAAGTGCCAGCTTTAAAATCATATTTTCTAATTCGGACTCTTGCGCCAGCAAGTTCTGCTTTTCGGCATCTAGGGTAGACAGAGGAATCGCCCCTTGTTTGGCCAACGCTTCTCGACGCTTAAAATCACTGCGGGCTAGATCGATTTTTTGTTTTGCCAATTCATATTGCTGCTGGGTAGTGCGTTCTTCCATGACCAGTTCAGCGACCTTTATATTTTGTGTGCTCACATCTGCACTGACTTTTGAAAGAGTCAATTCAAAATCACGTTTTTCAAATTCAATCACCTTGGTGCCCGCTTTCAAACTTCGGCCTTGTTTTAACTCTGGGTGAATCCAAACCACTTCGGCGCTGACTTCGGCGGGTACGTTCAAATTGGAGCTTGGCTGGGCATTACCATAACCAATGAATCTTGGCTGCACTGGCTTCGGGCTTAAAGTGGTGATACGGGCAGGAGTCGCAAATTCTTCTTGTGCATCCGCGGCTGGGCGGGATTTACTGCTGTTGATTAAGACAACAAGAACAACCCCTAAACCGATCAAAATGGGTAAGGCTATGGGCTTTTTCAACAGAGTGATCATATGCTGTCCTTTGGTGTATGAAGCCTCATAACGGCTATTAATAAGAGCTTTGTATCTATAATAGGTAGATGCCTATAAAAAGACATAACCTAGATCAATGCCACTCGGTCAAAATAGGTTCTTTATGCCCTTCTGCGGCGATTAACACCTTGTTTCATGACCACAAATACCCGACTAAATTACTCGGAATCCCACACTATTTTCGGCCATTAACGCCATTCGCGTTTACTCAAAACCGTCTACACTTAAATCACCATATGAATCCATTTAATGATTGGGAAATATGCACTTACAAAAGTCCATTGCGCGACTACATAGTCTGTTAATCAGCTTGCCATTAAGCCTAAAGATCGTCGCTTCTACTGGGATTATAATTTCACTGGGAATTGCTTCTTCTGATTGGTTTTTATATCAAAAAGCCGAAAGGATGTTAATGGCATCGGCTTGGGACAGTATGCAGCTGTCTTTAATGCAGCAAAGCGAACGGATCACACAATATTCTGACAGAGCCCGTCACGATGCTATTTTTTTAAGCCACTCCCCAGCCATACAACAAGCCCTGACAAGCACTGATTCGAAACAACCCACTAAACTTGCAACCAATAAAAGCCAGCAACGAATCGAGAATTTATTTTCAGCGCTTATCGAAGAAAAAGGCTACTTACAAATTCGCTTAATCGATTTAGAGTCTGGTAAAGAGGTGGTGCGAGTTAACCGACCACGAAATGACTTTTTACTTCCCGATGTCACAAAAAAAAGCGCTCTTCAAAATAAGAAAGATTCGTTATATGTGAAAATTGGATCAAACCTAAAGCGGGAGCAAGTTTATGTTTCTGACATAAACCTAAATCAAGAACACGGTAAAATTGCCGAACCCCATCAACCAACTCAGAGATTTGTAGTAGGTGTTTTTGAAGAAGAGTTGATGGTCGATCAGTTCTCAGCTTCTCATTTAGCGGAATATATTAGACGCTTTGATTTAGAGTTAACTACCTCAACCCTAAGGGCCGTACAAACAGGGAATCTGTCTTGGCAAGAACACTACAATTATAATGCTCCAAGACTTGATCTGGCCCTAGAAAGAGCACGTTTACATTTAAAGCCGGGGTCAAGAAATAGCATTGACTCGATCATCAGCTTTAATCAATCCCTAGTAAAAATAGAATTCAAAACATTCGACCTTGTTGCCCAGGGTAAAACCGATGAAGCTGAATCACTGATCATGGGAAAGTCGTACTTAGATCTAAAAAAATCTTACAAGAATAGCTTAATCGCGCTCACAAATACTCTGGAAAATATCGGGCATAGGATTATAAGCAATCAAAAACCTAAATTTATCATTGTTATAAATACTAATTTCCAAGATGTGCTGAGTTCATTCCGATCAATCAAGACCCACGAAACATTATTAGTGAATAAATCAGGTCAGTTTTTATACCATCATGACAAAGACAAGCAGTTTTCTTTTGAATTCACTGATAAAGCACCAACACTCATCAATGAAGAACCTCAAGTATGGTCACATTTATCTAAGGGTATTAAAGAGAGTATGACGTTTGACGAGCATGGCGAACTGCATGTATCACAACGTATATTTTTTGATGACATTAACCATGATAATTACATAGGCTTGATACTGGCTAAAAACAAAAAAAATGTACTCGCCCCAGCCATTGAACTGGGCCAGCATGCCTCCATTGTTGCTGTAATTGCTATCTCGTTATCTTTGTTTTCGATTTTTTATATCATCAGGCGGCAAACCAGACCCATTTCAGAATTAACCAACCATGCTGTGCGTATTTCAAATGGAGATTTGAATGACAGCCTGCCGTCTTCTGATAAAAAAGATGAAGTAGGACGCCTAACCTCTGCATTCTCTAATCTAATTATTAAGCTTCAGGATCAAAACAAGTCTTCTAATCTTCAGGCTTATGAGATAAAAGAACTTAACCGAGACCTTGAAAAAAAGATCAATGAACGCACCGCCAGTTTAAAAGAAGCCTCCATAAAAGCGGAGTCTGCTTCCACGGCTAAAAGTGAATTTCTGGCAACCATGAGCCATGAAATAAGAACACCATTAAACGGCATGCTGGGTATGGCTCAAATTTTAAGCCGGACAATTCTTGATTCTCAACAAGATAAATATGTAAAAACCATTAATAGCTCGGGTAAATCTCTTTTAACGATTATTAATGACATTCTAGATTTCTCAAAAATTGAATCCGGTAAACTAATGTTAGAACCCACTGAATTTGATTTAAAAGAAATTTGTCATGACGCCATTCAACTGCTAATGCCACGGGCGAATGATAAAAAAGTACATTTAATTTTGGATTACCATAATCATATACCTAAGTTTTTTTATGGTGATACAGGTCGCATACGTCAAGTCATTCTAAATTTACTGGGTAACGCTGTTAAGTTTACATCTGAAGGGAGTGTGACCTTAACGGTTTCATCAGAAAAACAACAACATGATATTTATGATCTCACTATTTCTGTTAAAGATACCGGTATTGGTATACCTGAAAAGGATCAAGCGAAACTGTTTGGAGTTTTTCAACAAGCTGATGCTTCGACTACACGCAAGTTTGGAGGAACAGGGTTAGGCCTAGCGATTTGTAAAAAGCTTATTGAACTAATGGATGGTGAAATAGGCCTTAATAGTACAGAAGCAAAAGGGTCAGAATTTTGGTTCAAGATAGCACTGCCCGAGATGATACACTCACAAAAACCTGACAACGCTAACAACATAGACCCATCAACTTCAGGTTTTGATATTACGCTTGAAGGGCATATTCTTTTAGTCGAAGACAATCAAATTAATCAGCTGGTTGCGCAAGATATGATTGAGCGCACCGGGCTCACTGTTGATATCGCTGAAAATGGAATCGAAGCCATTGCCGCTTGGCGCAAGACACACTATGACATAATTTTGATGGACTGCTTAATGCCAGAAATGGATGGCTATGAAGCCACTCGTCAAATTAGGCTATTCGAAAAAAACACTCATATCCCAATCATTGCATTAACCGCAAATGTGCTTAGCTCTGATAAACAAGCGTGTAAAGATGCTGGCATGGATGATTTTATCGGCAAGCCCATTGAACTAACACTGCTTAACGCCACTCTTGAAAAGTGGATTAAGGGTGGTAGGTCGTCGTAATTTTCAGATTACAGAGCTATATAGACTACTTAGTGCAATTCAAATAAATGTATTTTGAAAAAACTTTCAAAAACTAGTTAATCGAGCCAATGACATATTTAATGGGTTTAATCATCGGGGCGGTCCTTGGCCTTACCGGAGCCGGCGGCTCGGTGTTTGCCGTACCTATGCTCATGATGTTGCTTGCATTAGAACCTCAGCAAGCCATTGGTGTTTCTTTAGGTGCGGTGAGCCTTTGCTCGGCCTACGGGGTTATGATTAGCATTAAAAGCAGGCAGATCATGTGGCTTCCAGCCACATGGTTTGCCATTGTTGGCAGTCTATTTACACCGGCAGGCACCTATCTTAATCAACTGATTTCCACTCCAATCCTGTTGAGCAGCTTTGCGATATTAGTTGTAATTGTCGCTGCGCGCATGTGGCGCCAAGCCAATCAGCAACCTAATGACACCACTGTGGTTCGAGCTTCGCAACCTGAAAAAAGCACAGACAATACAGTTTTGTGTCGGGTGAACAACTTCCAACCTTTCAAGATTGGTCCCCGTTGCGTTATTAGCATGTCTATCGCGGCATCTATTACCGGTGTTCTGTCTGGATTATTTGGTGTCGGCGGGGGATTTTTAATTGTGCCCACTCTTTTATTTTTAACCAACATAAGTATGCGCCAAGCCGTAGCCACGTCGTTGTTCGTAATTACGCTCATTACTGGATCGGGTTTTATTAGCTATTTAGTTTTAGGCAATGCTGTATCACCTTCTCTGCTCTATCAAATCGCTGCGGGTGGTATGGTGGGCATGACCCTTGGTGTAATTAGCAGTAAGAAAATAGCAGGGCCAAAACTACAAAAGATATTTTCAATTTTAATGTTGTGTATGGCGGCCGTTGTTATCAAGCAAGCTATCAACCTATAGTTAGGAGAATCCAATGATTTTTAGACAAATGTTTGATAGCGCCAGCAGCACATACACTTATCTTATTGCTGATGAAAAAACAGGGCACGCATGTTTAATTGATCCTGTTTTAGAAAAGCTGTCACTATACAAACAACTGTTAAGTGATTTAACTTTAACCTTAATTTACGCACTCGATACACATATTCACGCCGATCACATTACCGCCCTAGGCGAGCTAAGAGATATTTATGATTGCCGTACCATGGTCGGCTCAAGTGATGATATTAGTTGTGCCAGTAGTGGCTTAAAGCATGGCAGTGACATATCAATAGGCGACATAAACATTCAGGTTTTATTTACCCCTGGGCATACTAGTGATTCGTATTGTTTTTACATTCCTAATCAAGGGAATGGGTATGTATTTACAGGTGATACATTATTAATTAGAGGGACTGGACGTACCGATTTTCAAAACGGCGATGCCGTACGATTATTTCATAGCTTACATTCGATTTTAATGGATCTACCTGACTCTACATGGGTGTACCCTAGCCACGATTATAAAGGCTGGACACGCAGTACCATCGCCGAAGAAAGACAGCACAACCCAAGAATCAACTTACCAACCGAAGCCGCCTTTGTAGAACACATGAATAATTTAAACCTCCCTAATCCAAAAATGATGGACATTGCAGTGCCCGCAAATTTGGCCTGCGGTAAAGTCCCGCTTAAATAATAATCAAATCAGCTGGTAAATTCACAATCCCATAACATTGGCCGTTATATGACTCATTGATTAGAGACCTCATGCATTAACGTGTGGGAGTTTTCACTGGCGGGTAAGTCATACATATCTAGAAGTGTTCTAGTTTTCTCCAGTAACCAATCTTTGAGTTGCTCCCTGTGATGGCCCTTATCTCTTAAAGCCTAAATTTGTTTATTATTACTAGATCTTATCTCTGGCCATTTTCAGCAAGAAAAGGCACATAAGTTATTGCCCTTACGGTACTAACCTTCTTTAACTTGAAGCCTGTGTAAGCTATTATTGAAAGCATATTCCTCTACTTAAATTGGCTTTGATATGCGCAAACTATGGATAGTTGCTTTACTTATGACCTCTCTTTCAGCTGCCGCTCAGACACTGGAAGATGTGATCTATAAAAAAGATGGATCTGTACTTCGCGGAACGCTTGTAGAGCAAGATTTTGAAAATGGTCGTTACAAGATACAGCTACAAGGTGGCAGCCTATTCAGTGTGAATAAAGCTGATATTGAAAAAATCACCAAGGAAGCCCCATTTGTGTCTTCAAGCACTCAATCTGATGGCATTAATATCAACATCAATAATAACCCCAGCATTAGTCAAAACCCAGTTATTGAACAAAGCCCTGTAATGAGTTTGTCTCAAACGCCTAATACTGAAAAATCAAAAGCTAAAAGCGTGTTTTATATCGGCACTATGAGCAAGTCATTTTCGGATGAAAATGATGATAATGGAGCGAGCTATAGCGGCCTTAACTTAGCTTATCAAGCCAATGCCTCAGAGCACATTGCGTTGTATACAGCTCTAAATTTAGGATCATTATCAACCGTTACTGAAAATGGTGTTGAATCTGATGTGAATGACTTTTCTGATGAGTCTTATCGCTCATTTGAACTAGACGCATTACTTTCAAGTAATAATTATCAAGGCTGGCAGTTTTATACAGGCCTAGGCTTATTTACTGAGAAATATTCAACCTCAAGTGATTCTGAAACGTTTTCTGGTACTAATTTTATTCTTGGAATTGGATATAGCTGGCAAACACTTCAAGCGCAATTACGTGTCGCTATTAACAACAGCAGCGACTACAACGATGAGTTCACACATTCATCAGCCAACTTACAACTGGGTTTCAACTTTTTATAAATACCATGACTAAAAAAACATCAAACAAAGACGACCTCATTCAAGTAAGCAATGCCGGACCGCTAGTGCGACTAGCGGCTTTTTTATATGACAGCCTCTTAATGCTGGCCATGTGGATGGCAATATCAGGTCTATTTGTAGCCGCTAACGGTGGTGAAAGTGTCAGTGGCAATCCATTTCTTCCAAGTTTAATGTTTTTAATTTGGGTGTGGTTTAACCTGCATTTTTGGAGAAGAGGCGGACAAACATTGGGCATGCGGTCGTGGCGCTTACGTTTGCTTAGCACGACAGGTAAACCATTAACTTACACCCAATGTCTTTTAAGATTAGTGATGGCGATACCGTCATTTCTTGTTTTTTATCTGGGGTACATCTGGGTTTTAATTGATAAAGATCGACTGTCTTGGCATGACCGCTACAGTGAAACTCGAGTTATTCGTGAAGCTAAATAGCAACAATAGAAAACATTACCATGTAAATATTTGACATAAAAAAGGGCCTATACAGGCCCTTTTTTATTATGTCTCCCCTCTATAATAAAAATATATATTTATAAATTTAAATACTACTTACTATGTAAAATTCAACCTGTAACAAACCATAAAATTCTTGTAATATGCGCCCGCATTTTCAAATAAAAGGATTTTTTATGCGCTTCATACCTACAACCGCTATCGTATTAACATTTATTGCCATGAACTCTCAAGCACAAGATGTCATATATAAAAAAGATGGTTCTATCTTAAAGGGTGTATTACTAGAGCAGAATTTTGAAAACGGAACCTACAAGATACAATTGGCAGGCGGCAGTATTTTCGTTGTCAAAGAAGGTGATATAGATAAAATGACAACTGAGGAAACGAAAGCTGTCAATAATAGTGCAGAAGCACAGTTGGAAGTTATTACTGAAGAGTCTCGTGCCCGCCTAGACTCTAATCGTGTCAACAGCCTGCCGATCCATGGCTTTAACAGTCAAGTAATGCCTTTTCCAATCACCGATACAAAGCAAAATCAATCAAGTTTTTATATCGGCACTCTATCCCATAGTATCTCTTATAAATTCGACGCCTATCTAACTCAAGATTTTGGTAACAGCTACTATATCGAAGAAGTTGAAGCCGTTGATAAGTTCAAAGGTATCAAATTGGGTTTTCAGACAAATTACAGTAAACATATTGCCAGTCACTTATCGCTTAGTAGGGGCAGCTTTGATTCATCAGAAGTCATTTCTAGCGATGGCTATATTTTAGAAAGCTTAAATAGCTCTGAACTTCCTGATATTAGTTACCTAGGACTATCGGCATCTATCATCGCTAGTACTAATTTACAAAAGGGGTGGCAATTCTCTACTGGCCTAGGAATTCTACGCGATTCATATTCTCATGATTTAGGGACTGACACTTACACAAGTTTAGGACTTGAGTTAGGCATGGGCTACTCGTGGGAGAAAATACAACTAGGATTACAATATCAAGGAGTACTAACTGGCGATTATGATAGTGACCTTGATGTAAGTAACCTTCACTTACAGTTAGGTATAAATATTTAATTTTCCACAAAAGGAATATAAAAAAAGGGGTGTAAAATACACTCCTTCTATAATTGACCTAAATAGCATTCAGTCTTATTTTAAAAACAACTGATATGCAGGATTATCCGTCTCTTCCCAAAATGGATAAGCCACTTCTTCTAAATAGCTTTTCAATTCTTTTTTCTCACCAGTGGGTACTTGCATAGCCACCAGCACACGTCCATTTGCAGCACCATGATTGCGGTAATGGAACATAGAAATATTCCAGCGTTTACCCAAGGTTTTTAAGAAGGTTAGCAATGCCCCTGGTCGCTCTGGAAATTCAAAGCGATACACAATTTCGTCCGCTACCGATTCAGGTGCGTGACCACCGACCATGTGACGTATGTGATATTTTGAAATTTCATTGTCACTTAAATCAACAACCGCATACCCTTTCGCTTCTAGCTCAGCTAACAGCTCTGGCTTACCACCATCTGGGACTTTAACTCCGGCGTAGATTTGTGCTTGCTCAGTCTTTCCAAAACGGTAATTAAATTCAGTGATAGGACGACGCCCCAATACATTACAAAATGCTTGGAAGCTGCCTGGCTTTTCAGGAATGGTCACCGCCATTAATACTTCACGGCCTTCACCCACTTCGGCCATTTCACTTACATAACGTAAACGGTCAAAGTTCATGTTTGCACCCGACTCAATGGCCATTAAGGTTTTACCTTTTATGCCTGTGCGTTCTACGTATTTTTTCAAGCCAGCAATGCCAAGAGCACCTGCCGGTTCGGCCACACTCCGGGTATCGTCAAAGATATCTTTTATGGCGGCACATAATTCATCAGGGGTGACCGTGATCACCTCATCAATATGGTCCTTACATACCTGCCATGTGTGCTTGCCAATTTGCGCAACGGCTACGCCATCAGCAAAGATGCCAACATGAGGCAAGGTAACACGGCGGCCTGCTTTCATAGCTGCTGCTAAACACGCACTTTCGGTGCTTTCTACTGCAATTACCTTTATCTCTGGTCGTAGGTATTTTACATAGGCTGCAATGCCTGCCGCAATGCCACCGCCGCCCACAGGAACAAATATGGCGTGAACATCACCTGTGTGCTGACGCAACATCTCCATGGCTATGGTGCCCTGTCCGGCGATCACATCAGGGTCATCGTACGGGTGGATATACGTCATGCCTTTTTCTTCAACCAGCTTCTGGCTATGAACAAATGCTTCGTCAAAGGTATCGCCATGCAATACAACTTTTCCGCCACGGGCTTTAACCGATGCCACCTTGATTTCAGGTGTGGTACGCGGCATCACTATAGTGGCTTTGATGCCAAGGTGCTGGGCTGACAAAGCAACCCCTTGAGCATGGTTACCTGCACTGGCTGTGACGACGCCTTTAGCTAGTTGTTCAGGGGTTTTCTTAGATATGCAGTTATACGCGCCACGGCACTTAAAGCTATAAACGGGCTGTTCGTCTTCCCGCTTAATTAAAATATCGTTACCCAAGCGCTCGGTTAAAAACGGTGCTGGTGACAGTGGGGTTTCCACGGCCACATCATAAACATTGGCTTCGAGTATGCGCTTGATGTAGTTGTCGGCCATTTTGGCAGTGCCTTACGTTAGGTAAATCTGATGATGCTGAACATTGTAACCATTTATTTGAGGTTTTTCTTGGGTGCATGCAACTGGGTTAGCTATAATTGCCATAATCACCCAATTTAATTTGAAGCGAACTAAAAAAGACACCATGACTCAAGACGAATTGAAGCAAGCGGTTGGCCAAGCGGCCGTTGATTACATCAAGCCTCACCTAGAAGATGACAGCATCATTGGGGTAGGCACAGGCTCTACTGCCAACTGCTTCATTGATGCTTTGGCTGAAATCAAGCATACCTTTGACGGTGCGGTTGCTAGCTCTGACGCCACAGCTGAACGCCTTAAAGGCCATGGCATTACCGTTTACGACCTAAATGAAGCCGGCACATTAGAGTTTTATATTGATGGAGCCGACGAAACCAACGACCATCTTCAGCTGATTAAGGGCGGCGGTGCCGCTTTGACTCGCGAAAAGATCGTAGCGGCCTGCTCTAAACAGTTTGTATGTATTGCCGATGACAGTAAATGGGTGAATATTTTGGGTACCTTCCCACTGCCTGTTGAAGTGATTCCAATGGCACGCTCATATGTGGCCCGCGAAATAGTCGCATTAGGTGGTGACCCGGTTTATCGCCAAGGCGTACTAACCGATAACGGCAACGTTATTTTAGATGTGCATAACATGAAAATTGAAAGCGCAACGGCCTTAGAAGAGCGTCTTAACGCAATAGTTGGTGTGGTGACAAACGGCTTGTTTGCATGCCGTCCGGCTGATGTGCTTTTGATGGGTACGAGCGAAGGGGTGAAGACGGTTAAGGCTAAGTAGCGATCAACTAACAAATAAAAGAAATAACAATGTATAAATAGCGCGACGCTTATTAATTGGGTCGCGCTATTCTATAACACTACACTAGTTACATTTCTCTAATTTCATCCATCTGTGATTGAGAATATGCTTTATCAAATATTATTTCAGCTGAGTCATCCCCAACCACATCTTCAATTAACTTAATATCATATGGCTGTCTAACAAACAATGAAGCCCCAAAATTACCTAAGCTATGCTTTTGAAATTTTAAGCTGATTCGATCCCAGTCTGACTCTTGATTTAACTCACTAATATTGTTTGAAAAATTGATATCGAAATTAACCAATATATCATCTAGGTTTCCATCGCAGTTGAAATCAATAGGTGATGATCCTTGAATATTCAACCCATTAGATTCAAAAATCTTTGTTTCATTCAAACTTGATTCATTAGAAGCATAATCAATTATAAAATTTTGATAATCGCCATTCATAGGGTTGGTTATTGATAGCAACTCACAAGTCTCCGCTCCTTCTCTATAGTTTTTTTCATTGTAATAACGGTCCCCTTCGTTATCACCGATTGTAGGCAAGCCCTGCAAAGAATAAAGGTAGTTCATAACACTCAAATAGTTAGGCTTATAGTTTTTCGTATCACTCCCCCCATGCATTAATCCTAAATTATGACCAAGTTCATGCATGATAGTTGAAGCTTGAATGTTGATAAGAGTATTCAGGCTTGTTTCATCATCAGTATTTAGACCCCAACCTCCTAATGTAATTACGGAGTCATTTCCATAATACTCCGCAAAACCAGCTGCTCCAGCACTGCCATCTACTTGTTGACTATGCGCCATCAACATATAGTGAAAAATGGGGAGACGTGAATTATCCATATGACTACGCTTAATTTCATATAAATCAGCACGGTCATCAGTGCTCAGTGGTTTGGAAGTTATGCCTAATGTCAACGGAACTTCGTTCCCCCCTCCCAAGTCAAATTTTTCAACATTCAAACCTGGTGATTGATGGAAGATATCCCCCGCATCAAAATGAACCGCAATATTGTGACTTGCAAATGAATCAACGACTTTTTGTAAGGACTCTTCACGCGGAATTACTCCTTCATCTTCAGAAGCCATATAATCTAGCTCGATAAAAATATCTTTTATACCTGTCCTTGCGCCTAGCTCGTAAAGAGACATACCAGCAAATGTCGAACCTTCTGTTTCAGCGTAGTCAGGAATGCCGTCCTGATCCTGATCTGTTTCTGCATCTGCTATGTCATTTGGCCCACCTGCCGTATGCACTTCATATACTTGCCAGTCAGCATTACTATTACTATCTGAAAGACTACCGCTACGGCCGATTGAGCCAGAGAAAATTGTAGAGGATGTGTATACAGGTGGAGAGTTTTGATAATTATCTTCACCCCATGCATCAACACTTAAAGGAGCCGGAACCCAAGCCTGACCGACCCAGTTACCAAAAACCAAGTAATCTTCAGTCTCATTCTTTTCTGTATGTATCAATTCTATATAACCATTACTATCCCAGTAAGGATATTCCCCATCCCCTATATATGTTGTTCGCTCCTTGTCTGCATAAGGATCAATCCAATCATTCCCCCTTATCACTATATACTGACCGGGTTGTATCAACATGCTATTTAGGGAGAAGATATGTTCATTATCAACTGTACATACCGATCCTGGCTGAACGTCACACCCATTTGACAATAGAGCTCGTGTTCTTACTTTATAATCTTGTAAATTAATTGCGGATCGTGACGCGTTATATACTTCAAACCAGTGCATATCATAGATTTCAACTCGGCTTCCTACTTCCGATATCATCAATCCAGATATGGTATAGAAGCTTGTATCGAAATCAGCTGGCATTGAGTACTCAAAACCCTCATTTACAAAAGTTGTGACTCTTAACTTATAGTTTTTATTAATTTCTAATTGTGCTGACGAGAAATTAAGCTTATTACTCATCTTGGCTTCATTTTCTGCTCTTAATGTTTCTGCATCCTTTATTTCTTGGTTTTCTTCTTCTGTTTTAAGGTCGTCATATTCAAGGTAATTGTAATTAGGTAATGCATATAAGGGATTCAATGCAATACAAGTAGAGAAATCATCTTCTGATATCTGAATATTAGAAACACACGCTCCATTAGGTGCTGCTAATGAGATCGCTTCAACATCTATCACTTGATCAAAAGAAATGACCATGTTTTGGTTAACAGAAAAATCACCCGATGCATTACTGGTTACAGAAATAACTGGATTTAAGTTTAATATTGACGAGACAGTTAACTCAAATGGACTCGATTCCCGCTCATGAAACCCATCGCTCACTAAAACTGAAATACTATATTTTTGTCCTACGTAAGCATGACTGGGAGTTCCCGTTATTTCACCAGTATTTTCATTTATAGACATCCATTCGGGAGCGTTAATTAAACTGTAAAGTAAATCTGAAATATCAGTATCGACAGATATACTTTGACTAAATGATGATAATTCCTGAATGAAAGCTCTAGCTTTTGGTGCCGATAATATTTGGAGATTGGAATGCAAAACTGAAAGCGTTACATCATCTGATTTATAAAGGTTTTCGCCGTCAACAATGCGAATACTAAAGGTATAGTCTGAGTCAGCATTGTCGTGGCCAGGTACTCCCGAAATGATATTTGTTTCTGAATCAAATTCAGCCCAATTAGGAAGATCATTGATAGTCACAATAGCACCTTCAGAAGCATTCTTTAACTTAACTGCAAAGCGATATCTTTCGTGCTCCTTCATAGTGATTGAAGAAGGTGGGTTTTGTAGACCCAATTCGGTATCTGTCTCTGAGCCACAAGCGGTTAAGCACAACATCAGACAGAGGAGGTAAATCCGTTTCATGTGAGATCCAGTATTTTTAGTTATTATTTTTAAGGGTGCAATATTACCGGATACATGGGCACTTTCAATACGCATTGAATGCTCACAGAGGCTTTCCATAAGACCATCGTACATAAACAAGACGTTATTACCCTTACATTGAAATAAGTAACTTCTTTAAGCTGTTTCTCAGCCATATAAGACAAAACCCCACTAAAACATATTGGTAGTTATCTTTTCATAAATAAGACCAGCCATGATTCTCTGTACGACCCTGTCGTTAACTGACCAAATGGACAGGTACTGCATTTATATGCAAGAATGCCACGTAACTTAAATAAATGATGTTTGGAGTTGCCCCATGGCTGTATTCGAGATTAACCATCCTCTTGTTAAACACAAACTTTCTCTATTGCGCCAAGAAAAACGCAGTACTCGAAGCTTTCGTCAGCTCACTGCCGAAGTAGGCGCCCTGCTTACCTATGAAGCAACCAAAGACCTTGAGCTAGAAGATTGCACCATAGATAGCTGGCAAGGCGAAATCACAGGGCAACAAATCAAAGGCAAAAAAGCCACTGTCGTGCCTATTCTACGTGCAGGGATTGGCATGTTAGACGGTGTACTAGAGCTTATGCCCAGCGCAAAAATCAGCGTAGTGGGTTTATACCGAAACGAAGAAACCCACGAACCAGTCACGTACTTTGAGAAATTAGCGGGCGAAATTGATCAACGCATGGCACTTGTCATTGATCCTATGCTGGCAACAGGAGGATCAATGGAAGCCACGCTGGATCTTCTTAAAAAAGCGGGCTGCAAAGATATTCGCGCACTGGTATTAGTGGCCGCCCCTGAAGGCATTAAGCGCATTCAAGCTTCTCACCCTGATGTGGATATCTACACCGCATCTATCGACAGTCATCTAGACGACAACGCTTATATTATTCCCGGCCTTGGGGATGCGGGCGATAAATTGTTCGGCACATTTTAGATAAATATTATCGCAATCTTCATATAAAAAATAACAACACTCAAAAATTTTAAAGGGAATATTTTATGGATAACCCATCAACAGGCCGAACGTTATTAGCGGGTATACAAATGCTATTTGTTGCTTTTGGCGCACTAGTATTGATGCCATTAATAACAGGGCTAGATCCCAGCGTGGCATTATTCACTGCAGGTATCGGTACGCTGATTTTTCAATTTATTACTAAGCGTCAGGTGCCCATTTTTTTAGCATCGTCTTTCGCGTTCATCGCCCCTATTGCTTATAGCGTACAAACTTGGGGCACCGCTGCCACCATGGGGGCGCTATTTTGTACAGGTGTTATGTATGCCTTGCTAGCCGGTGTTGTGGCCATACGAGGTGCCGGATTTTTACATAAAATCATGCCGCCTGTTGTGACTGGTCCCATCATCATGGTGATTGGTTTAAACCTAGCCCCCATTGCTGTGAACATGGCCATGGGTAAAACCGGTGACGGAGCCGTTGAATTATTTCCCTATACCGATGCATTACTGGTTTCTATGTCTGCACTTGTAACCACGTTACTTGTGGCCACTATGGCCAAAGGCATGTTTAAACTGATCCCTATTTTAGCGGGTATTTTTGTTGGCTATATAATGGCTGCGCTCATGGGTATGGTCGAGACCAAGGTTGTTGCTGAAAGCGCATGGTTTGCAGTGCCTAACTTTATTGCTCCTGAATTTAAAATAGCCGCCATATTATTTATGCTGCCTGTTGCCATTGCCCCTGCCATAGAACATGTGGGTGACATTTTGGCCATTGGTAATGTCACAGGAAAAGACTACACCAAAAGCCCCGGCCTTCACCGCACCTTATTAGGGGATGGTGTTGCCACTTCTACCGCTGCTCTTTTTGGTGGCCCACCTAACACCACTTACAGCGAAGTCACCGGTGCTGTAATGCTTACTAAGATGTTCAACCCTATGATCATGACGGTGGCCGCTGTCATCGCCATTGCCCTGGCTTTTGTTGCTAAATTTGGCACCAGCCTTCAAACCATTCCAGCACCTGTGATGGGCGGTATTTTGGTTTTATTATTTGGCTCAATTGCCGGTGTGGGTATGAACATTCTTGTGAAATCTCAAACCGATTTAAGCCAGCAACGTAACCTGGTGATTGTGGCCACCACACTTGTATTTGGCATTGGCGGCATGAGCATTGGTAATGCTGAGTTTTCTCTACAAGGCATTGCACTTTGCGGCGTAGTGGCCATTATTTTAAACCTTGCATTGCCTGCTCATAAAGAAGACCCTGAGACATTGGATCAAGAAAATGAAATCGTTAAAGATTTTGTAGATTAAACATTCTAATACACACACCCATAAAAAAGCCGAGTCATTGACTCGGCTTTTTTTATGCACCAACAGTATTATTGTTTAATCTTACCAAACACCACAACCATCAACAAACCCACAGCAATAGAAGTTGCACCTACTGGCACGCTGTATTCCCAACCGTCAATCCCACGTACCAACCAGGTACCATTAACAACCAGCGCTAAACCCAACCACCAATTAAGTGGTTTTTTAAACCAATTTAAGATTTCTGGTTTTGTTAGATTACTCATAACTAAAGTACCTTTCCTGAAAATTCATGACACGCATCTAACGTGGCTTTTACAATATCACCACTTTCTAATGGGCCAACCCCTGCTGGTGTACCGGTCAAAATCACATCTCCTGGTTGCAGAGTAAAAAACTGGCTGATGTAACTGACTAACTTGGGAATCGATGTGATCATTTGATCACTGTAACCGTCTTGCATCATTTCGCTGTTTTTTTCTAAGCGAATTTGAATGCTGTTTCTATCTCGAATTTTTTCAAGCGGCAGCCAATTAGATAGCGGACAAGCGCCATCAAATGCTTTGGCCATTTCCCAAGGCTGTGACTTTTCTTTTAATGCATCTTGAAGATCACGTAAAGTTAAATCCAATGCGACACCTACATGACTGATACAAGACCAGGCGTCATCTTCACTGATGTTTTTTGCTTCTGATTTTATAAGCAGCGCGATTTCAACCTCGTGATGAACCGAACCTTGATCCTGAGGAATACTGAACGGCTTTTCCAATGGTACGGCACTGGTAGCAGGCTTCATGAAAAGGATTGGGCTTTTAGGTACTTCGTTACCCAGCTCTTTTGCATGGGCGGCATAATTACGGCCTACACAAACAATTTTACCAAGGGGTAAATCTATTGTTTGGTTTTGAATGGTTTTATGTTGAAACATGATTGTTACACTTCAAGAAAATGAGAAACACTTTCGCTGTAGGAGTCGAGCCCTGCTCGCGAAAACAATATTTTAATTATTATCCAGAGGAACAGATGGTAAGAATCCAAATTAGAATATTCACCACCCAAACAGAAGCATTAAAGGTAAGCTTCTGGTTTCGCGAGCAGGGCTCGACTCCTACAGTTTTGTTGTAACATACGGCGCCGCTTCAACCCAATTAGAATGAGTATAACGCAGGACTGGCGAGGCAAGTGCTTGTCGAGAGATAGGATTTTAGCATCCTAAATGAGCTTCTCGAGAAAAAGACTTAACAAAGCCAGTACAAGCTAGGCCGTTACAGATCGATTACTTTACCTGGGTTCATCAAATTCTTCGGATCAAATACCGCTTTCATGGCGCGCATGTAATCAATTTCAACCGCTGAGCGAGTGTATTCTAGGTAAGGCTTTTTAGTCATACCCACACCGTGTTCCGCTGAAACAGAACCTTGGTATTTTTCAACAATCTCAAATACCCAGGTGCTAACTTTCGCACATTTTTCAAAGAACTCTTCTTTGGCCAAGCCATCTGGTTTAAGAATATTCAAATGCAGGTTACCGTCACCGATGTGACCAAACCAAATAATTTCAAAGTCCGGATATTCTTTAGTCACCACTTCATCTATTTCTTTTAAGAATGGCGGTACTTTAGATACGACAACCGAGATGTCGTTTTTGTATGGTGTCCATTCTGCAATGGTTTCTGAAATGTCTTCACGTAAGCGCCATAGGTTTTTCGCCTGTGTTTCGCTTTGTGAAATAACACCGTCGATCACCCAGCCTTCTTCCATGCAATGCTCGAACAACTCCATGGCAATATCCATGTCGGCATCGCTAAGGGCTTCAAATTCGATTAATGCGTAGTATTCTGCTTCGGTCTCAAACGGCGCTGGTACGTCCCCACGTGCGATCACTTTCGTCATGGCTTTATGTGAGAAAAACTCAAACGCTGTTAAATCCATCTTGCCTTGGTAAGCATGTAGCACATTCATAATGGCATCTAATTCAGGCATGCCTAATACCAATACATTCAGATTTTTTGGCGTACGGGTTAAGCGCATAGTGGCTTCCGTTACGATACCCAAAGTGCCTTCAGCACCAATGAACATTTGGCGCATGTCATAACCTGTGTTGTTTTTAACAAGGTCTTTGTTTAGCTCTAGGATGTCGCCTTTACCGGTTACGACGGTTAAGCCGGCTACCCAATCACGGGTCATGCCGTATTTAATTACTTTAATGCCACCCGCGTTGGTGCCAATGTTGCCACCAATTTGGCTTGACCCTGCCGATGCAAAGTCCACTGGATAATAAAGACCCTGTTCTTCAGCGTAGTTTTGAAGCTGTTCGGTGATCACACCTGCGCCACAATGTACGGTGCGGTCCGTCAGATTAAAGTCTGTCAGCTTGTTCATGCGATCCATGGCCACAACCACTTCACCATTAGCGGCCACAGCACCTGCGCTTAATCCTGTTCTACCGCCGCTTGGCACAATGGCAAAGTTCAGCTCGTTAGCGGCTTTAATGATGTCGGCCACTTCCTCGGTGGAACTTGGAAATGTGATGGCTAGGGGCTTGGGTGCATAAATTTTGGTCCAGTCTTTACCGAACGTCTCTAAACTGTCTGCGTCGGTTTTAACTTTGTCATCACCTACTATGGATTGTAGGCGACTTAGAATCTGGCTTTGATCGGCATTCGTGCTCATGAACTTACCTTGGTCGTTCGCGGTTTTGTCCTCTTCTGGCCATAAAATGGGCCGTATATGAGGCGATTGCATGCTGACATGCATACATTTCGATACCGCAGGGGCTTCAATAAAGGGCGAATATGATACCATACGCGCCTTAATTTGATGACTAAGATTTAGGTACGGTACTTCAGCCACTCATTAACAGACTGGTAAGCGACCTAAGGTTAAAGCCAAAAGCCCAAGCAATGCCCTATAAATGCTGGCTGCAACACGGATTTCAACCTCATAAGTACAAATAAGAGACTGTATTACAGCTCTAGTAAACGAATTTAAAATACTGACTAAAGGCTCGAAGATGACTGATAATTCTTTGGATAAAAGCAAAATCCGCATTCTTTTGTTAGAAGGCGTTCACCAAACGGCTCTAGATACGCTTCAAGCTGCTGGTTATAGCAACATTGATTACGTTAAAACGGCACTAACTGGTGACGAACTTAAAGAAAAAATCAAAGATGCTCACTTTGTTGGTATTCGCTCACGCACTCAGTTAACTGAAGAAGTGTTTGAAGCCGCTGAAAAATTAATGGCTGTAGGTTGTTTCTGCATTGGTACTAACCAAGTAGATTTAACAGCTGCCGCTAAACGTGGTATTCCAGTATTTAACGCCCCTTATTCAAATACTCGTTCTGTTGCTGAACTTGTATTAGGTGAAGCCATTCTAATGCTTCGTGGCATTCCAGAAAAAAGCACGGTTTGTCACCGTGGCGGTTGGATCAAGTCGGCTGTAGGCAGCTACGAGATCCGTGGTAAAAACTTAGGTATTGTTGGTTACGGTAGCATTGGTTCTCAGCTATCTGTTTTAGCTGAAGGTTTAGGTATGAAGGTTTTCTTCTACGACACCATCACTAAACTGCCTCTAGGTAACGCGTCTCAAGTAGACACAATGGACGAGCTACTGGCTATGTCTGACATCGTTTCTTTACACGTTCCTGAAACCACTGATACTAAAGACATGATGGCCGCTGCTGAATTCGCAAAAATGAAAAAAGGCGGCTTATTCATTAACGCGGCTCGCGGTACAGTTGTTGATATTCCCGCTCTGGCTGAAGCGCTTAAGTCTGGCCACATTGGCGGTGCTGCAATCGACGTATTCCCTGCTGAACCTAAAGGCAATGATGATGAGTTTATTTCTGAACTACGCGGTCTAGACAACGTAATTCTTACACCACACATTGGTGGCTCGACTCAAGAAGCACAAGCCAACATCGGTAAAGAAGTGGGCGAAAAGCTAGGTACGTATTCTGATACAGGTGCGACATTATCGGCTGTTAACTTCCCTCAAGTTTCTTTGCCACAGCATGGTAACTTTCACCGTATTTTACACATCCACTCAAATGTTCCGGGTGTGTTAAATTCTATTAATGCAATCTTCGCTGAAAACAACATCAACATCCTTGGTCAGTTCTTACAAACAACGGCTGACATTGGTTATGTTGTAATTGATGTTGAAGCGTCTGCTGGTCCTCTGGCCCTTGAAAAAGTACTAGAAGTTGAAGGCACTCTACGTGCACGTATTCTTTTCTAAACCTTTTTAAAGAATCGCCGTACAAGCTCACCCTGTGAGCGATGAAAGTACAAATAAACAAGCCGCAGTCAGAAATGACTGCGGCTTTTTTGTATCGAACGATCAAAGAAAAGACTCCCCGTCCTTTATGAAGTTAGGAAGCTTTCAAAGCTAAACCTGGAGTAGCCTGCTCTTTTTCTGACTTTATTTTTTGGCTGTTTTTAGATCGTAAAACTTGCCCCATTTTTATCTTACCCAGAGACTCTGAAAAGGCATCATCCTGCCAAGCGATTTCTCCCGAGATCATTACCAACGGCACAACGCCGTCACTGCGATTCACTAATTGCTCATGCTGATACTCTTCGCGGTACACTCGACGGGCGCTGTCTTCGCCTACATACGCTTTTAAGTTCTCAGGGTTCACGAGTATCAAGTCGGCCTTATCACCCACATCTAAGGTGCCACCACTCACACCGAATATTTCAGCAGGGTCTTGAGTCAATCGCTTAACCATAAAGCTTACATCTGATTCGCCGCCTAATGATGCCAGTTTTAGCGCTCGTAAATTACCGTCATAAAAAGCCATATTACTTAAATGCGCACCGCTGTCATTAAAGCCTGGCAATAACAGTGGATCCATTAATGTTTCACGAACCGTTTCTAACGAGCGGTTTGCACTGACGGTTGACCATTTCAAATCCGTATCGAACAAACACAATAGTTTTAATACAAACTCCCCTTCGGTTCTGATCTCATGAAAGTGTTCATTGAAGAACGCAAGTTCTTGCTCTCTCATATCCTCTGGTCGATCATCAGCACGGCATGCCATCATGCGCATGTATACACCCTCAAAGCTCAAGCCTTGCCATACTTTTTGCGGACAATGTTCGATGTGCATATCTGCCATTTCTCGATTGAATGCGTAGTCTTCTAGATTGATCACCCGCTTAATCGTATCCATTGAAAAACCTTCTTTGCCCTTCATCCACATATCAATGAACGCCGCTTTGAATTTAGGGTCTGTCATCAACGCCAGTCGACCTTCTCGATCTTCTAAATCCATTTCGTTTAGTAAACGCAGCTCTGGTATTTCTTCAGATAAAGGGGTGATCACGCCATCCGCCCAAGTTTTAAAGGGTGCAGCCAAAGCTTGCATATAAAATTTACCACCAACCCACTTACTGTTTAATATTTTTGAAAGCAGTTTTGCGAGTCGTAAAATCTTAAAATTATTTTCTACATCTAACGCTGCAACAACGGTGGTTTTAAGAGGTTTACCATGAAATCGTCCACTGGTTAAAAAGAACGTTTTTAATGTTTCACTTACGCTGTCTTTTGGTGGGGTTGCTTGCCAGATGCCTTCCTTTTCTCGCACGATACTTAGCAGTGATTTAATTTCGTCGTATTTAGCAAACTGTGTAGGGATTGTTTTATCGGTATTAGGGGAATTAGCTAAATAATGAAACGGTAATGCATCGGTTGATAAACCCACATAGCCATCATCAAGTGCATCAGAAATAATCTTCTGCATGCTTACAATTTCGTCATCTGTTGGGTCGCGCCCAATGCTGTCTTGAAAGCCCATTACCTCAATTCGTAACATTGAATGGGGCAGCAGTGTAATCACATTTGGCCCTAGGTTTAATGTTTCTAGGTGATTCAGGTATTCACTGGGGGTTTTCCAATTCACCTTGTCTGCGCAATTTTTTAATACACTTTTGGGAATGTTCTCTACCCGTGCATAACAGTCCACGATAGGATCTGCATTGTCTTTACGTTGTGATCCAAACGCTAAGCCTAGACTGCAGTTGGCGATCACGACCGAGGTTGTTCCGTGTCGGGTTGATTCAGGCAGTCCTGCGGCCACTTCTAACTCAAGATCATAATGGGTGTGAATATCAAATAGCCCTGGCATTAACCATTTACCCGTACCGTCTATCACACTTTTAGACGCACCTTCGTCTAACGAAGTACCACGAGCGACAATACTTCCATTTTTAATGGCGATATCTTCGGTGACAGGCGCTAAACCACGGTGGAATATTTTTGCATTTTTGATTATGCAGTCATACAGGGGGGAGACAGACATCGTATTTTCTCTCACATAAAATGTTCAGAGTTTAGCGGACTGCATTGACTAGACAGGATCAATCTAGTGAATAACCGAGACTGAGAAGCATAATTTTTATTGATTAATTTCTACCGTTCACGCCTTCAAATAAAGCGTGAAATAGAAACCATAGATCCAACATAAAAAACTACACATCTCTCGTCAAGGCAATTATGAAATGAGGCGGGAAATCACATCAGTTATTCAAATATGGCCTATACAGACTATCTGCCTGTCACTTTTAGTCTGCTACAGGTTATCGGCCCGGGCGGTATTGACGGCCAATGTTTTTTTCCAGTTCCATCCGGTTAAATAAAACGGCTCGTTCTTTCTGCTCAACGAACATTTCCATTTGGTCATTAAAATGAGGTGAAGATTCGTCTAACGTTGCAGAGCCATATTGATGGCTGGCTTCACTGCTGACCAGTCCATTTTTATTCCAAGAGACAAACATCATAAAACCATCCCCTGCAATGTTTTCAATTTGTCCTTTCTCATCCATTTCTTTGCCGTAAACGGCCCTTAAAATATCAGGGCCACCACTGATGGCTAGGTTTTTATCTGCATGCTGTAACCGGTATACGTTTCCATACGGCACATTGTAACTACCGTGATGCTTAACTAAGGATGCCACCGCATTTTTAAAGGCCTCTGTAATCGCATTCATTTCGACTTTATCACCCCGTGCTTTTTGTATGGGTGCCAAGGTAAGTACAGCCAACGCGGCTCGTGTATTGGTTTTATGGGTGGATAAATTCCAGCGGCGTAATGCGTAAAGCGCTTCTATTTCTAAATCGCTAAAATCATTTCCAGTTTGTTTATTCAGCCAATCACTTAACATTTTAATTTGATTGGATTCTGGATGGTAAGCTAGATCGTACTTAACATCTTTTAATAGTTGTGTAGAAATCTTATTCGCTGGCTTAAGCTTTTGTTCAATTTGCAGTGCTCTATTTGTCACAAAGGTCTCTATACCCATAGAAGGTGGGTAATCACTTGCTTGTGCATCACCACCTCCATCAGTGGCCATCCACGGTGGGTTATTAGCGTTGAATACCAAGCCAGATTTTGGGTTGACGGTTTTTGGCATAAACGAAAAATCTCGGTACTCTTTCCAAATTAATTCAGAACGATCACCGGGTAAAATTTTATCCCACTGCCAACCTTCAACCCTATCTGGAAACATAGCATTGTAATAATGAGCTACGTTACCGTCTTTATCTGCGTATACAAAATTGATACTGGGCATGGCGTTGAGTTTTAAGGTTGCTTCAAACTCTTGTATATTTGTGGCCTTATTCATTGTGAACATGGATTCCAGCGTTTTAACATTATTCATTCCCGCCCAGCGTAAGGCGTACATGCCATGGTCGGTTACCATTACAGGTCCGTGATCAGAAATTTTAATTTCTTTTTCAAACGTCCAGCGTACAGGACCAATAATTTTGACTAACATCTTGGCTGTCTTTGTTTTAAATGTTTTCCACTGCCCATCTAATAAATACTGGTTCTCATCTTCGGGGTTAATGCTCAGTTTATAGATATCCACTAGGTCCGGTTTATTCACAGTGTTCGCCCAACCCAGATGGTCATTGTGACCATGAATAATTAACGGCGCACCAGGAAAAGTAGAGCCCACCATATTCCAGCCTTCTGCACTGTGTAAACGGGCTTCGTACCAAGCCACTGGCCCCGTTAGCGGCTGATGGCTATTGACTAATAAATGGGTATTTCCATCTTCTGAACGGCTGGGTGCTATTGCAATGCCCTGACTGCCAATGGGTAAGTTTTGCGTCGGCTGCCATGTCATCTCTGCTTCGGTCTTAGCAAGCTCATGAGGCATTTCAGGATTCACTAAATCACCCAGTATTTGATCAAAGCCGTAAAACATGGGGGTTTTAAATGTGAAGCCAGCAATAATGTCTTTGGCTGATGCTGGTAAAAAGTAACGACTGACTTGATCTGGGTTTTCTGCAGCGTATACATTCACACCATCTGCATAAGCTTGTGCAATACGCTTTATTTTTTCAGGCACTTGTCCATCATAGTGTGCATTAACCGTGTCCCACACACCCATAAATTGAACCACAAAATCAGTCTTGGCGGCCTTGTACCCGACCTCAGCAGCCAACGTGCCTCGGGTGGCCAACAACACAGACTGTAAGGTTTTAAAGTCATCTTCGCTTTGTGCGTAACCCAAACCAAAAGCGGTATCCACGTCTTTTTTGCCATACACATGTGGAATGCCTAAGGTGTCTCGTATGACTTCAACATCATATTGTTTGGCTTTAGCCATTAAGTCTCGAGCATCTGGCATTTTAGGTAGGGTTAGATAGGCGGCTAATGTGCCCACGACCAATAGGTAGCCTATTGAAAAGCTAATCCATTTAAGGGATAAATATTTCATGATCATTTATTTTTATTGTGAATATGCTCTTATTTGAGCATATCCATAGAAAAATAACAGAGGGGAATTGGGACAGAAATTTTGAATCGACTGAATTGGTTTTGTGGGAGGGCGCTTGCGCGCGATTCTGTTTGGAGTATAAAAAATTATCGCGCGCAAGCGCCCTCCCACAAGGTATAACTCATTAAAAATCCACACCCTTCCTAGCTTTTACACCCGCCTTATAACAATGTTTAATTTCTTTCACTTCAGAAACCGTATCTGCAATGGCTTGTAACGCTGAACCGCCTCCGCGACCGGTTACAATCACGCTTTGTTCTCTAGGGCGATTCTTAAGTGCATTGATAATGCGTTCTTCATCTAGATATTTGTAACCTATCATGTAGGTCAACTCATCCAGTAGAACAAGGTCGTAGCGATCATCTTTTAGCATTTTTTCTGCCACAGCCCATGTGCGCTCGGCGGCTTCAATATCCGAAGTACGGTCTTGTGTGTTCCAGGTAAAACCTGTGCCCATCTGGTAAAAGTCTTCGTCTTCGAATGAAGGCAATAGGCTTGCTTTCTCTTTTAAGAAAATCTCTTCGCCTGAAAGCTGAACCCCTTTAATAAACTGAACCACACCCACTTTATGGTCATAACCCAAAGCACGTAGCACCATACCAAAACCAGAGCTGCTTTTGCCTTTACCATTGCCGGTTAACACAATCATGACACCACGTTCTTCATCTGCGGCTTTTATATTGGCATCGACTTTTTCTTTTTGGCTTTTCATGGCCTTTTTATGTTTTTCGTTTTTCTTTTCTTCAGAAGGATTATCTTCACTCATGTTTGACTCACTCATAATCTCATTGCCTAATATGGTTTTTAACTAACTGTATTCAAGGGTTTAATATTCAATTTAATATAACTTTTTAATGCTGCTTCTAGTCGAGACCAATGATCTTCTTCGCGAGGCAAGCCAATTCGGATTCCTGATTGATCATCTAAAAGCCGAACATACACACCTAAGCTTAAAAAGTGCTGATACATGGACTCTGCTTGATTAGATGTATAGGTTTGAAAAAAATCAGTGCCTTGTGAAGTCATATTGAGCGACTCCAGCAGTTTCTTTAATCTAGCCGAATTTACTTTAATTCTTTTATTTATCTCGTATTGCCATTCTGTATCTAAATATGCCGTTGTGGCCACCTGCTGTGCGGCACTATTAATTGACCATTCATTTAATAGCTTTTTTGCATCAGCAATCACCGCTTCACTGGCCATTAACGAGCCCAGTCGAATGCCTGGCAAACCAAAATATTTACCAAACGACCTTAAAACAATTAAGTCTTGTTGCCAACTTTCCTTAATACAACTGTGCTCGGGTGTTAAGTCCATAAAGGCTTCATCAACAATCAGCCAGGCATTATTATCTGAAAGCTTCTTATGTACCTTTAACAGATCTTGTTTTTGATAATGCACACCCGTTGGGTTATTTGGGTTAATCACAATACAAGCTTGCACACGTTCCAACTGATCCGTACTGGGCATGTTTTCATAATACTCAATATTAAAACCCCATGCCGACCAAGCTTTTGCATGCTCGTTAAACCCTACCCTAGGCAACAACACAGGTCGAATATCATTAACAGTATTAGGATTAACTTTTCGTATTAAAGGTAAGTGCTGAATGGCCCACATTGAACCCGGTATGGGCAAGCCATTATCCACACCATAAAAACTTGAAGCGGCCGCTATTAATTTTTTATGGCCTTGAGGCAAGCACTGATAACTGCTTTGAACGTCCACATCAATCGAGTATGAAAAGGGACTAATGCCTGTGGATAGATCGACCCACGGCAATTGCTGATCAGGATAACCTTGTTTGATACGATCAAGCTGGCCCCCATGATGGAAATGCACATCTTCTATCATAACTTGTGCATCCAAAAATAATCGAAGGCGATATTAGACAAACCTGAAGTTAAAGATTCTAAACCAACCCACAAAAATTCAAGCAGCCCAATACACACAATCAATAACACACTGGTTCGATACATTAGATTAATGCTGCGTTTTATATCTAATAGTTCGGCCGCTTTACCAAAGCCTAAATCTAGCCGAGGTTTCGATACCCCCTGATATACAGCAGTACCCCCTAATTTTATACCCAGCGCACCTGCGCCAGCTGCCATCACAATACCTGCATTCGGGCTGTACCATGGCCGCCCAGTAACCCAGATACTTTTTATAGTATTGATAAAATTTGATGGAGAACTCAACACCATTAAAAAAGCCGTGATGCGTGCTGGTATATAACCCAGTACATCATCCGTTCGGGCAGACCACTTACCAAACTGCTCATAGCGTTCAGTACGGTAACCCCACATGGCATCTAATGTATTACTGAGTCGAAACAGAATAGCACCGGGCGCCCCAAACAATATAAAAAATACAATGGGAGCAATGATGGCATCATGGGTATTCTCTGTAACGGTTTCGATGGTGGCTGTGGCCATTTGATTAGGCGTTGCATCCTGGGTGTCTCGACTGACGATCATCGACAATGCAATACGAGCTTGCTTCAACTTTTGCATATCGTCAGAGGCGCTTAATAATGGTTCATTCACCGCACGGGCATGCTCACGTAAACTTTTTTGCCCAATCGTAAAATACAAAATGATGCTATTGATCAGCCAATAAAGGTAAACAGGAAGGTAACTTGCACAAATCCAGATGAATACTGATGCCAATAAAACCAAGGGGATCACGGCTAAACACCAGCACATTATGCCCGCTAAAAATTGGTAACGGTTGTTAGATGGGTAGAATGTGGTTTCTAGATAATTGACGTATCGACCAAATGCAGACAAGGGATGAAAACGCTGTAGCTCAGCAAAGGCTTCATCCAATATTAATGCAACTAATAGCAATAACGTCATGACACTTAATGCTTCGCTAAACGTACACGGTCAAACGTCTCACATACTTTTTCTGTGGCTTCTACTACACGCAAAGAGAATCGATGCAATATATCGCCATTAATACGATAAATATGATTATTTTTTACGGCGGGAATCTCAGGCCAATCTTCCCATTTTAGCCCTGATAATTTTCCGTTATCGTGCCCGTGAGAGCTAGGAATAATAATTGTTTGCGGTGCATTCAATAAAACATTTTCTAAGCTTATTTGTGGGTATTCAACCGCAGGGTCCTGCATGATGTTTTGCCCGCCGCAAATTTCCATCATTTCGTTAATCCAGCTTCCAGTTGAAATTGTTCTAATGGGCGATGACCATAGCTGGTAAAAGAAAGTGATTTTCGTTTTATCTTGATTGTTAATTCTTAACACTGTTAAGTCTGAATTAAATTGATCAATTAACGCTTTGGCTTTTTCTGTGGTGCCTGTCAATTCACCTAATACTCGAATTTCGGTGGTAATGTGTTTTAAGCGCTTTGTCGCACTGCGGTATACGGGTAAGCCTAAGGATTCTAACTGGTTTAAATCTTCATCGCTGTTACCGCCCTGCCAAGCCACAATCAAATCTGGCTTTAACTCCATAATGCGTTCCATTTGAATACCGTGATATCCACCAATGCGCTCTATGTCATTGGCCACTTCTGGAAAATCAGCAAACTCTGTGGTGCCAATGATTCGATCGCCCACCCCCAGTGCAAATAGTAGCTCTACACTATGAGGGCTAAGCGCAATAATGCGCTTTGCGTTTTTAACCTTTGGAAGTTCATAACCATAAGCCCCCGAACAGACACTAAGGGATAACAAGATAACGAATACACGTAACATACACATTCCTAATACTAATTTTTTAAAGACTGATTTTTAAGACCAGCTTTTACGGCGCATAACCAATAAGAAAAACACACTGCCCATGGCCGCTGTAATAATGCCCACTGGAAGTTCGTGACCATGAATCAAGCTACGAGCCACCACATCAACCCAAATCATAAACACGCCACCAAACAATACAATTATCCACATAAGGTGCCGGCTGTGGTTGGCATATAGCCTGCGTACAATATGTGGGATCATCAATCCAACAAAACCAATGCCACCAGTGTTAGCCACTAAAATAGCCGTCATTAAGGATGTTAATAACAACATCGAAATTCGTACCTTTTGAACCTCGACTCCTAATGAACGCGCATTTTCATCACCTGCTAATAATGCCGTCAACTGGCGAGTAAACCCTGAGAACAAGACAAAGCATATAATTAAAATAATAAAGGGCAGGGTTAAGTTATCCCAGTTCGCTCGCGAAAAACTGCCAAGACTCCAGAATAATAATGAAGATGCCGCTTGAGGGTCTGATGCATACAATACCAAACTGGTCGCCGCACTGAACATGAAAGACGTGGCCACCCCTGCTAATACCATGCGTTCAATTTGCACACTGCGACCCGCTAAGCTAATCACCAGTAACACTGAAATGGCACTACCAATAAACGCACCACCGGTTATGCCCATTCTAATCCAGTCAGAGAACATACCCTGCGCAGCCAAACCCGCCCCTGCAAACGCAATCACCAATACAGCACCAAAAGTAGCGCCCGAACTGATGCCAAATAAATATGGGTCAGCTAGCGGATTACGCGTCACGGTTTGTAAAACACTGCCTGCCAAAGACAAACCTGCACCGGTTAAAAACGCCAATAGAATTCTAGGTAGCCTTAACTCTAAAACGATTCTTTCTTTTAACGGATCACTGGTACATGAGTCGCTGACCTGAGAACAAAAGATATTAAATACATCCATCACAGAGATATTCGCGACACCAAGCACGAGTGCCATGACAGGACTCATCACAGCCAAAAACACTAAAATAATAATGGGTAATTTATTCATTTTTGTTCGCCTGTATGCGAAGCCGTTGCTATGTCGTAGGAGTATGTGATGCGAATTTTCTTAGAATCGTCTTTTGCAAAAGGATGGTCATCGATTTTAACACACGTATTAAATACATTTGAGATAAGCTCTTCGCTTAACACGTCTTCGGTTAAACCCTGTTTGATTATTTTTCCGTGATCAATCACTAAAATATAATCACAAAATGCAGCGGCCAAATTTAAATCATGGATCGAAGCCAGAACACTGATGCCCATATTTTTTACCATATTCAACATTTCAATTTGGTAATGCACATCTAAGTGATTAGTGGGTTCATCCATGATAAGCAACTGAGGATCTTGTACGTGTGCACGAGCCAGCATAACCCTTTGCTTCTCTCCCCCCGATAATTGCTCGAACGGCTGTTTTGATAACCCCGACAAGTCCATTTTAACAATGGCACTTGATACTCGATCTAAATCTTTTTTAGTGGTCCACTCAAACAAACCTTTATGGGGGGTTAAACCTTGTGCCACCACATCCCAAGCGGTCAGCCCCATTTGATTGCTGTGCTCTTGTAATATCACAGCCACTTTTTTCGCTTGTTCACGGGCGCTTAATTCAGTCAGGTTTTGGCCCTGCAATACCATGCTGCCAAGCTGAGGTTTATTAACCCCATACAGGCAACGCATTAACGATGATTTACCCGCCCCATTAGGACCGATCAAACCGACAAATGCCCCTTCGGGAATATCAAAATGTATATCGCGTAATATAGGAGTATCGCCCGCAGACCAATGCAGGTTATGAACTTGAAGAATATTGTTCATATAGGTTCCCGATCTATTCAGCGAAATAACACGCTACAAAAAAATACGGAATACTTAAAGAATGAAAATGCAGAAGTCATTTTCATACATCAGGTAGTCCCGCCTGAAACTGTTCTACTATTCACTGACTCTAAAAAGAGTTTAATGATCAGGTATCTGGCTTGTGCAGCTCATATGATAAATCAAGCATTCACACTTACAGTTGCGGGTACAGCTTCGGAGTTATTTGATAATCGTTAAATTAACAAATGCACCGTAATTCCCTGACGATACTTCAATAACTAAGCATCAAACAATAGAGCTAGAGTATAACCCATTCACAAGAGAGATGAGAGCTTGATCAGGACATTTGTGGGAGGGCGCTTGCGCGCGATTAACATTAGAAGACTGAGAAACTGATCGCGCGCAAGTAGCATGCCCCGTTCTCATAGAGGATGCATTGGGTACGCCCCCCACGATTTTGGACTTACTTATTAAAAGCATAAAAAAACTCAAATCATTTCAATGATCTGAGTTTTTTATTCTACTAGTGAAAAGTAATGCTGACTGCCTAAGCGAGACCTTACATTATAATTAAGCGACCTGAATAATCATCACATAACTCCGCCGCATCGGAATAACTTACCACTGAAGTGTAAAAGATCAATCCTTCCAAACCCTCGGCTTCAAATTCACACCTATACTTATAAACCGCACTGCACTGCCCACGATCATACATATCGTTGGATAACTCTGTTGCAAGACCTTGTGATAAGTTATTAAACTCAAGGCAGACTGGACCCTGGTCCAAATTCACCGAGGCACTACCTGTAAGTATTGACAATATATAGGCACCACTTCCATCGTATGTTTCCACTTCGATATAATACTTACCAGGGGCTAGAGTAATCGATATTTCCTCCTCGCTTTCATACGATTCAGAAGCAGCAATGTAGCCACCACTACTATCAGCCAACAATAGATCATAATCCGTTCCCATTGGCCCTGATAAAGTAATATCAAACATCTTTTGCTCTGTAATTTCAAAAGAGTAGATATCTTTATCGTCGGAGTCGATATTCAACGAGCCTGAAATGATGTTATTAACTTCAACCGCTTGCGCTGTTGAATTTTGATCATTATCACCACCTCGTTCAGTTAGTGTTGCCTGTGAACGGGAAGGGGTTCCACTCCCACTGCCACATGCTGACAATAGAAAGATAATACTTAGTAAAGATAAAAACTTCATAACAGGTCCTCCTAGACCATTAAACTCGACGGCATTCTAGCGCCACTTTATTGGCAGGCAATCCTAATACCTCAGACTAGTTTTGGCAATAAAAAGTACTTACATAAAAAAACCCAGATCATTTTCATGATCTGGGTTTTTTGTCGCTGCATTTATAATGCAGCTAGCTTTCCAACGTCTTAGATGTCTGAGATAGACTTAAGAGGGTAGTTAGCAGGCAAAGGCAATGTCGCTACGCCAGTATCGATAGCCGCTTGAGCAACCGCTGTCGATACAACACCTAGAAGACGAGAGTCTGTTGCTTTTGGAATGATGTATTCACGACCAAATTCCATTGAGTCAACTCCGTAAGCATCAAGAACTTCTTGAGTTACAGGCTCTTTAGCCAAACCAGCAAGTGCTTTAGCAGCAGCCAGTTTCATTTCTTCGTTGATTGCAGTTGCGCGAACGTCTAATGCACCACGGAAGATGAATGGGAAGCCAAGAACGTTGTTTACCTGGTTAGGGAAATCAGAACGACCTGTTGCCATGATTGCGTCATCACGTGCAGCCGATACAACTTCAGGCATGATTTCTGGAATTGGGTTAGCACATGCAAAGATGATTGGGTTAGGCGCCATAGTCTTGATTTGCTCGCCAGTTACCATATCAGGACCAGATAGACCCAAGAAGATGTCAGCACCTTCAAGTGCATCATCAAAAGTACGCTTGTCAGTGTCTACTGCAAACATAGCTTTGTATTGGTTTAGATCGTCACGGCCGTTGTGGATAACACCTTTACGGTCACACATGAAGATGTTCGCTGGATTCATACCCGCAAGGATAAGAAGCTTAGAACAAGAAATCGCTGCAGCGCCGGCGCCTAAAACAGCCATTTTAACGTCTTCGATTTTTTTGCCTTGAATTTCAAGTGCGTTCAATGCACCAGCAACCGTTACAATCGCTGTACCGTGTTGGTCATCATGGAAAACTGGGATGTCACACTGTTCTTTAAGAACACGTTCAATCTCAAAACATTCTGGTGCTTTGATGTCTTCAAGGTTGATACCACCAAACGTGATAGCAATACGACGTACTGTGTCGATAAACGCTTGTGGGCTTTCTGATTCTACTTCGATATCAATTGAATCAACGCCAGCAAAACGTTTGAAAAGAAGAGACTTACCTTCCATTACTGGCTTAGAAGCCAATGGGCCTAGGTTACCAAGACCAAGAATCGCAGTACCGTCAGTAATAACCGCTACAAGGTTACCTTTAGCTGTATATTTGTAAGCGTTTTCAGGATCAGCAGCAATCTCTTTAACTGGCTCAGCAACACCTGGGCTATAAGCTAAAGAAAGGTCGCGAGCAGAATCAGCTGGTGTAGTAAGTTCTACGCTGATTTTTCCTGGCTTAGGAAACTCATGGTAATCTAGTGCATCTTGTTTGAAATCTGACATTCTGACAATTCCATAGTATTTAGTTATCACAAACTTGGACAAGCCAAGCTGGTTCGCTGTCAGGCGATGGTCGCGTATTATTACGCAAAATTCCGAAGCATCATACCCCGTGAATCAATAAAATCGGCATTTAATGTGCAATAACGGCTCATGAACGCACCCAGATGATGCAAAGCCAGCAATATCACCAAGTGCGCCACGCTTAAATTAGCAACCACCGCATTTAAAACCGCTTTGCACCTGTGCCCGACAGTAAATAGCAGGCATAAAAAAAGGCGCTAAAAGCGCCTTTTTTTGAATCGTTTCCGATCTTGTTAAGTAATAATTACTTAGCACGACCACCGAAACGTTTCTTGAAGCGATCAATACGACCACCTTGATCCATAGTTTTCTGCTTACCAGTATAGAACGGGTGACACTGAGAACATACGTCCAAGTGCATTGCGCCAGTCTTAGTAGACTTAGTGTTAACAACGTTACCACAAGAACAAGATGCTGTTAGCACGTCATAAGTAGGATGGATTTCAGCTTGCATAATATTTCTCTCTTTCCAAAGTTGCCGCCACTTATTCTCTTTCGATCCTGCCAAAACACCTAAGTGAACCGGTAAAACCAAGTGAGCCTCATAAGCACCGCTGGAATGGATATGTACACATATCCAAGGGTCGCGCATAATAACAGAATCGCGGATGACAGCAAACAACCATTTCGCATAAAAACTGAGCAACTCATGACAAGAACAGCAGTCGGCAGCCGAGTCATCTTAGTCACATCGATAGTGACATTGATAGCTACCTTTATAAGCACATTGATTAGCACATTATGAATGCCACGCCCTTCTATCTAAATGTTGCGCTGCCTGTTCCGTTGAATAAAACCTTCGACTACCTGCCCGAGCCCGATCAAGACATGAGCCGCT
>ERZ1027231.137-NODE-137-length-38456-cov-55.135569_pt1 | contig 38456 bp, 31 predicted proteins | sample MGYA00520866_ERZ1027231 | MGnify/ENA primary metagenome ERZ1027231 (study PRJEB33311, sample SAMEA4378411) | marine metagenome | biome: Marine biome; feature: Fjord; material: Water | collected 2014-07-20T08:00:00Z/2014-07-... | depth 75 m ...
CCCCTGAAGGCGTTACTATTACATCTGTTCGCCAAGGTCAAGCCAAGGGTCTAGGCCATGCCGTATTATGCGCGCTACCATTAGTGGGTGAAGAACCGTTCGCAGTAGTATTGCCAGACGTGCTAATTGATGAATACCAATCAGATTTAAAAACCGAAAATCTGGCAAAAATGATCAAACTTTACGAATCATCTAATACCAGTCAAATCATGGTCGAAGCCGTACCGCAAGAGCTAGTCAGCTCTTATGGGGTGGTGGACTTACAAGGGGCAGATGTAGCTCCTGGTGATAATAAACCAATGGAAGCCATTGTCGAAAAGCCAAAGCAAGAAGAAGCACCGTCAAACTTAGCCGTAGTAGGTCGTTATATATTAAGTGAAAATATCTGGGGCTTGTTAAGGTTAACCCCTCCGGGTGCAGGCGATGAAATACAATTAACCGATGCCATTGCAAGCCTAATTCAGCAAGAGCAAGTAGACGCATTTTATATGACTGGAAAAAGTCATGATTGTGGTAGTAAGCTGGGTTATATGAAGGCCTTTGTTGAGTACGGTTTAAAGCATGAGATTGAAGGTGTAGAATTTTCTAATTGGTTGAATATTAAATGAAAAAAGTATTAACCGTTTTCGGTACACGCCCAGAAGCAATAAAAATGGCACCCTTAGTTCAGGCATTGGCTGAAGATACGCGCTTTGAAGCAAAAGTATGCGTAACAGCACAGCATCGCGAGATGCTAGATCAAGTTTTAGAATTGTTCGAAATAACACCTGATTACGACCTTAACTTAATGAAAGCTGGGCAGACATTGAATGATGTTACAGCTCGAATCCTTTTAGAATTAAAGCCAGTCTTACAAAAATTCAAACCAGATGTTGTACTGGTGCATGGTGATACGGCAACCACATTTGCAGCAAGCTTAGCTGCTTATTATGAAAAAATTTCTGTAGGGCATGTTGAAGCCGGATTAAGAACCGGAGATATTTATTCACCTTGGCCCGAAGAAGCAAACAGACGACTAACCGGAACGCTTGCAAAATATCATTTCGCACCTACGGCAATTTCTGAAGCAAATCTTTTAAAAGAAAATATAGATTCAAATAACATTGTTGTAACAGGCAACACGGTAATCGATGCATTATTAAAAGTGGTTGAAAAAGTAGAATCAAGCTCTAGCTTACAAGAAGAATTAAAGCAGAATTATAGCTTTCTTGATGAATCAAAAGATTTAGTGGTAATTACTGGGCATCGCCGTGAAAACTTTGGAGGAGGGTTTGAGAATATTTGTGCAGCTATTGCTGAATCAGCAAAAAACAGCCCTAATGTTCAGTATGTTTACCCAGTACATTTAAATCCAAGTGTCCAAGAGCCTGTTAATCGATTATTAAAAAACTTAGAAAATGTATATCTAATAGATCCATTGGAGTACCTACCATTTGTGAATTTAATGCGACTATCTACCGTTATATTAACGGATTCAGGTGGGATTCAAGAAGAAGCACCAAGCTTAGGTAAACCAGTATTAGTAATGCGAGACACTACAGAGCGGCCAGAAGCGGTAGAGGCGGGCACAGTAAAACTAGTGGGTACGAACAAAGATATGATTGTTAAATCATTATCAGAATTACTTAAAAAAGAAGATGAATATCAAAAAATGAACAAGGCCCATAACCCCTATGGTGATGGTAAGGCTTGTATGAAAATATTAAACGTATTGGATATATAAAGAACTAATGATTATGGCATTTGAAACAATATCAGTAATCGGACTAGGTTACATAGGCTTACCAACAGCAGCTATGTTTGCTTCTTGTAAAAAGAAAGTGATCGGTGTTGATGTTAATGAAAATGCGGTTAATACCATTAATCGCGGTGAAATTCATATAGTAGAACCTGAATTAGATGTTCTTGTGCAAAATGCTGTTCGCGATGGTTATTTAAAAGCGACGTTAACACCTGAACCGGCTGATGCGTTTTTAATCGCAGTTCCGACACCATTCAAAGCATGTATTGAAGGAGCGATTCCTGAACCTGATTTAAAATACATAGAAGCTGCTGCAAAAAGTATTGCGCCAGTATTAAAGAAAGGTGATTTAGTGATTCTTGAATCTACATCACCTGTAGGTGCAACTGAACAAATGGCTGCCTGGTTGGCTGAAGCTCGAACAGACTTAACATTTCCGCAAACTGATGGTGAAAACTCCGATATTAGGGTGGCACATTGCCCAGAGCGTGTATTACCAGGGCAGGTTGTTAGGGAGCTTGTAGAAAATGATAGAGTTATCGGTGGTTTAACAGCTAAGTGTTCACAATTAGCTGTAGAGCTTTATAAAACCTTTGTAAAAGCCGAATGTGTAATTACTAATGCACGTACAGCCGAAATGGCAAAATTAACAGAAAACAGTTGTCGCGATGTACAAATTGCATTTGCCAATGAACTTTCAATTATTTGCGATAAATTAGACATTGATGTTTGGGAGTTAATTAGCCTTGCCAATCGTCACCCGCGAATAAATATATTGCAGCCAGGGCCAGGTGTAGGTGGGCACTGCATAGCCGTTGACCCTTGGTTTATTGTATCTAAAACACCAAATGAAGCACAATTAATAAATACCGCACGCAAGGTGAATGATTCGAAGCCTGAATGGGTTATTAATAAAGTTAAAATAGCGATAGCTGACTTTTTACAGGCGAACCCAGATAAAACGGCTAAAGATGTAACAATAGCTTGTTATGGGTTAGCTTTTAAACCAGACATTGATGATCTAAGAGAAAGTCCTGCTTTAAGAATTGCCCAGACTGTAGCTAGTTTTCATTCAGGAGTCACTTTAGGCGTAGAACCAAATATTAGCTCACTGCCAAATAGCATTAGTGATATTAAACTTATTGATTATAAAGTAGCTATAGAAACAGCTGATATTAACCTTTTACTTGTTGATCATATTGAGTTTAAAAATTCAATAACTCCAAAGTCTAATGTTATAGACACGAAAGGTATTTGGTAGTGAGATCTGGATTACTTAGACTTACTGTTTCATTACTTGCTTTATTATTAATTTCTTGTAGTAATGATGAGCAAGTACTTAAAGAGTTTGACTTTGAATCCATACAATCTAGTAATGACTTATTAGTTAACGCAAAGAAAGTTTCCCCATTAGTATTAGAGTTGATTTACAGGGGGTCTAGCTCTTCTCAGAAAAAATACAGGGAAGATTGGTATAACGAGTTTGAATCTAATCTAACTCGTTGTGAACTTACACCTAAAAAGGCAATAGATTCTCTACCAAGCATCTTAACTTTTACAGATGTAATGTTAAATGACCTTCTTAATAAAGGCGTTCAAATAGGCAAGCAGAGTTACGAGTTAGGAACTTTGCCTTATAATATAGATGACTATGAAAATAGGACTGACTTTTACAAATTACACTCATGGCATCATATAAAGACGCTAATAGACGGTTACTTGCTATACGGTGATGATGAATTGTTTTTTAAAGCTATCAATTCTTTTTTAGATTGGTATGAAATAGTAATTGAGCAAGGAGAAGGTGGTAGTTTTGCTTGGTATGATATGTCTGTAGGGGAGCGTGCCGTATTGCTGCCAGTTCTCCTTCAAGAAGCTAAAAAATTCGATTATCCAGCGAAGATTCAAGCGAAACTTACTTTTTTAATTAAACTTCACCAACTTGATTTAATTGATCCTAAAAAAATAGCACTGCACAGTAACCACGGTATTTTTCAAATGCTTGGCTTATTGTATATCGAGAAGAATTTCCCATGTTTACCAGGCTCATTAAAAAGAGAGACAAAAGCTCAATCTAACTTGCTAAATCTTTTTCAAAGAAGCTTTACAAATCAAGGAGTCCATTTAGAACATTCACCTAGTTACCACCTTGCTATGAGTGATGTTACTAATTTGATAATAAATGATCCTTATTTAAATAAAAATTTAGATCCTGCTTTGAAAAAAATACTGTTGAGTATAGATAAAAATAATCTCTTCATGACCTACCCTAATGGAAAAACGATAATTAGAGGTGACAGCATTTATAAACAGGAGTCTCAATCAAAATTGCGAGAATGTACCAATTATTTTTTCGTTGATAAGGATGCTGGGAAATTAGTTTATGAAACGAAAGAGCACTGTGCACAACTCAGTTTTGACGCCGCCTACCATAATAACCAGCATAAACATCTTGATGGTATGACTTTTGATTTATACGAATTTGGAAAGCCTATCATAGTTGAGACTGGTTTTTACCCTTATCTGTATACATCTCCTTGGCGAAAGTTCATTACTAGTACAAGAGCACACAATACCGTTGAAATTAATAACACAGATTACCTTCTGACAGGAAAAGGTAAAGAAATTTATGGGTCGTCTTTAAAATTTTCTGCCAAGAACTCTGATATTCTGACAGTTTTTGCAGAGCAATATCGAATTAAATCAAATGTACTTCATAAACGTGTAATTAAGTATTTACCAACAGAGTACTTATTGGTTGTTGATGTGCTAACTAGTGATGAGAGTAATGACTTTAATCAGTGGTTTCATCTGCACCCAGACTATAATATCGATGAAAACAATGCTTTCTCAAACTACTATTCTATTTTTGATAGCCTCAAAAATAACTTTTACTTAACGTCTTTATCTTTATCAGATGGTAATATAGAAAGTAAATTGAGTTATGTAAAAGGTCAGGATAAACACGACATGCCTTTACAAGGTTTTGTTAATCTATCCAATGATGGTAAATCGATGACACCTAGAATTAGTATTAAAAATATCGCTAGCGGCATGGAAGTAGTCATGGTTACATTATTATCATTTGAAAAAATAGAGGATATAAAATCAATCCAATACATTGACGCCGATTCATTGAAAATCGAGACAACACAAAAAGTTTTTGAAATAGTGATCAACGGAGCTCTTTATTAATGAAAATATTAGTAACCGGCGGAGCAGGCTTCATAGGCTCAGCAGTCATACGCCACATTATAGATAATACAAAAGACTCAGTAATTAATATCGACAAGCTAACTTATGCAGGGAATTTAGAAAGCCTAACAGTGGTTAGTGGCAATGAACGATACGCCTTTGAAAAAGTCGATATATGTAACGCCGAAGAATTAAAGCGCGTTTTTGAAACTCATCAACCTGATGCAGTTATGCACTTAGCAGCAGAAAGTCATGTCGATCGTTCAATTGATGGGCCTGCTGAATTTATTCAAACGAATATTGTAGGTACCTATAACTTACTTGAAGCAGCAAGAGCATATTGGAATAAACTGCCTGAAGACAAAAAGTCAATTTTCCGTTTTCATCATATATCTACCGATGAAGTTTACGGTGATTTAGAAGGGCCAACTGACCTGTTTACAGAAGAGACACCCTACGCACCAAGCTCACCGTATTCTGTAAGTAAGGCCAGCTCAGATCACTTAGTTCGTGCATGGTTACGCACATATGGTTTCCCTACCGTTATTACTAACTGCTCAAATAACTATGGTCCACACCATTTTCCAGAAAAGCTTATACCCCTTGTTATTCTAAATGCACTAGAAGGTAAAAATTTACCAATTTATGGAAAAGGAAATCAAATTCGTGATTGGCTTTACGTTGAAGATCACGCTCGTGCGCTTTATAAGGTAGTAACAGAAGGTGTGATTGGTGAAACCTATAACATAGGTGGCCATAACGAAAAGCAAAATATAGAAGTCGTAAATACTATTTGTGATTTACTAGAAGAGCTAGTACCAGACAATAAGCACTCACAATCGAGCGGTAGTAATTCAGGTTTTAAAGGCCTAATCACATACGTTAAAGATCGGCCAGGTCATGACATACGCTATGCCATCGATGCTAGCAAAATCGAAAAAGAGTTAGGTTGGAGACCGGAAGAGAGTTTTGAAACGGGAATCCGTAAAACTGTTGAATGGTATTTAGCAAATAATGAATGGGTAGCAAACGTACAAGATGGCAGTTACCAGCGTGAACGCTTAGGCCAAGGTCAGTTAGGTGAAAATGTATAGCATGAAAGGTATTCTTTTAGCCGGTGGTTCTGGCACACGCTTATACCCCATCACGATGGGCGTATCGAAACAGTTATTGCCTATATACGACAAACCAATGATTTTTTATCCGCTGTCGGTATTAATGCTGGCTGGCATCAGAGACATTTTATTAATCTCTACCCCAGATGATATTTCAGGCTATAAGCGTTTATTAAAAGACGGCAGCCAGTTTGGCGTAAACATTAGCTACGCAGAACAACCATCACCTGACGGCCTAGCCCAAGCCTTTATTATAGGTGAAGAGTTTATTGGCACAGATGATGTATGCCTAGTATTGGGTGATAATATTTTTTATGGCGAAGGTTTTACTCCTAAACTACGTGAAGCTTTAAATAAAGCCAAAGAAGGACATGGTGCGACTGTATTTGGTTATCAAGTTAAAGATCCGGAGCGCTTTGGCGTAGTTGCATTTGACGAAAACAGAAAAGCACTGTCTATCGAGGAGAAACCAGTTAATCCTAGGTCTAATTATGCCGTTACAGGTTTATATTTCTATGACAATCGAGTGATAGAAATAGCTAAGAATGTGAAGCCTTCCCAACGCGGCGAGCTAGAAATTACCTGTGTAAATAATGCCTATCTTGATGCAAGCGAATTAAATGTTGAGGTGTTAGGCCGTGGTTTTGCTTGGTTAGATACTGGTACCCATGAAAGTCTACTAGAGGCAGCCCAATTTGTGGAAACAATAGAAAAACGCCAGGGTTATAAAGTAGCTTGTTTAGAAGAAATTGCTTATAACAATGGTTGGTTGAGTAAAGAACTAGTTAAAGAAAGTGGTGAAAAGTTAATAAAGAATTCTTATGGTAAATACTTGCTAGAGCTGATTAAAGAATGATTCCTGTAACTAAGCCCTTTTTACCCCCAAGAGATAAACTCAATAAATATATTGATGGGATATATGAGCGTCAATGGTTAACAAATGACGGCCCATTAGTTAGGGAGTTAACACAGCGATTAGAAAATTTTTTAAACGTAAAGAATTTATTACTTGTGTCTAATGGAACGTTGGCACTCCAGGTTGCATTAGCAGCTTTGAATGTTAGTTACAAAAAAATGAAAAATAGTGAGCGTACAGCAATTACGACACCTTTTACTTTTGCAGCTACAACCAGCGCTCTGTGTTGGGAGGGTATAAGCCCAGTTTATTGCGATATAAATGAAAAGGACTGGTGTATAAACGAATCTAAAGTAGAGGCACTAATAGACGAAAACACAGTAGCGATAGTTCCTGTGCATGTATTTGGGAGTGCATGTAATTGCGAAGAGCTGGAGAACATAGCTAGTCGCAATGGTTTGCCATTGATCTTTGATGCTGCTCATGCATTTGATGTGCAGTATAACGGCAGGAGCTTACTTAGTTATGGGGATGCCTCAACATTAAGTTTTCATGCTACAAAGCTATTTCACTCTATCGAGGGAGGCGCAATTGTATTTAAAAGCAAAAGTGAGTTGGAAACCGCAAAGAAAATAATAAATTTCGGGCTGGATTCAGAAAGTTCGATAGAACATATCGGGTTGAATGCCAAGATGAATGAGTTTCAGGCAGCTATGGCCCTTTGTAATCTAGATGAATTTAAGCTGATTAAACAGGAAAGAAAACATGTGTGGGAATATTATCAATCAGAATTGTCATTATACTTTTCAGTTCAGGCAACATTAGCGACAAATAATTACTCTTATTTCCCTGTGTTATTTGATTCGGAATCTCAATTGTTAAATGTCATTAGTCTTTTATCGGATCACGGTTTTTCTACAAGACGATATTTTTCACCTTCCTTAAATAAGGTTAAGATATACGCCGAGCGGCATTATCCTTGTCCAGTTTCTGAAGATGTCGCTTCTCGAATATTGTGCCTACCTTTATTTACGGGCCTTAAAGATACAGATTTGGAGGAAATAGTGGATACAATTAAAAGTATTGTAGGTATTGAAAAATGAAAATAGCGATTATGCAACCTTACTTCTTACCATATCAAGGTTATTGGCAGCTCTTTGCTGAGGCAGATATATTTGTGATATTTGACCTAGTTGCTTATCAAAAACGTAGCTGGATGTGTCGTAATCGTGTATTAAGTCAAGATATTACAAAAGAAGATGTATACATAAACATACCTGTCAAGAAATCGGAATCAGGTTTAATTAAAGACACAAGAGTAGTCACTACAGACGACTGGGCAAAGTCTTTAAAAGGTTCTTTAGGCGCTTACAAGCGCATGCGTGCACCAGGCTATGATAATGTTACAAAGATTATTGATGACTTAGGAGCGCTAGGTGATTTAAGCTTATCTAACTTCGCTAAAGCCCAGTTTGAGCTGATCCTTCCTGAACTAGGGCTAAGTACCGAGATTTTAATAGCGTCTGAATTAGGGATGTCACTTCCAAAAAATCTAGATGCAGGTCAATGGGCACTTCAAATTTCTAAGCAGCTTGGGGCCACCGAATACATTAATCCACCAAGTGGATATAAAATATTCGATCCTATTGACTTCGATGAAGAGAACATTAAATTACGCTTCCTTGAGCCGCACTTATTGCCTTATAAACAGGGACGTAGAGAGAGCTTTATAAAAGGACTTTCAATTATTGATTTATTAATGTGCAGTGATCCAAGCGCCGCTATTGACATAGTGAAGAATGACTACTCATTGAAAGACTGGTACACGCTTGCTAGAGACGCGCAAAACTAGAGCGTAATTGAGTAAAATCAATACATGATCTCTCGTTTTTTAATAAGCTCAAGTAAATTGTTATTGTAAGATAAAGAAGGGTTTTGGAATGGATGTAATCGAAAAAGATGCTATGGCACTTACTAATAGCGAATTGAAAAAGTTTATGTGTAGTTTGAGCTGTGATTACAGGCCGGTACTTTTGCGCAACGGCATAAAGCGAATGTCGCAAGATGAGTGGTTTGTTTTTCTTAACGACGAATGTGGATTTAAAGCTGATTCTAGACACCCAGTAGGTGATTCCAATAACTGGAAGCTTAATGATAGTTATAAAGTTGAGCATAAACAGTGGGGTGAAATATCTTATCAGCCTGACAAAGCTACTAGTTATGCATTTAGTAAGACTCGCCAACCTCTTCACACTGATAATGCCTTTTTGAAAGACAGCCCAGACCTCAATTTCAATATCATGGTAAAGCAGGCGCTTAAAGGTGGTTTTAACACTGTTTACCCCGTCCACAAAATAATTATTGATCTAAGTGAATTAAACCCTCTACTGCTTGAAAAGCTATTGAGTAATAAGGTGAAGGTCCAGAAAGGCGAGGGGGCTGAGGCAAATGAAACGTATATTTTACAAGATGTCGATGGTGGGTTGGCTGATTGGAATTTTTACCGGACAATAAAAGACTCGCCAGTAATTAATTCGATGTGCGAAGAATTTTTTCAATTTTTAGAGGATAGCGAGCAAGCTGGCCGTGCTATAAAAGTTAGAATGGAAACTGGTGACTGTTTGATTTGGAATGACAAAAGAATCTTGCATGGCCGAACTGCTTACGAAGCTGATGAGCCCTTCGACCGAATTTTAAGGCAATCAATGTGGCATTTTGTTTAAGTGTATGGCAGGTGAAGAATGTCAATCTATTATACTTAACTAAGGTCAATAATTTATTATCGTTGATTATAGATATCTCTGATAGAGCTTTAAATAAAAAGAGTGTATAGATGAGTATAAAAACAATACTGCATGTTTTCCCCTCGTATCCGGAGAAATATTGCACAAGAATAAAAAATTTTTGCAGTGAAAATCTGAATGATTATCAGCATGAATACTTAGCGATAGTAAGTTGTAAAGATGATACTGATCAAGTTAGGTCAGTAAGTGAATCAAGTGAAAATTCATCCTTAAAACGTTTTTTATTTTTAAGGAGAGAGTTATTAGCCTCCAATGACTTGGTTATATTTCATAGCTTAAATTATTCTGGCAAGTTTTTATTGCAGTTAGCATTAATTATGAAGTTCACAGGTTTAGGGAAGAAATCATTATGGATGTGTTGGGGTGCTGATGTATATACTGTCAATAAAGGCAATGGTTTTCGATATTATCTTTTAGAACTGTTACGAAAAACGATAATATCTAGACTCAGGTTTATTAGCTCAGTTTTTAAGGATGATTTTGAAATAAGTCGGCTAAGATACAACCCAAATGCATTGTATGTAGAGCTAATATACCCAAATCCTATGCCTTATATCGGGGTTGAAAAAACTTCAAAAAAAATAATGAAGAATAAAAGAATTAGCATTCTAGCAGGTAATTCAGCAGACTCGAGGAATAATCATTTAGAACTTTTTGAAAAGCTAAAGTTGATTAAAAGTGATATTCATATTACTTGCCCTCTATCTTACGGTGACGCAGAGTATGCTAAAAAGATAGCAAGTATTGGTAGGGAGATGTTTGGGGATTCTTTTGAGGCGCTATTTGAATTTGAAACACCTGAAAAATATGCTGAAAGGATGCGTAACATAGATATGGCTGTATATTACCATAATAGGCAACAAGGTTTTGGAGTTGTATTGCAGCTTTTGCATATGGGTAAGTTAGTTTCTATTCGTCAAGACACCACAGCTTATCACTTTTTAAAATCACAAAAGTTACCAGTATTTAATTCGTTTAATATTGAAAATATATCCCCTGCAGATATTTGGCGTGATGATGACTTTGAATCAAAACGGATAATAGAAAATAAATTTTCTGATGAGGCAATTCTGATGCTTTGGAAAAAAAACTTAGGGCGCTTATCTTCTATAACGATAAATTAAAATTTTAATATGTGTTTTTTCATAATTGGTTGTTATTGAATTAATTTAAAAGGTGTTTTTTGGATTTAAAATCAAAAGCTTTTTCTGGTGTTAAGTGGACAAGTATATCTTCTATTGTTGTTGCTTTTCTACAGCTTACTCAAATGGCTATACTAGCCAGATATTTAGAACCGGCAGACTTTGGTTTAATGGCTATTGTTATGGTGGTTATTGGATTTAGCTCACTCTTTATGGATATGGGAATATCCAGTGCCATTATTCATCGTCAAAATATTACTCATAATCAACTATCTAGCCTTTATTGGTTAAATCTAGGGGCTGGTATTTTACTCGCCTTACTTGTTTATATACTCGCGCCCACAATTGCATTTTTTTACGAAGAGGCGGCGTTAACTCCTTTGGTACGCCTTTTATCGTTAACTTTTATTATTTCTGCAATTGGTAACCAATATCGGATTTTGTACCAGAAAGAATTGCAGTTTAATCACTTAGCCAAAGTGGAAATACTATCTGCATTTGTTGGCTTTATAGCGGCAGTTTATTTTGCGGTAAACGGTTTTGGCGTTTATTCCTTAATCTATGCTGCATTAGTCAAAGTCGTTGTTGCTAACTTTTTATTTTTTATAACAGGGTTGAAAAAGCATAAGCCAAGCTTGCATTATAGGCATACGGATATTAACAGCATGATTGGCTTTGGTATGTTTCAAATGGGTGAGCGAAGCATCAATTATTTTAATTCGCAATTTGACACGATTTTAATCGGTAAACTTTTAGGAACTGAAAGTTTAGGTGTTTATACTATAGCAAAAACACTAGTGATGAAGCCTGCACAGATAATAAACCCCATTATTACTAAGGTTACATTTCCAGTAATGGCGAAGGTTCAAGATGATGAGGTAAAGCTCAGAAGCATTTATTTAAAAACAATAAATTATTTATGTTCAATAAATACTCCAATTTATATTGCTATAGCTGTATTGGCTGAGCCTATTGTGTTCTTATTATTTGGAAAGCATTGGGGAGATGCCGTACCTATTCTTCAAATTTTGTCAGCCTATTATATTCTGCGTTCGACGGGTAATCCTATAGGGGCTTTACAACTGGCAAAAGGGCGAGCAGATTTAGGGTTTTATTGGAATGCCCTTTTGTTTGTTTTTGTACCAATGTCAATTTACCTAGGTAGCTTCCATGGCTTACATGGTATTGCATATAGCCTTGTTGTATTATCACTAGTTTTTAGCATCCCTAATTGGTATTTTATGGTTAAACCCTTGTGTGGTGCAAAGTTTGTCGAGTATTTCTTTAATATTGCTCAGCCAATACTCTTATCATCTCTTTCAGCAATACTTGCATTTGTACTGAGTAGCAACGTATTTAAAGATATTTACGTTAATGGTTTGCTATTTTTAAGTATGGCAACAATATTTTTACTATTGCTTAGTTTCGTGGCAAACACAGAGTCTAGTAAACTTCTTAAAGGTTTTTTTAAATAACTTATGCTTTTCTTTATATTACTTTTACTAGCTACATTCTTGCTTTGTAAAATGTATGCTCCAGAAATGATGGGGTACTTTGTATTAACATTTATACTCGGATTGTGCTTTCATCTGATTTTTTCTCTAGAGTACTTTGCAGGCTCTTTACATTACTTTAATTCAGATGAGTTGGGTTACACACTTTTACAAGGAAATAATTTTGACTATTCAGAATACCCATTTAGAGCTTTGTGGCATTTTCTGAATGACTTGGTATATATTTCTGGAGGAGGGTACTCTTTCGCTAATAAGCTTTTAGCCCTGCCATTTGTAATTATGATTCAGCTAATAACTTACTTGGCTTTTGATAAAAAGAAAGCTTTTATTTTATTAATGTATTTATGTCCATACTTTATTTATATAGGTACGATGGATTTGAGAGATACGTTGATCATTCTACTCTGTTTAACTGCTTTTTATGCTTCTATTAATAAAAAGTACCTGCTTTTTTCTTTATCTATAATCTTGTTGATGTTTCTTAGGCCTTTTACGATCGTTTTAATTCTAACTCCTGTAATCCTGCTTGTTGTTATATTCAGAACTAAGCTCAGCTTTTATAGAAAAATAGGTTTCGCGGTACTTATTTTTTTGATGATGATTATTATATCCGTTGTATTTTCCTCGGTTATAGATAGTTATCTTCTTAGAGTAGAGGTTCTATTAACCCCTACAAATGCTACGAGCCTGAAGGGAGAACCTATAGAGCTTTCTATTAACGGATTTATTACTTATATAAGTAAGTGGATTTTTACCCCGCTTCCTACTTCTTTATTGGAGCGGTTAGTTGAAAGTGGCGGACATAATGTTTTTGGTTTTATTGATGATTTTATTAGAATGATTCACCAGTTCTTCTATTTCTTTTGCCTTATATACACAATGTTAAATGTTCGTTATTTTTTAAGGGGGCTGTTTTTTGGATATACCTTTTTGAGTGAAAAAGCTAATAAATTCTTTCTGTTACTATTCTCGTTCAATGTACTATGGTCTTGTGTATATATTTTATTTGCACTTGGTAGTGCACATTCTAGAATTAAAGTTGTTTTTACCTATTTTATTGTGATTTCAGCAGTGTGTATTTTTAAAGAAAAGAATTTTCGGCTTGCAAGGCGCAATTTAATTACTACAAGAGAAGTTAAATGAATAAAATATTAATGTTAATAAGAACAACTTCGTTAGCTTATGACGATCGTGTTCGAAAAGAGGCGTTGAGTTTAAGTAAAAGAAAAGACAGTAAAGTTGAAATTTGTGCTTTTGAAAACGAGGAAGTCCCATTCACACTGAATAATGTGAATATTATACGTAAAACAATAAAGTTAAGACGTTATTTTACGAGTAATCGATTAGTTACTCTTAAGTTAATTGAAATGTACTACCGCTTTATTATGTGTGTGATAGAACGAAAGCCTTCAGTTATATGGTTGCATAATTTTGAGTCAGCTCCCCTTATCCCATTATTGAAATTACGTAATTATTTTTTTAAAAAGAAAATTATTATCCTTTGGGATCAGCATGAGTTACCACCTTCTTTTTTTTATAAAAACAAATTTGGAAAAATTGTTTATAGGAAGATTATGAGTATGGTACATAAAAATGTTATGGCCACAAAATCTAGAATAGATTTTATTAATAAGCGATGCAAAATAAAGGATAATATTTATAGTGTAGAGAATTTTCCTGATTCAGCCTTTATAAACCATAAGCCGGATGATTTAGATCCTTCAATTGAAAGGTGGTTAAATGGAGAAGTTTATTGTTTATGTCAAGGTGGCTATAGTGACAATAGGGCGTTTAAAGAAATTGTAGAAGCCTTTATTACATTAAAAAAGAAAGTTGTATTTGTAGGGCCAAAGAATGAAAAACTACTTAATGAAACACTAAGCCAGTTCAAATCAAGTGAGCTTGAAAAATATTGTTTGTTCCTAAACTCTGTTCCTCAAATGGAGTTAACATGTTTTATTGATCATTCTATAGCAAGTATCGTTTTTTATAAGAGAATAAATTCTAATAATTGGCTTTGTGCACCTAACAGATTTTATCAATCATTAGCTAGAGGTAGGCCAGTAATCACAGGGGAGAATCCTTTATTTGTTGAAACTATTTCTGATAGCCACCTAGGATTTGTAGCACAAACAGATGGGTCTTCATCAACTGAAATAGTTAAAACACTAAATGTTTTTTTTAGCAATTATTTAGAAACAGAAATAACATCAAAATTCAATTGGGAGAATCAAGAAACCTTATTGTATCAGCTGGTTGATGTTGATTAGATAAAAGTTCTTGCAGACTATTTAGAATCCTTCCTAATCAGTTTTATTTAATAAATAACAACGGGTATTAGAGAAAGGATTTAGGGTTCACTTAGCTTTTTATAAACAAAAAAATGGTATCTTTATGATTAATAAAGAATGTAAGATTTTAGATTGTACACTACGTGATGGGGGATATTATAACGACTGGGATTTTACTCCAGAAGTTGTACAGGCCTATATTGATGCGATGGTCAATGCAAAAGTAGATTACGTTGAGTTGGGTTTGAGAAACTTTCCACAAAAAGGCTTTAAAGGGGCTTTCGCATATACGTCAGAAAATTACCTCGAACGTTTGAATTTACCTGAAGGTCCAATTTATGGTGTTATGGTTAATGCTAAAACCATCTTAAACTCCGGTTATTCGATAGAAGAATCGGTTAATTCTTTATTTGTTAACGCTGCAGTGAGTAAAATCAGCCTTGTTCGTATAGCTGCCCATTTCGATGAAGTTGAAAAATCAGAAAATATAGTAAAAGCCCTAAAAGAAAAAGGCTATTTTGTCGGTTATAACCTTATGCAAGCCGGCGGTAAACCCTCAGAAGTAATAGCCGAAAAAGCTAAGATAGCTCAATCATGGAGATCTCTGGATGTTCTGTATTTTGCTGATTCCTTAGGTAATATGGATGGTGCTGAAGTTGAACGCATTGTTACGGCATTAAGAAAATATTGGGGTGGTGACTTAGGAATACATACACATAATAATATGGCTAAAGCATTAGATAACTGTTTAACTGCAAGAAATGCAGGCGTTAAGTGGTTAGATGTAACTGTAACTGGGATGGGCCGCGGGGCTGGTAATGCTCAAACAGAAAATTTCCTAGCGGTGCTGTCTAAAGAAGAAAATAATTACATAGCAAAACCAGTTTACGAGTTAGCAATACGTCATTTTGAGCCTATGCAAAAAGAATGTGGATGGGGAAGTAACTTATTGTATTTTCTCGGAGCACAAAACAATCTTCATCCTACTTATATTCAAAACTTACTTTCAGATAGTCATTATAGTACTGATGAGATTATAGGAGCTATAACCTACCTTAGCGACAAAGAGAATAGCTCTTCATATAGTGGGGATACATATAAATCAGCATTGTCCTTTTACAAGGAAGATAGCCTTGTGAGTGGGTCATCTTTTTTACTTAATAAAGCTGTTAATAAAGAAGTGCTAATTGTTGCTGATGGCCCTAATCTAAAAAGATACCTTAAAGATGTAAAAGCATATATAAGAAGCAGAAAGCCGATTGTTATTGTTATAAATGTCATTGAAGAGTTGAGAGAATATACTGATTATTATTGCATATCACACAACAATAAGTTTCTAAGTGATAGTAGTGTTTATAATACACTTGAAAAGCCGGTAATATTTCCGAAGCATAGGTTTAGCGAATCAGAATTAACACTCTTTTCTCAAAAGTGTGAGTTAATTGATTACGGTTTAACAATTCAAAGTGATAATTTTATTGTTGAAAATGAAAGTTGCGTTATTCCTTTCGATATAACAGTTGCATACGCTTTTTCTATTGCTGAAGTCATGAAGTCAAAAGAAGTAAACCTAGTTGGTTTTGATGGATATGAAAGTACCGATCTTCGTCAACTAGAGATGCTTAAAATTATAACTCTGATGAAGGACTTTGATATATCGACTAATTTAACAGCATTAACACCGACGTCGTATCCAATAAAGCAAGGATCAGTATATGCGAAAGTTTAGTGATTATGATTTAATCGTTTTTGATTGTGATGGTGTACTGCTAAATTCAAATAAATTAAAAATTAAGGCTATGGAGAACGCCTTGAAGGATGCAGGGTGTAAAACAGTAGAAGTTAATAAATGCACCACTTTTTTTGCAAGTAACTTTGGGAAATCTAGATTTTATCATATTGACTATTTTGTTAATAACTATATTAACTTAGAAGGTACGAACATTGAAAATTTTAAAAAAGAAATTTTATCCAACTATTCAAAGCAGTGTGAAAGCCTATATTTTTTAGCAGATATTACCCCTTTTACGAAGAAGTTACTTATAGAGAGTCAGGCTATTAAATATGTAGCTAGCGGTTCAGAGCAAAATGAATTAAGAACTGTATTTAAGGCTCGTCAATTAGATAGTTACTTCAATGATGTTTTAGGCTCTCCAGAAAAAAAGAGTGTGCATTTATCTAGTATTTTAAAAAGAAATCTAAACTCTAAAGCCGTAATGATTGGGGACGCTTTTTCTGATTTAGAAGCGGCACAAATTAATAATATTGATTTTATTTTTTACAGTCCATTCTCACTAGTCGAACCAGAATTGAGAAAGTTGTGTAATGAACTTAATTACAGAGTTGTCGATTCATTTGATGAGGTTATAAAAGAACTATGAGTAAAGAAAAATATGCAGTAGTAATTCCAGCTCGATATAACTCAAGCAGATTCCCTGGGAAGCCCCTTGCTAATTTATGTGGCAAACCTATGATTCAACATGTATGGGAGCGATGCTGTCAAGCTGTGGGAGCAGATAAAGTCTATGTTGCAACGGATAATGATGAAATTGAGAGGGTAGTTCTCAAAATAGGCGGTTCGATTATTAGAACAAGTAGTGAATGCTTAACTGGTACAGATAGGCTGGCTGAAGCCAATAAAACCCTTGATTGTGACTTTATAGTAAATGTGCAAGGTGATGAACCGATGATATCACCCTCAGATATTAAAACTATTGTTGAAACGTATAAGAACGGAGATGGTTCAATTCTAAATGCAATGTGTAGGATAACTGAACAGACTGAGTTTTTTTCCTTAACGGTTCCCAAGGTTGTTTTCGACCAATATGGCAAACTGCTTTATATGAGCCGAGCCGGCATTCCATTAACCAAGGAAGGTGAGTTCAATTATGGTTTTAAACAGGTTTGTATATATGCTTTCTCTAAAGAGCAATTAAGTTTTTTTGCATCAAAAAATAAAAAATCTGAGTTAGAGTCAGTTGAAGATATTGAAATATTAAGGTTTCTAGAGTCAGGTTACGATATAAAAATGATTGAAGTTTCAAGTGGATCCATAGCTGTTGATGTACCAGAAGATTTAAAAAAAGCTGAAATATTGATATTAGAAAGTTAAGAAATAGACTGATTGTGTATTAACTATTGATGTTCACTTTTATAATTATTTAACCGTTACAAGAGATAACCTATTTGAATAACATTAAACTTAAGTATGTTTCTTCTTCCCAAAAGCTGATGGATTTAACTGGGAAAAAAGAAATTACTTTGTACCCTGAATACAGTACTAATCCTAATCTCTATACCTTTAAAAAATGCAAATGTGTATTTACAAATCGCTTTTATCAGCATCACTTTATACGCAGTCATAGGCCTCTAATTACCTCATTAGAGCAATTTAAAGAAAATAAAGTAACCATTAATGGTACATCAATAGATGCGATTAGTTTAATACTATGCTGTAGGCGAAGAGGAATCAAATTAAGTAAAACAGCAAATTTGTTATGTAACTATATACTTATTTTTTTTCTATGTTTTAAATTTATTTTTGCTTTAATCGCTACATATTTTTGGAATGTGATTAAGGTTGTGTTCTTAATCTCCTTTAAAGACGAAAGCTTAAAATCAACTCAAGTAGGAATCATTAACTGCACGAGTAGTATCAGAAAAATAAGGCAGTACTTAGGAGGAAGAAATGAAATTGAGTGTTTGTTATATGATGATCTCAGAATTAATTTAAATTCTACTACCGAAAATTCGATGACAGTAGGATTATTTCAAATACTCCCGAAAAGAGAACGAATTTCTCTTTTATTAAGTCTTATTTCATTTAAAAATCTTTTGTCTATTGTATCTGAAATTAGAGAGTTTAATGGAGTAAGTTTTATTGATTTTAGTTTTCTAGATTATTACTCTAAAAGATGTTTTACCAGTAGGTTATGTGAGTTGGCATTAATATCATTATTCAAAAAAAACAATCAAATCACACAAGTTATTAGTGGTTCGACTAATGAATGGTATGCCATCTCTTTAAAGAATGTTTGCTCAACATTTAAGATTAAATCTATCTGCATTCCTCATGGCGTTAGTCCAGGAATAGAGCTCCCGCACGGTGTATTTGGAGATATTTATTATTGCTTATCACTTGTTGAAAAACGGGGATTAGATTCCACTTATAGAAAAAAGCAGCAACAATTTGTATTTGATGAAAAATTCATAAAAAATACCATGGTTGTATCATCACCACATATTAAATTTAGTAACAATATTGTAGTTTTTACTGACTCTAGATGTACTTCTTTAGATCAACATTTAATTGACTTAGTTTCGAAAGAAGTGAGTTTTTTTTATATAAAGTTACACCCTAATGATGTAAGTTCTAATTATATTTTCCCAGAAAATACTAGCCTTATTCAAGATTTCCCTTTTGCGATATCTCAATCTATTTGTATTTCTCGAGTCTCAGCTATTCTTCTGGATGCAATCAATAATGATTCAGTTGCCATATCATATCAAAATTCTAAAGATGATCGGTTAGATGCTAAATTCCTTTTTCCAGGAATGTTTGATGAGAAAGTATCTATTGTTTTTTCACCTGAACATCTACGATCCACCTTAAAAGGTTTTATATGAAAATATTAATCATAGTGGGTAGTGAAGTTCATGAGTATAGAAGGGAGTTATACAGTGGGTTAGGTAATATACATGACGTTACTATTTTTACTGAAAAATCGATAAAGATCCCTAACTGCAATGTAAAATTATTTAAAACTTTCAAAATTGGAAAAATAAGAGTTCAGCCAAATGTTCTTTTTGAAATTTATAAACGCAATTATGATAAAATTATTGTGGTAGGTAATTTTTCTTTGCTAGTTAATGGGCTAGTTTTATTATTTGGTAGAACTGACAAAATAATCTGTTGGGGTTTTTGGCCAACTTCAAATATTTTATTTGACTTTCTTAGAGCTTATGTAATTAAAAGAGGTGTGCCTCAAATATTTTATGCAAAAAGCCACGAAAATTATTATAAAAATCAAATTAACGCTAATTTTATCAGTATAACAGCAACAAATACAGTTTATGTAGATTCTCTCGTTGTGGATAAATTTACAAGCGATAATAAAAAACACTTAATTTTTGTAGGGAGTTTGAACAAAAGAAAAGGGTTAGAAAATACTATCCTAAGTTTAGCTCCTCTTTTGTTAAAATATAAAATCAAGTTTATAATTTTTGGTGATGGATCGGAAAGGGAAAATCTTGAACAGCTATGCCTAAAAAACAATGTGGAGGACTTAGTTGTTTTCAAGGGAGGTTGTAATGATGCTGAAATTCTATCAAATTTTTATGGAAGCTCGGTATGTGAAATATCTCCAAATCAAGCCGGACTTTCTGTACAGCGCTCTCTTGCTCACGGAGTTCCATTTATAACCTTAAAAACAGCCGTTAGTGGTGGTGAAATTGATTCTATTATTGACGGTTATAGTGGATTCAAATGTGTAAATATGCAAAGTATCATTGGAAGTGTTGAGCTCTTATTATCAAATTCTCATATTCAAAAGAAAATGTGTGATTTTTCAAAACAAATGTACCAAGATCAGTTGACAATGGACAATATGATTAAAAAATTTAATGAGGTTATAATGTATGAGTCAAAGTAAGACAATATGTAAAAATTGTGTAATGGATACAACAGACAGTAAAATAACCTTTGATGAGAATGGTGTATGCGATCATTGCCATACATATACTGCTGATATTGCACCCTACTGGAATCCAAATGAAAAAGGATTGAAGCAATTTCAATCTACAGTCGATGCTATAAAAAAAGAAGGCATTGGTAAAGATTTCGATTGCATAATTGGCATGAGTGGTGGAATTGATAGCTCTTATCTTGTTTATCTTGCAAAGGTTAAGTTAGGTTTGCGGCCACTAGTTTTTCATGTGGATGCAGGTTGGAACTCTCAACAGGCTGTAAATAATATAGAGCAAATTGTTGATCGTTTAGAATTAGATTTATATACAGAAGTTATTGATTGGGAAGAAATGAAAGACCTTCAGCTTTCATTTTTTAAATCTGGCGTTTCACATACCGATACACCACAAGATCACGCCTTTTTTGCCACCATGTATAAATTCGCCTCAAAACATGGGATAAAACATATACTTACAGGTGGAAATTACAGTACAGAGTGTGTAAGAAATCCTTTGGAGTGGATGTATTTTCAATCAGACTCTGCTCAAATAAAGGATATACAAAAGAAGTTTGGAACCAAGAAACTTAAGAAATTTCCACTTACAAATATTCTTTGGCATAAAATTTGGTTGCCGTATGTTAAAGGAATTAAATTATATCGCCCTTTAGATTTTATGCCTTACGATAAAGAAGAAGCCACCCAGTTTTTAGTTGAAAATCTAGGGTACCAGCGATATAAACAAAAACACTTTGAATCAAGGTTTACTCGATTTTATGAGGCATTTTGGTTGCCGAAAAAGTTTGGTTACGATACAAGAAAAGTTCAATATTCTAGTCTGATACTCACTGAGCAGATGACAAGGGATGAAGCCTTGGTCAAATTGCAGGAACCTGCACATGATCCTGAATCAATCGAAGATGATTTCAATTACATTGCGAATAAGCTAGGTATAAGCACTTCGGAGTTAAATGATTATTTATTAGCTCCAAATAAAACCTATAAAGATTATAAAAACCAGCAGTGGATTTATGAGCTTGGTGCGAAAGTTATGAGAAAGTTGGGTCTTGAAAAAGGTGGTAAGAGATGATTGCCATTGTTGATTATGGCTCTGGTAACATTCAAGCAGTTAAAAACATTTATGATAAATTAGGAATAAAATCATATTTCGCAAAAGTCCCTGAAGACTTAAGTCGAGCAAATAAAATAGTATTGCCTGGTGTAGGGTCATTTGATCAAGCTATAACGGAATTGAATGATTCAGGCATGCGTGAAAAATTAGATGAGCTAGTTTTAAATAAAAAAATTCCTGTTTTGGGTGTTTGTGTTGGTATGCAAATAATGGCTAAAAGCAGTGAGGAGGGCGTTTTAGATGGCTTGGGCTGGATAGATGCCACTGTTCAATTATTTGATGAGAATATATTGAAAATAAAGCCAAAATTACCTCATATGGGGTGGAATTCGATTGAAGTTAATGAAGAACATTTGATATTAGATGGCGTTGATTTGGATAAAGGTTTTTATTTTTTGCACTCATATCATTTCGTAGCAAAAAACTTGAGCGATGTTCTTTGTCTTACTTATTATGGGGCTAAATTCCATAGTGCTATTAATTCAAGAAATATCTTTGGTTTTCAATTTCATCCTGAAAAAAGCCATTTTAATGGTATTCAAATATTTAAGAATTTCGCAGAGTTGCAACATGCTTAGATCACGTGTAATTCCTTGTCTGCTGATACAAGATAAAGGTTTAGTTAAAACTGTTAATTTTAAAAATTCAAAATATGTTGGTGATCCAATTAATGCGGTTAAGATATTTAATGAAAAGCAAGTTGATGAATTAATTATATTAGATATTGATGCAACCATAAATGGTGTTGATCCTGATTATCAAGCTATTGAATACTTAGCAAATGAGTCAAGAATGCCTCTTTGTTACGGAGGTGGTGTTAAAACTGCTGAGCAAGCAAAAAAAATAATTCAACTTGGTGTTGAGAAAGTCGCTGTTTCTAGTTTGGCGATCCTAAATCCAAATGTTCTAATTGAAATCGAGAGATTAATTGGTCGTCAAAGTATTATCGTTGTGTTGGATGTAAAAAAAACGTTTTTTGGTACATATGATATTTACATTAATAATGGTAAAACTAAAATAAAACGAAAATTGGAAGATGTTCTTGAAGAATTAGAAAATATTGGTGTTGGAGAATTTGTGATCAACTCTATCGATAATGATGGTGTTATGAAAGGTTACGATATGGTCCTAGCAAAAAAAGTTCGAGGCTTAATATCCACACCTTTAACAATTCTAGGTGGTGCTGGTAGCTTTGATGATATTGTTGAACTTGTTAATGAGTTCAAAATAATTGGTGCATCTGCAGGTAGTTTATTCGTTTTTAAAGGCGTCTACAAAGCAGTTCTCATCAGTTATCTTACAGAGGCTGTTTTAAAAAAAATACAGCTTATCTCAAATAAATTTTAATACGTGAACTTAATTTAATGAAACAAATTCTTCAAGACTTGTCTAAAGGTGGCACATCGGTAGTTGATGCTCCAGCACCAAATGTATCTAGCGGCACATTATTAATTAATACAACAGCAAGCCTTATCTCTGCTGGTACAGAGCGCATGCTAGTTGGTTTTGGTAAAGCTTCTTATTTAGAAAAAGCTAGGCAACAACCTGAAAAGGTTAAAATGGTATTAGAGAAAGTTCAAACTGATGGACTAATGACAACTATCGATGCAGTTAAGTCTAAACTTAACCAACCGTTACCATTAGGTTATTGCAATGTTGGGATTTTAGCTGAAATTGGTAAAGGTGTTGAAGGTTTTTCAGTTGGCGATCGTGTTCTATCAAATGGCCCACATGCCGATGTCGTTAAAGTACCCAAAAATCTTTGTGCAATTATTCCTGACAATGTGCCAGATGAAGAGGCTGTTTTTACTGTAGTGGCAAGTATTGGTTTACAGGGGATTCGTTTAGCTGAGCCTACATTAGGTGAGAGTGTTGTTGTAACTGGTGTAGGTTTAATTGGTTTGCTTACAGTTCAGTTGTTGAAGGCTCAAGGTTGTCGAGTTTTAGCAATTGATTTTGATCAAAGTAAACTTGAGCTTGCAAAAGAATTTGGTGCAGAGATTTGTAATCCTGGCCTTGGTGAAGATCCTGTAGCAGCGGGAATGGAGTTTTCACGTGGTAATGGTGTTGATGCAGTAATAATTACAGCTTCGACTGATTCGAATGATCCTGTCACGCAAGCCGCAAGGATGAGCCGTAAACGTGGTCGAATTGTATTAGTTGGCGTCACAGGTTTAGAATTAAATCGTTCTGACTTTTATGAAAAAGAATTATCATTTCAAGTTTCTTGTTCTTATGGACCTGGCCGTTACGATTCTGAATATGAAGACAAAGGGATTGATTATCCTTTGCCGTTTGTAAGATGGACAGAACAAAGAAATTTCCAGGCTATTTTAGATATGATGTCTACAGGTGCGTTGAATGTATCAAAATTAATTACTCATAGAGTTATTTTTGAAGAGGCTGAAAAGGCATATGATGTATTAACAAACGATCGTTCCGCTCTTGGTATTATTCTTGAGTACCCTAGTGAGCATGAAGCTCGTCATAATAAAACGACGTGTTTAGCTGAAAACAAAATTACTGCTGTGAAGCCGTGCATTGGTTTTATTGGTGCTGGTAATTATGCATCACGTGTTTTGATTCCAGCATTTAAAGCAGCTGGGGCCCAGTTACATACGATTAGCACAGCTGGGGGGATTAATGGTGTTATACACGGAGCACCGTCAGGGTTTAATAATGCGACTACTGATACACAGGGCTTAATTGATAATCCGGATGTTAACACTCTTGCTATCGTAACTCAGCATAGTTCTCATGCCTCCTTTGTTGTTAAAGCGTTGAAAGCTGGGAAAAATGTATTTGTTGAGAAGCCACTTGCAGTAAATATTGAAGAATTGGAGCTTGTGCAAAAGGCTTATGAGGAAACTGAGGGCAAGCAGTCATTAATGGTTGGGTTTAATCGGAGATTTTCACCTCAAATCCAAAAAATGAAAGCGCTATTAGCACCGGTTAAAGAGCCTAAATCATTTATTATGACTATGAATGCTGGCGCAATACCATCTGATCATTGGACTCAAGATAATGAAGTCGGTGGTGGCAGAATAATTGGGGAGGCGTGTCATTTTATAGACTTAATGCGTTTCTTGGCTAGTTCTGAAATAGTCTCTGTAGAGGCAAGGCGTATGGGCGATAATTATTCACAGTCTATCACCGAAGATAAGGCCTCAATCTCATTAGGCTTTGCAGATGGATCACACGGTACTGTTCATTATTTTGCGAATGGCGCTGCTAATTTTCCAAAAGAGCGTGTTGAAGTTTTTGTTGCAGGTAGAGTGCTACAACTAGATAATTTTAGAAAGCTTAAAGGTTATGGTTGGCCTGGGTTTAAGAAAATGAATTTATGGAGTCAGGATAAAGGGCAAAAGTATTGTTGTTCAGAGTTTCTAGATTCAATTGAATCAGGTGCACCATCGCCAATTAGTCATGAGGAAATATTTGAAGTGGCAAGAGTATCAATTGAGGCTGCAATGCAGTTAAGAGCGCAGGTCTGATTAATGCTTTTTCGACTTTTAAGGCTTTATCATACGATAAAGCCTTTGCGTTTTGAGCAGATATTTTATCGATTGTGGTATCGATTTTTTCCGCTCTCAAAGCTAACACCAAGTCCAGGTTTTTACTCTGTTAAAAACTGGGTATGGTCGGCTTTAGAAGTGGTTAAACCGTCAATCATTTCACAAAATGAAGTTGAGTTTCTTAATCAAAAAGCATCTATCACTAATAGCTCTGTTTGGAATGAATTTTCCTATGAAAAACTTTGGCTTTACAATCTCCACTATTTTGATGATTTAAATGCCGTTGATAGTTTGTCTCGAAAAGATATTCAATACACACTAGTTATAAGATGGATAGCTGAAAATCTTCCTGTTAAAGGTAATGGCTGGGAGCCATATCCACTTTCAATAAGGTTAGTTAATTGGGTTAAATGGTATAATAGAGCAGGCATTGATGATCAAGCTATTGTTAATAGCATTGCTAAACAAGCCGAAGCCCTCAGTAAGCAACTTGAATATCATATTTTAGGCAATCACCTATTCGCAAATGCTAAAGCACTAGTTTTTGTAGGCTGTTTTTTGGATGGGCCTGAAGGTGAAAAATATTTAAAGTTAGGCTTAAAGCTGTTAGATAGAGAGATTCCCGAACAGTTTTTGAATGACGGTGGTCATTTTGAATTGTCACCGATGTATCACTCAATACTACTTTGGGATTTATTGGATTTAGTGAATTTAGCTCAGCTTACAGGTGAGGCTTTATTAAATACTAGATTAGGAGAATGGAAATCACGCGTAATTAAGGCGTTGAATTGGTTGAATTCAATGGTACATGCTGATGGGGAAATTTCATTTTTTAATGATTCAACAATTGGCATTGCTGCTAGTCCTAATGAATTAATTGATTATGCTGTCTTCCTTGGCATTAGTGTTGATGTGAATGAGGAGCGTTATACACTATTAAAAGACTCTGGTTACAGCCGAATCAATACCCCTTTATATCGCTTGTTTTTCGATCATGCTGAAGTAGGGCCTAGTTATTTACCTGGTCATGCACATGCTGATACCCTAAGTTTTGAACTATCAATGGGTGTAAGTCGTTTTTTTGTGAATTCAGGAACTTCTTTGTATGGTCTGACTGATGAACGACATCGACAGCGTGGTACCTTAGCCCATAATACAGTCACAATTAATGATACTGATTCATCTGAAGTTTGGGGTGGGTTTAGAGTAGCGCGTCGAGCTCATGTTACTAATTTCGCTACAGATGCATCAGACAAAATTATAAAGCTAACAGCTGAGCATGGTGGGTATACTAGATTGAAGTGTGTAGGTTCTCATCGCAGAGAAGTGCTAGCATCTAATGATGTTATATCGATTAATGATCATGTATCGGGTAGCTACGACTCTGCAGTTGCTGTTTACCATTTGCATCCAGATATACAGGTGAATGCTATTTCTAATTCTCGTTTGGAATTAATCTCAGTCTCTGGTGGTATCGTCATATTTAATTCTTCAGAACCCATCAAATTAGAGGCAACGACCTACCATCCTGCATTTGGTGTATCTATGCCAAATAAGAGAATAATGATTCCTTTTTTAAGCAATGGATTAACCGTAAATCTTGATATTAAAGAAGGGCACTGACTTGAAATTATTAGTTTTATCTTTCTATTATGAGCCAGATTTGTGTGCAGGTTCATTCAGAACCACTGCGTTAGTTAATGCGCTAAATATGCATGAAGGAGTTCAGGTAGATGTCGTTTCAACACTGCCTAATCGCTATGCTTCTTTTTCTGCAGATGCACCAAAATTTGAGAAATCAGATCAAACAACAATTCATCGTGTTGCTTTACCAGATCATAATAGCGGTATGATTGATCAGGCCAAGGCATTTTTTAGTTATTATAAAGCAGCTTTAAAAATCGTAGATAAAGAAAATTACGACATGGTTTATGCAACATCATCTCGCCTTTTTACTGCTTTTTTAGGTGCACGTATTGCTAAGAAAAAGAAGATACCGTTGTATTTAGATATTCGTGATATTTTTGTCGATACCGTAAAAGATGTGCTATCACCCAAGTTGACCTGGTTCGCTAAACCTTTATTTTCAATGGTTGAGCGATATTCATTTTCTAGTGCTAAACGAATTAATCTCGTATCAGAAGGCTTTAAGGGTTACTTCCAGGCACGCTATCCTAAACAGCAGTATCGTTGGTTTACGAATGGGATTGATGATGTATTCCTTAATCAGCCCGTATGTGAGCAAGAAATAGAAGGGCAAAGTGTAACTAATATTTTGTACGCAGGTAATATAGGGGAGGGGCAAGGTTTACACACCATAATTCCTCAGTTGGCTAACAGTATGGGTAACAAAGTTAAATTTACAGTAATAGGTGACGGTGGTCGAAAGCCACAGCTACTTAATGAGATAAAAAACTTAAGTAATGTTGATCTATTCCCCCCAGTAAATCGAGATGACCTCATAAAGGCATATTTGGAGGCAGATGTGTTGTTTCTACACTTGAATGACTACCCCGCCTTTAAGAAAGTTTTGCCATCTAAAATTTTTGAGTATGCCGCATTGGGTAAACCCATTTGGGCTGGCGTTTCTGGTTATGCTGCTGAGTTTTTAAATAAGGAAGTGACAAATAGTGCTGTTTTTTATCCTAGTAACCTATCGGAAGCATTAAAGTCTTTTTCATTGTTGAGTATAGCTAATATTGAGCGAGAACCATTTATCAATAAGTTTTCACGCCGATCTATCATGTCAGAAATGGCTGCCGACATAGTTGAGTTTGCTAAGAATGACAAAGAATAAAAGCATTTTACTTACAGGTGCAACAGGCTTTGTTGGTGATAGAGTTATACAACAAATAAGTAGCCTAGTTGAATATCAAATAATTGCGCCAGTACGCAGTAAATGCCAAGCACCAGATAATGTTAAGCAAGCTATTGTTAGCGGTATAGAAGCCACTACAGATTGGAGTTCATTATTTGATAGCGTTAACTTGGTGATCCACTGTGCAGCACGCGTTCATGTTATGAATGAGCTATCTGGTGATCCTTTAGCAGATTTCCGTGAAGTTAATAGATTCGGGACTCTTAACTTAGCGAAGCAAGCAGCTGAGGCAGGCGTTAAACGCTTTATTTTTATCAGCTCGATCAAGGTTAATGGTGAAACAACTACTGATAAGTCTGTATTTAAGCCAAGTGATAAGCGTTGCCCTGAAGACCCTTACGGTATTTCAAAATCAGAGGCTGAAATAGGCTTGCAGAAAATAGCTAAAGACACGGGTATGGAAGTGGTTATCATTCGCCCTCCGTTAGTTTATGGACCCGGTGTAAAGGCTAATTTCTTAAATCTGTTAAAGCTGTCAGCAACTAAATTACCATTACCTTTTGGTTCGATTAATAATAAACGCAGTATGGTTTATATTGATAACTTAGTTGATTTAATTGTTACTTGTATTGATCATCCTCATGCTGGTAATAAAGTGTTTTTAGCTTCAGATGGTGATGATTTATCGTTATCTAGATTACTGCGTTTAATGCGTAAATCAATGAATAAGCCAGCGTGGTTGATTTCTGTTCCAGCACTTATGTTCGAATTGTTAGGTAAGCTTATAGGTAAGTCTGCAGTAGTCGATCGATTGATTGGTGATTTACAGGTTGATAGCAGCGATACACAAACACATTTAGATTGGACGCCACCCTACTCTGTGGAGCAGGGTATACAGGCAACGGTTGATGATTTTTTGCTAGCTCATAAACAAAATTCAAACAAATAGGTATTACTTTGATTCGTATTTTAGATTTCGTATTTTCATTGCTAGGCCTTGTGTTTGGTTTTCCTGTATTGCTGGCTATTTATATAATAGGCCTTTTTGATACTGGTTCCCCTGTATTTAGACAAGAGCGAGTAGGGCGCAATAAAAAGCCTTTTATATTGGTTAAATTTAGAACCATGTCAGTTGATACTGCATCGGTAGCCAGTCATTTAGCCAGTACTGCGTCTATTACTAAGTTAGGTGGTTTTTTGCGTAAATCTAAATTGGATGAGCTGCCACAGTTATGGAATGTATTAAAAGGTGAAATGAGTTTAGTTGGGCCGCGTCCTGGTTTGTTTAATCAGGCAGAGTTAACTCAAGCTCGTGAAGCAAAAGGTGTGTTTGATGTCAGGCCTGGCATTACTGGTTTGGCGCAGGTGAATGATATTGATATGTCTACCCCTGAATTATTGGCTGAAACAGATGCGAAGATGATTAAAGAAATGAACATTAAAAATTATTTTAAGTTTATATTTCAGACTGTTTTAGGTGCGGGGGCTGGGGATCGGGTTAAGTAAAGGTTTGTAATTCGGAGGTCAGCTTAGTGCTGATGATTAATTAAGTTTTATCGTTCACAGGGTGAGCTCCTACGGGGTAGGGTTAAATAAATATAAAGTGGATTCCCGCCTGCGCGAGAATGACGAAGGAATGGCGCTATTAAGCACCATTTTTTTATGGAGGTTTTCAAATCTCATGAAGTACACCGATTGTATATGGTGGGCCGCTTGTCATAATCCTGTGAATTTCTTATCAAGGATTGATTGCACTTATGAGCGCCTCAATAAATACCGATCACACTCTTTTTAATATACTGCATCATGGTGCGGTTAACGGCGTGACGGGTTCTTGCCATCAGCTTCAGCTAACAAACAACCATTCAGAATCATATTCTGTATTGATTGATTGTGGCTTGTTTCAGGGTGATGAAAAGGAAGGCAGTAGTGCGCTAGATGATGACTCCTCGGAATTGGCTCAAAAACAAATTGATTTTTCACTAGAGGGTATTGGTGCGTTAGTTGTGACGCATTGTCATATTGATCATGTAGGGCGTATCCCTTATTTATTGGCCGCTGGGTTTAATGGACCTATTTATACCACACAAGCTACCGCACATTTATTGCCGTTAGTGATTGAAGATGCACTTAAGGTGGGTGTTACTCGTAACCAGCGTTTAATACGTTCAGTATTAAATAAGTTAAAAGAGTTGATAAAGCCGATGCCTTATGACCAGTGGTTTGATCTTGATGGTATGTCTAACTGTAAGGCCCGTTTTCAAGTGGCAGGTCATATATTGGGTTCGGCTTATGTTGAGTTTGATATTTTAGATGCTAGTCATGTAAAAAATAAAGGCTCACACCGCGTTGTATTTTCGGGTGATCTAGGTGCGCCACATTCACCGCTATTATCTGAACCTAAATCACCTGTAAGCGCCGATACACTGGTAATTGAAAGTACCTATGGCGATAAATTACACGAATCACGTGAGCATCGTCGGCAACGATTAAAGCAAGCGATAGAGCGGAGCTTCGAAGATGGCGGTACGGTATTGATACCCGCTTTTTCTATTGGTCGCACTCAAGAATTATTATACGAAATTGAAGAAATTATTCATGTTATTGAATCTGCCAAAAAGCTTAATAAGCTTGATGAAAATACGGTTAGTAAAGGCGCTACCGTATGGGATCATTTAGACATTATTGTAGACTCGCCGCTTGCTGCTAAATTTACTCAAAGTTATCGTGAGCTTAAGGATTTATGGGATGCTGAAGCTCGTGAAAAAGTCCATAGCGGTCGGCATCCTTTAGCTTTTGAATCTATGTTAACCATTGAAAGTCATCAAAGTCATTTAGATACGGTTGAATACTTAAGAAAAACAGGTCGGCCTGCGGTTGTGATTGCTGCTAGTGGTATGTGTGCAGGTGGCAGGATGCAAAATTATTTAAAGGCGCTTCTACCAGATAAACGTACTGATGTTATTTTTGTGGGTTATCAAGCTAAGGGAACACCAGGGCGTGATATTCAGCGCTATGGTGCAAACGTAGCGGGTAAGCCTAATGGGTATGTAGTATTGGATGGTGAGCGCATTACTATTAATGCTCAGGTACATACTTTATCGGGTTATAGCGCCCATGCTGATCAACAAGACCTTCTTAATTTTGCTACGGGTATTGATCAAGCCCCGCAGCATATTCGAATTGTGCATGGTGATGATCAAGCCAAGCAGGCTTTGCAGGAATTATACCGTGAACATTTACCCAATTGTAATGTGGTGATTGGGGTGGGTGTGGAATAGGTGAGTTGATGGGTTTGCACGGGAATGGGGGCTGTTGTTTTGAATGGGCTTGTCGCTTGCTAGCAAGCTCGTACAGTTTTAGGGCTTGTCGCTTGCATATCCAATACATTCGCTTCGCTCACGGGGCACACTGAGCAAGCTCGTACAGTTTTATATGTGGTCGCTTGCATACCCAATGCATTCGCTTCGCTCACGGAGCACACTGTGCAAGCTCTTACAGTAATGGGGTCTCACATGTGAAAGTATCTGTGGTTTTGTGGGTGGCTGCTTGCGGGCGAATTGTTGAGGGTATTTTGCTGTTTACCCGGATGCCGCTTCGCTTTATCCAGGCTGCGTTTGTGGGTTTTGTGGGAGGCTGCTTGCGGGCGAATTGTTGAGGCGAATTGTTGAGGTGGTTGCTGTTTACCCGGATGCCGCTTCGCTTTATCCAGGCTACGTTTGCGGGAGGCTGCTTGCGGGCGAATTGGGTTTGTTATTTAAAATGGGCTTGTCGCTTGCATACCCAATACATTCGCTTCGCTCACGGGGAGCACTGAGCAAGTTCGTACAGTATTGGGGTTCGCATGTGAAAGTATCTTTGTTTTTGTAGGAGCGTGCTTGCACGCGAATGGGGCTTGCTATTTTAATTGGGTTTATCCCTTGCGAGCAAGCTCGTACAGGTGGTGGTAGGCTAATCATTAAATAGGTGCAGGGTAAACATTATCGACTGCATACCCAATGCATTCGCTTCGCTCACGGGGCACACTGAGCAAGCTCGTACAGGTTAGATCGATACAAATGGCGCTATTAAGCGCCATTTTTTATGGTTTGGTTCAATACCCAGTCAGGGTTTTTACTCTCTCTTGTGAAGGCCGCGGGTGCTTCTAGTAATAAGCTAATTACGTCTTCTACTTTAAACTCATGGCAGGCTTTATCAAGTTTGTTAAGTAAGTTGTGTGTTTCTGGCCAAGTTAGGTGTACCTCGTTTGCGGTCATGATTCTTGGGTGGTCACTGCCTTCTACGTTGTCACCGATTAATAATTCTTCATACAATTTTTCACCGGGGCGCAGGCCTGTGAATTTAATTTCAATGTCGCCATTTGAATTTAAATCGTCTTTTTCAGTTAGGCCCGACAGGCGAATCATTTTTTGGGCAAGGCTGACAATTTTTACCGGTTCGCCCATGTCTAATACAAATACATCGCCCCCTTTACCCATGGCGCCCGCTTGTATCACTAGCTGACTGGCTTCAGGTATGGTCATAAAGTAGCGAATAATATCTGGGTGAGTCACGGTGATTGGGCCGCCCGCTTTAATTTGTTGTCTGAATAGTGGAACAACCGAGCCTGAGCTGCCCAGTACGTTACCAAAACGCACCATAGAGAAAAGTGTATCGCTTTGTCGTTCTGATAGAGCTTGTAAAACCAGCTCAGCAACCCGCTTAGAAGCGCCCATAACATTGGTGGGCCTAACGGCTTTGTCGGTACTGATCAGCACAAAGCGTTCTACATCGGCTTTAATGGCAGCTTCAGCGCAATACCATGTACCAAATACATTGTTGCGTACCCCTTCTACTACATTGTGTTCAACCATGGGTACATGCTTGTAAGCGGCCGCGTGATAAATGGTTTGTACTTTAAAGGTTTTAAATATGGTTTCTAATCGGTTTTGTTTTTGTACCGACCCTAAAATCGAAATAATCTCTACCTGGCAATCACAATGGGCTTGGCAGTAGGTGTTTAGCTCTTGCTCTATGCTGTAAAGGCTAAATTCATTTAATTCTAATAAAATGATTTTGCTAGGGTGCTGTTTTATGATTTGACGACACAGTTCAGAGCCAATGCTACCACCGGCCCCAGTGACTAAAACCACCTTGTCTTTAATGTTGCTACTAAGTAATGATTTATTGGGGCTGACGCAGTCGCGGCCTAATAAGTCTTCTATTTCAACTTCTTTTACTTCTTCAATTTTGGCTTTTCCACTCACAATATCTTGCACGGCGGGGGTGGTGAGTATTTCAAAGTTATTGCCCGATATAGACTCAATGATTTGTTTGCGCTTAGAGGTGCTTGTATTGCCCAGTGCGAGCAGGACCTTATTAAGCTTGTGGCTTTCATTCAGCGCGGTTAATTCATTTTGGTTGTGCACTTTAAGACCTTGGATGACAGAGCCTTGTTTTTTATGGTTGTCATCAATAAAGGCGATGGGGCGATAGGTTTCGCTGTTGCTCAAAGCATTCATTAACGCGATGCCCTGATTGCCTGCGCCATAAATGACAACGGCTTCTTTTCTGGCACTGTTAAGCTGGCTGACGATGTTGCGAATGAATAGCCTTGGCGAGCCTAATAGTGCAAACGCTGTGAACCAATAAATAATAATGCTGGATCTGGGTAGATTGGCTTGGGTAATAAACGAACTGGTTCCCAGTATCAGTGCGGATATGGTAATGCCAATGGCAAGTGTGCTAAAGGCTTTGGTGGCCATATAGCGGATAACCGCCCGGTATAATCCGGTGCGGGTAAAAACCACTAGGCTTAGTATGGTGGTAGTGATAACGGTTAATACTAGCTTATCATTAATGTTGATTATAAATTCGCCATGGCGAAGGGCCAGCGAGGCATATATAGCCAATGGAATAACAATGGCGTCATACATCACCGTAATTAAACGCTTGGTGGGGCGTGGTGCACTTAATAAATAGTGTAGCATCTTGCATCCTTACAAATTATCAATTGAGTATAACCAATATTTGATGAAAATCACTTCTAAGTGTTTGTTATTTAGTTTGTTTTTTATGTTAAAGATACATTGCTTTTATGGGGCTTTATAGCTTGTATCAGGGGTATTTGATTTAAGCCCGCTTTGATATATTGCATAAGCCACACAAGGAGTGGCTATCTAGCTGATCAAATAGGCCCCTTGCCAAAAAAATAAATAGTGTTCAAATAAGTTCATTATTATAAAAAAGTATGCACTTGTTAAAATAAATAAGGCATATGGGCTTGGTTTGAATGTTTGCCGCCATTGAGTTAACGCTATTTTAATAAAACATTCAGATGTACAGTGTTAATAAAGCAACACCGCGCATACCGTAAGCGATACCAAAATCTAACCATGAATTATGTGCGTGAAGGAGATGCTTTTTTGTCCTGTTTGATAGCTCAGAAGACTGAGATATCAGATTTTTTTTGACTCCCCACCAAACCCAATTAGTGTTTTTTCAATTTTTTTGATATCTCTATATTTCTCCTCTTCCGCCTCCGAAGTCATCTGGCAGGGCTGTATGGTCTTTTTTATTGTGGGCCTCGAGTCTTGAAAGCTCAGTGATAACCTAGAGGCTATGTTTGTTTGGCTGGCAATTGCGAAAATACTAAAAATGACAATTAATACAGTGATAACTAACGTTTTGTTTTTAAGGAGTTTTTCAAGTGTGAAGTGTTGGTGTTGAAAAAATAGCCATATTGCTACCATTATACTAACCAGTAATGCTAAAAACGCGGTTCTGGTTTGACTGGTAATAAATGTTTTATTTGAGGTGCTTTATGGGCTTTATGGGCTTTATGGGCTTTTAGGTTGTAGGTTACCGTTGTTTGTATCTTAAGGTTATCGTGAATAAATGCTACTGGACGGTATTGAACGCTGTTGCTTAGGGCGTTGATCAAGGCAGCCCCTTAATTGCCTGCGACACATATGATAGCCGTATCTTTTTTTGGTATGATTTAGTTGGTCAGCAATGTTTCGAATAAATAAACGTGGGCTTCCAAGTAAAGCAAATGCAGTGAGCCAGTAAATAATGATACTTGAGCGCGGTAGGTTGGCCTGGGTAATAAATGAGCTAGTGGCAAGGGTCAATAGTGATATTGTAATACCAATACCAATGGCTAAGGCTTTGCCTGCCATATATCGAATAACCGCACGGTATAAGCCTATGCGGGAAAATACTCTAAGGCTAAATATCGTACTAATTGTAATGGTGAAAGGGTCGCATTTGAGACTGGGAATGTTAATTCACCGTATCGTAATGCCAGAGCAGATAGTAAACTGAATAATTAGGGGGTCATAATATAGGGGGGATCAGAAGCTTAGTTGCACGTGACGCATTTAAAATGCGCTGTATCATGACCCGTCTCTGGGCACTTTCTTTTTTATTATAGCGAATAAATCTTTATGTGCGAGCTAAGTTGTTGAAATAACGGTGTTTCTAGTTGTTCTTAATACAGGCTGTTACAATCTAAGCATTTAACTTGCTTGTTGTATTATCTTTTAATTGTAGCTTGTCCTGCCGGTTTATATGATTTTGATGGGCTAGACTTAGTTATCCTGTTATTTAGTTGAGGTTTGTGTTGTTAGACTCTTTAAAAAATCGTTTTGGTTCACCCTGGGTTCCTTTAGTTGTTACTTTATATATAACTTATTTGGCTACAGCGTTGACATACCCCTCAGTCGAAAAACCAGTAGCGGGCTTATTATTGTTGGTTGGTTGGATTGGATTGTATCGTTTTAAAACGCTTTCTTATGAATTTAAATACTCTGAAAATTATATTATCTATAGCTTTGCCTTATACAGTTTCGTCTCAATTATCTCTTTTTTAGTTGCTCCTAAGACTAGGGTGGGACAGATGCATTTAGAGGATTACGGTGTATTTATCATGATTATCCCTTTATATGTTCTTTTGCGCCAATTTCGTGTGAATGTCCACCTCTTACTTGTAGTGTTTTCAGTTGTCCTTATTGGTCTTGGTGTTCAGTCTTATTTGTCTGTAGTTTCTAGGCCTAGTGGCGGTGTTAATGCTATGCGTTTTGCTAATGTCACGTTGATCATGTCTTTGTTTTTGGTGGTCGCTTCAATAGTAATTAAATACCAAGTTAGGTGGTTTAAAGTAGTACTATTGCTGTCTGCTTGCTTTGGTTTGTATGCTTGTATTATGGCTCAGTCTAGGGGCGCGCTTTTATCAATTCCTTTATTAGCAATTGTTTGCTCTGTCTACTTTTATCGTAAAAGGCACTTGAAATCACTCTCGTTGAGTCTTGTGTTTTGTCTTGTTGCTATGGTTTTTATTTCACAGCAACCTCGTGTTCATAAAACATTTGATAGTGTTGAGCGGTATTTTGAAGGGGATTCGAGATCAGCCATAGGGGCGAGGCTTGATATGTTTAAGGCGGCTTTTATCCTTATTGAAGAAAAGCCAATATTTGGTTATGGATTGGGGAGTTATGCTTCTAATGCTTCAAAGATAAGAGATAATACCCCAGGTATGAATTACGAAGTAGGATTATGGCATAACCCACATAATGAAATTTTGTTGGTTATGGTGGAGAAGGGATTTATTGGATTACTCACCTTGATTTTTTTGTTCTGGGCTCCGGCTCATTTTTTTGTGGGTGCTTTAAAGCGATGTAATGGGGTTGAGAATAATGGTGTTATTGTGTTTTATTCTTTCTCAGGATTGACGCTTTTGTTGGTGTATGCGGTTGCTGGCCAGAGTGTTGCTTTATTCCATCATGATGTGTTTAATCACTTTTTTGTATTAATGATAATTTTATTTGCTTCACAGATAAGAAGTCATGAGCATTACTCTGGATTGGATAAGACGCCTATTAAAGGGGTGGCAGCCTGTGAGGGTGAGGGCTAAATTGGAGTTGTGCGTTACTGAGCGCACACTGGGTGCGCTCTCTGGATTTTAGAGGTACTAGGATTTGAATTGATCTTTAAATATGGCTATATTTTCTACTGGTAGAATTATGTGAGTTTTGAGTTGGGTTCTTATCGACTCTTCAATGTCTTCAGAGTTGTGCCTATCACAGACTTTTAAATTGAATGACTTTGATTTTTCATTAGCTCTGTTGTCCACACCGATAATGATCGTTCTTCTCTTTTTTTGTAGCGCTCTTATTCCTGCATGCAGTCGAGTCCCAACATAATCTACTTGTAGTTCATCAGAATTCAATACTCTATCGAATTCATTAAGGCTTGGGGGGACTATTTTGATTTGAGAAAGATCAATGTTTAAGTCTTTAATGTATTGTAAGTCTCTAGCGCCTTGGGGCCAGAAATAAATATTTTCATAGTTTTTGAGTAGTATAGATATTAGTTTTTTGTCTGCTTCAATATCGATTCTATAGTCGGTCAATGTGAATATGACACTTTTAGATTTGCTTTTAGGTATGTCACTACAGTGGCTCTCGGTTAATCCCCACATTGTCGCACAGGCTGTATTTATTACATTATTAATCCCTGCGCTTTTTAACATGGCTTCAGAGTATTCATCTCTGACAGAATGAATGTAATCTGAGTGCAAGATTTTTTTCCAGGCAATAGATGATATTCTATCTGGCTTGGTTTCATAATCAACCCAGCCAACGCCAACTAATATTGCTTTATCTAAAAATAACGAACTGCCCCATCTTAATTTCCAAGGCTTTCTTTTGGTTAAATGTGAGTTTAATAGGTTAGTTCCGCCAACTAGCGAATACGAGGCTTCCTTAAGTTGTCTACGGCCACGTTTAGTCGGATAGTCATGCGTTGCAATTGTGACCATTTGCTTGTCAGTAATTGCGGATGACATTTCTTTGTTTACGGAGTCCATGATTATGAAGTCACCAATATTCTCAGATAAAATACTGGTATCAAACATCACAATTTTATTGTTTTTCATGAGAGCCTTTAATGTTCTTATTTGGAAGCCGCTTTTAAGCGATCCACTGCTTTCTGTAGATTTTCATCACTTGTAGCAAACGAAATACGCATATGACCCGGTGTACCAAAAGCGCTACCCGGTACCAGTGCAACACCGGCTTCAAGTAGTTTTTCAGCTAGGTCGGTATCAGTTTTGCAGCCAAGCTTGGCCTGCATACCAGAGAAATCTGGGAATACGTAGAACGTACCGTCGCCCGCTAAGCATTCAATGCCATCAATTTCATTTAAGGCTTTCACCATGTAATCATGACGTTGCTTGAATACTTTAACCATGTCTCTTACGCACTGGTGATCGCCTTCAAGTGCGGCTTGTGCTGCGAATTGAGCAATTGACGTAGGATTTGATGTGCTTTGGCTTTGAATTTTTTTCATTGCGCCAATTAGCTCTTGAGGGCCAGCGGCGTAGCCGATTCTCCAGCCTGTCATGCTGTAGGCTTTTGATACGCCGTTTAAAACAATGGTGCGATCATATAAGTCTGGGTTTACCGTTAGGATGTTGTTGAACGATTCTTCGGTCCAAAGAATATGCTCATACATATCATCAGTGGCAATTAATACGTCTGGGTGTTTTCGTAAAACAACACCCAGAGCTTCAAACTCAGCCTTGGTATATGCCATGCCTGATGGGTTAGATGGACTGTTTAGTACCACTAACTTAGTTTTAGGTGTAATGGCGGCTTCAAGCTGTTCTG
>ERZ1027231.138-NODE-138-length-38264-cov-50.219372_pt1 | contig 38264 bp, 30 predicted proteins | sample MGYA00520866_ERZ1027231 | MGnify/ENA primary metagenome ERZ1027231 (study PRJEB33311, sample SAMEA4378411) | marine metagenome | biome: Marine biome; feature: Fjord; material: Water | collected 2014-07-20T08:00:00Z/2014-07-... | depth 75 m ...
TCTCGCTCACCGCCATATTCGATGAAAAAACCTCTGATTTATCAGGGGTTTTTTCGTTTTAATATGTCTAGAATATCTCTTCAAATAACTCCAGTAACTTAAAGAAAACCTTATATTCCGACTTCCTAATTAAGAACCTAATTGTCTTTGAGTTAAAAGTGACATGATAGGAACTAGCGGCGGTCAGTTGGTTGATAAAATATAGCCAGAATGATTCTCTGCTCACAAGCAGAGATTCTTCAAGCCTAGTTTAGGGCGAACCCCCCACTAGAAAATGTTATGTAAAAACAACAAGCAAACTATATTGATCAAAAACAACGGATGACAGTAGCGTTAATATTACTGATTCAATATCGGTGTACACAAGCCGTTTAGTAAATGATTGTTTGTTGATACCCATCATATTATTAAGGGTATTAACTTGGTATATTATATAACTTTGTAGTGAGCCATCAAACGAAGAGGGCTTTTCTAGATAAAATATTTTAATATAACTTTCTTATGAAAGTTTATCTGAGTGAAAAGTCTTTATGAATGTTCATCGAATTACGAGTATCGTAAAAAGCATATCAGACATTAATAGCGATAACTTTTTTGATGAGATCTGTTTGTCCCTTAGCCGCGCGATCAATGCAGATTTTGTTTTTATAGCGAACATTGATGACGCTAAAGTCAATGCGACTTCTATTGCTGTTGCTAATAGAGGACAAAAAGTAGATAACTTTACCTACTCGCTAAAATCGTCACCTTGCGCTGCAGTCTCTAATGACTCTATTTGCACTCACCGCTGTAACATTCAACATTTGTATCCGGACGACCAATTACTCGCGGATATGAAGATTGATGGGTATGTAGGCATTCCTTTAAAAACGAGCAAAGGGCAAGTTAGTGCTATTTTGGTCGCTTTATTTGAAGAAAATATTAGTAATGTGCTGGAGGTGGAAACACTCTTTATGCTTTTTTCTGGTTTAATCGAGAAAGAATTACATAAAACTAGCTACTTAAAAAAAATAGAGTTTTCTAATAAGATTATTGGTAATACTCACGAAGCTATCATGGTGTGTGATAAAGACAAGATTATCACTTATATCAATCCTTCATTTACGCGTATGACTGGGTACACACTAACTGATTTAGAAGGAAAAACACCTAATGTTTTAAGTTCAGGTAAACAAAGTCAGGCTTTTTATCAGAGCATGTGGTCAGATATTAATAAAAAAGGGCACTGGCAAGGCGAAATTTGGAATAAACGTAAAAATGGTACTGAGTATTTAGAATGGCTTTCTATTACCGCTATTGTCGATGAGTCAAATGTATTGACACATTACACGGCTTTCTTTTCTGATATCACAGAGCAATATATTGCTAAAGAAAAAATAAAATTTCAAGATTCATATGATGACTTAACCAAAACGGCCAATAAAAAAACGTTATTTACCTTTATCGAACGGTCAATTATTCAATACTCAAATCAACTTGAATGTACTATTCCTGCAGCATTACTTGTTATAGATATTGATTTTTTTAATAAGTTTAATAGTCTTTATAGTCATGCTTTTGGTGATGAAGTCCTTATGCAAGTTTCTAGTAGGCTTCAGTCACTAATTAGATCGAGCGATATAGTTGCACGCACCAGTGGTGATAACTTTGCACTATTTATTAACCATATAGCTAACCAAGACTCGATTGTTTATTTTATTGATAAAGTGACTAATGCATTTATGCAGCCTTTTGTTATAGAGGGGATTAATATAAAAATAACGCTGAGTATTGGCGTTGCTTGCTTTAGGCAAGATGCACAGGATGTACACCGGTTATTTGAAAAAGCTGAGCAAGCTATGTTTGCCGCTAAAGATAATGGAAGAAATTCTTATGAGTTTTACAGCCAACTGTTATCAGATAAAGCTAATAAGGAAGAACAGTTAAAGTTATCGTTAGAGTCGGCAATCGAGAATAATGACTTTTGTGTTGTTTACCAGCCTATCGTGTCTTTAAAAGACAAATCGGTTACTAAATTCGAAGTGCTTATTCGGTGGAACAATAATGGTTCATGGGTTTCTCCTGTAGACTTTATTCCAGCTGCCGAAAAGTTTGGCTTGATCTCGAAAATAGGGGATTTGGTTTTAAACTTAGCCTGTATCGAATTATGTAACCTCAACAAGAAAGGTTTTACTAATATTGTTTTCAATGTGAACCGTTCTATCTATGAGTTCAGCTCAGGTGTTAATGATGCTTCCTGGCTTGATACGATAAAAAAATATGATCTTAGCCCTGAAAGTATATGTTTTGAGTTAACTGAAAGTGTTCTTGCACCTGAAAATGATAGATGTATCACTTTACTTAATAAGCTGCAAAACGCGGGTTGTACTATAGCATTGGATGACTTTGGTACAGGTTATTCATCATTAAATTATTTACGAAGATTTCCAATCGATACGCTAAAAATAGATAGAGGTTTTATTTCTGAAATGACCAAGGTTGAGGGTGATGCTGTTTTGGTCTCAGCAATTATTTCTATGGCTAAAGCGCTTGGTATCACTGTTGTTGCCGAGGGTGTCGAATTGAAACAAGAAGTTGATATGCTTGATTCATTAGGCTGTGACTACATTCAAGGTTATTACTTCTCTAAGCCTTTAGCGGCTGAATTACTTCCTCAGTATTTAGCTGAATTTGAGTATGGTAAATAATAGGTTTTAGCAGCATAAAGCCCACCACCATCAGCATTGGTCAAATTAGCATTGGTCAAGTTAGCATTGTGAGCATAGAGTTAGTCTTATCTTGGACCTATTCGTGTGCTGGTTGTATTTATTGTGTATTTAATTGATGTGTTGATCTTGGTTCTCAACTTTTTCAACACCAGCCTCATCATTAATTAAATACTTCAGTATATATATGAGCGTAAAACTAACACAGATTTAAATTATTACTTTTAAAATCCTCCTAAAACATTGACTTAAATCAAAAGGCAGTGGGATTTCAATTCAAGCGTTTACCTTAACGTTTATAATGTGTTCAAAGACATTATTGGATTCACCATGACACAGGTTATATGGCAAGATAGTTATTCTATTGGGATTGATACGATAGATACGCAACATAAACAGCTCTTTGACATAATGAATAAGATTTATGTCGCTTCTGAAGAAGAGAGTGATTTAGAAGTGATTATGCCTTTATTTGATCAGCTGCAAGATTACACACAATATCACTTTGATGAAGAAGAACAATTTTTTACCACGCTTTCTAAGAGTAACATTGAACAACATAAAAATGAGCATCAATTTTTTATAAATGAACTTGAAAAAATAAAGCAACAATCATTAAGAATAGGCACTATTTCTTTGGAGTTACTGTATTTTTTAAACGATTGGCTAGTTAATCATATTCAAGTTGAGGATCCTAAATACCTTGAGCAAGAAAGCCTAACTCAATAGTTTATATTTTACCTTATTGCTTCTCTGTAACGTATGTGATTAATGGCATTGTTATCGGCGTTATTTCTCGGTGATTTCAGCGACCTGATGAACATGAACATCGCGTTGTGGGAAAGGTATTGAAACACCCTGTTTATCAAATTCTTCTTTAACTTGGCGTGTAATATCCCAATAAACGTCAAGGTAGTTCTCTGTTTTCACCCAAGGTCGACAAACAAAGTTAACTGATGAATCAGCTAATTCATTTACTTTAACAATAGGGGCAGGGTTATCTAGCACAAGTTCGTGCTTACTGACGACATCAAGCATAATTTTTTCAGCTTTAACCATATCATCGCCATAACCTATACCAAAGACAAGATCGACGCGGCGTGTTCTACTGCCAGTAACATTGACAATGGTTGTCCCCCAAATATTATTATTAGGCACTACCAAATGTTGGTTATCAAATGTTTTGATTGATGTCGATAATAGAGTCATTGAGTGAACGGTGCCTGTCACACCATCAATTTCAATAATATCACTGACATCAAAAGGACGATAAATGAGAATGAGCATACCGCTGGCAAAATTACTCAAAGTCCCTTGCAATGCTAAGCCAACCACTAAACCGGCGGCACCAATCAAGGCCAAGACAGGGGCAACGTTTATTTCAATTAAAGTCAGTGAAACAATAAAACCTATAATTAAAATGACTCGGCGAACAGATACTTTTATAAATAACTTCAGTAAGGTTGATAAGTTACTATTACGATTTAGTGCTGCATCGGTAATTTTTCCAGCTGTCCTAGAAAGTAGGTATACAAGGAGCAAAGCTAAAGTGAACTTGATGATATTCGCCAACCAGCGTAATCCACCATCTTGTGAAAATAACCAGCCTTTAATCGTCAACCAAGCGGCGTCTCCATCGGTTAAATCAACATTTGTACCCGATAATGCATTCGCATAGAGGTGTAACTCAGCTCCATCACCACCTTTACTCTCCCAACTGGCGACTACTAATTGAAATCGCTCTAGCGCATCATTTTTCTCTTCCCGTAAATGTGTCAGGTTTTTGATTAATAATTCACGCCTTTTTTGCATTTTATCACTGTACTTATCTGCCTTCTGGGCTAGCTCATTTAGAGCTTCAGGTGTCTTAGATAATTCATCTACCGCTTTATCTGCCTTTTTGTGTTTTATATCTCGGGCAAGTGATTTGATTTCAGCTAAATCTTTTTTCAACTCTTTCGCAGCCACTTCATCATTTTTACTCTTATTAAATAGAACGGCACTTTCAGCACTGATATCAGAAATTTCTTGGGCAGCTAATATTTTTTTTTGTTTTTGACTGACAAGAATTTCAGCTTCACTGACAATGGTTGCTCTTGCTTTTACTATGGCTAACCAAGCATCTACTTCTATGGTTAATTCATCTTTAGTTAGTGGGGTAAGGGCAAACTTTAGTTCACCAAGGTCAATATTTGCATTGCTAGTGGTAACTGCAATATAACCGTTGTCATTATTAGCGGCTATAACATTGGGCACAACGAGAGTTAGTGAAAGAAAAATTAGGATAAATAATGCAGAGGATAGCTTTTTGATATGTATCAATTGAGAGAGTATTGTCATAATGTCAGCCTGATGATGTCCTTGATTTAGTATAAGGGTAGCCACTTTAGCGAGATAGTACCTTTATTTAGAATATAGCAATCTTTAGAATATTTGTAGCTAAGGTTTGAAAAACACTACTAATTATTTGAGTTAGTAAAGTGCTGAAGGGTTGCTAATCCTATTCAAATCGGGAGAATAATTCATAACAGATGATAAATAATTGCAGTTATCACTGATGTTCAGCTGTTAAAGCTTGATGTCCATATTTGTTAACAGTGAATGGTGATTTAAGCACCATTGTTTATTAAATACTATTGTAGTCCTATTACTTTTTATATAGTATAAATTTCAGTCACTTATTGTATTAATGGAATAATAACAATTACCTACTTAAAGCTAAATTTATTAGTCATCACATTTATCCTCACCATTGCACCTTTGCCAAGTTTGGCTATTTCAGTTGAAGCGTGCATGGAACAACGCTGCATTGATTATTTTAATAAATGGCAGGCTATGGATAGAGGAAAGCGTGCGGATGCAATGACAGTATTAGCAGAGCTTTACTATCAAGGCCACGGTACTAATAAAAACCTCAAAAATCAATTCAATACTTTCGTAAAGCATCAATATACCAATCAGCTTATGCCCAATATCGAGCAGGGGTTTTTTATTTAATGGAAGAAGATTTTATTGATCCAGACAAAGGGATTAAATATTTAAGAAAAGCTGCCAATAATGGTCATGTGGAATCAGCATTTTTATTAGGAGCTATTTTTGGAACAGGTGAACTGGGGATAAAAGATGTAGGTGAGTCAGACAAATGGCTGGTAAAAGCGCTTGAAGATCGACATCTAGTTGCGCAAATATATGCGGGTTATTTGTATAAAACGGGTCAGGTTGATAACGAACATTACATCAAAGTGAATGAGGTTATCAGTGAACTGACAATTCAAGCGATTCACAATGAAGAGTTCACAGAAAAACCTGCGAGTCCAGCGACCGAAATTCAATGGTTAAATAGGCCGAATAATACAAGCAAAAGCATGCAAACTGATTCTCTCGAAGACGTTTTTAATTATGCCTTATTTGGTACAAAAAAAGTTATCTCCAAGCACGCTAATGTCAATGAATCAAGTAAGACTCCTTGTGGTAAGATCTTTACTTGTTATCAAGTTAATAAAGAAAGCTCCAACAAGCTCTAGCGCCATTTAGGTTATCGCTCGATAGACAGTAAGCACTGGTAAACATAAGCGAATCTAATAGCTTGTGTTTACCGGCACCCCAACATTTCTATATTATTTCTCTAATTCGCTGTCGAACCAAGTGACAATAGTTTCCTCTAATGCAGCATCACTGTCGAGTAGTGGATAGCCATGCATGTTACCCTTGTAGGAGATCATTTTACTATCTGGGTGTTTCGCTGTTGCGAATAACTGTTGGGCACTGGTATACGTCCTACCATCATCTTCAGAGGCGATAATTAATGTTGGCGTTTCTATAAGCGTTTTACCATAACGGGCAATGTTTTCATCTCGTTGAGAAGAAGAGAAAAAGCTGATAGCACTGATGCTCTCTTTTTCTGCTAGAGTAATCGCTTGGCTGCCTCCACAACTTGCCCCTATGATGCCTACCTTGCCATTTTCACCCACTTTTTCTTTTAAATAATCAAAAGCTACTTGTACGTCTTCTGGCCAGTGTGATGACATGTTTGACCAAGCATTTCTTCGCTCTTCCTGTGGTAATTTTCGAATATTTGACACATTAAAATCACTACTTATACTCTCACCAAAACCTCTAAAATCTAGGCTTAATGCATGAATAGATTGTTGTGCCAGCTGTTCACCAATATTGTCATACATAGTGCGGTTGTAATTACATTGATGAAGCATTAATACTGCACGGTTACTCGCGGTTTTCACGTTACTTTTACTGGGATAATAATCAGCTTTGAGCGCAAAATTATCCGGGGTAGTTAAGGTGATTTCTGCCGCGAAGCTATTCGCAGTAATAAGCAGGCTTGCGACCGATAAAGAAGTTATTAAACGTAACATGACAATTCCTATTGTAGTTATTTGTATTAATTCGATTGCTGTAAGACCTTCAAGCTATCCTTAATATTTCGGTAATAACAGCTTAATACGACCAGTTGCCTACTTAATGCGCTATATGCCATTTTTACTGCGTTTGTTAGTCTTAATATCGTATTGTTGAGCTTTTTCTATTAATCGCAGTTTTTAAATGAATAATAATCATTTATTTAATGAGGATGATAAATTCTTAATAAATATTATCAACTTGAGGAAGTACAACGACAAAAGTACCTAGCATTAGGTACTTTTGTTTTATGACTAGGATCTGTTGAACTATCGCGGTTGATTTTTGTTCAATAACGTCGGTAGGGTAATGGTAACTCTAAGGCCGCTTGATTCTTGATTTTGTGCGATGATTTCGCCTTGATGAAATACTATCGCTTGTTGTGCTATGGCTAGGCCTAAGCCAGTACCTCCGCTGCTTCTGTCTCTAGCATCGGCAACACGAAAGAAAGGAGTAAAAAGCTTTTCTATCATGTCATTTGGTACACCACAGCCTTGATCAGAAATACTTAATATTAGCTGCTCTTTTTGCGGACTTAATTCAACCGTCACGACTGTATCGTTTGGCGAGTATTTCACGGCATTATTGATAACATTACTGATTGCGCTGCTCAGTAGTTTACTGTCAGCTAAAAGCACACAGTTTTTTTGTGCCTTTAGCGCAATAGTGACACCTTTACTGGTCGCAAAGTATTGGCAATCATTAACCACCTGAGTGAGTAAAGCACTGAGATCTGTATCGTCTGCAACAAAAGCAGTTTGATTATGTTCTAACCTTGAAAGTGTAAGCACATCAGCTATCATCTCATCTAATCGCTCAACTTCAGTTTCACAACGGTTTAAATGCTTTTGTTGCTCAACGTCATTGCCTATATTTTTTTCGGCCAAAGCAACGGCGAGCTGCAAACGTGTTAATGGCGATCTTAGTTCGTGGGATACATCACCTAATAAACGTTGATGCGCGGTAATATTGTTTTCCAGCTGTTCGGCCATTTGATTAAAGCTGCGTGCAAGGGTACCAAATTCATCAGAGCGTTGATCAAAGGTTGTTATACGAGTTGTTAATTTGCCTTCGCCTATATCCTCACTCGCTTTTTGTATGGCAATTAAAGGCTTGGTAAAGGTTTTTGCTAGTAACCAACATGATAAGAAGCTGATTGTTAATAGCATTAATAATCGTAAAGCAATGGGGAGTTGATTGACCAAACTAACAATACGTTTACGGTGTACGTTATTGGCAATGAATAATTGAAATTGCTCGCCGTTAATGACGATGGGCTCAGAAGAAGTGACTTTGGTAAATGCAAAATCAACCGTCACGGGGTTTTGAAGAGGATGCTTTGCTAGATAGCTTTTTACTTCAAACCAACCGCGTTTTCTTGGCGAATATATATGGTTAGTGGTTATATTTTTGATGATTAAGTGCTGGTGGTGTTTACGGCGGAACTTCTCCTGAACAGCTTTAAGCTCTATATTATTTTTATTCGCCAGTCTCTGCGTGTATTTGCTTAATAACCTTAATTGTTCTGGGTTGGCTTGTTCCTGATTAGGACTATGCCTAAATTGCATAGTTACCAAATAACTAATAAGCACAGAGGTGAGTATGACTAACCAGAAAGCCAAAAATAGCTTTAAGCTTATACCTAAGGAAAATTTTTTAGGCCTTACAAATGGTAATTTGCTCATAACTATTCAGCCCCTTGTAAAAAGACGTAACCGGCACCACGTACCGTTTTCATTTTATCTATAGGGTCAATAACAAGCAGTTTTCTACGCACATTACCCACGTGAACATCAACTGTTCTGTCATAGGGGCTAAGTTTACGTTGTAGTACTTGTTCAGATATTTCAGCTTTACTGATTATTTTACTATGATTTTCGAGCATATAAACTAGCACTAAATATTCTGTACCTGTTAATTCAAGCAAATGGTCTCGACAAGTTATTTCGCGGGTGGCTTGATTAACCTTGACATGATTTATCATCAGTTGTTGGTTTGGGGCGTTTACTTCTGCGGTGTTTTGATTTTTAACTATGGAGATACGTCTTAATATTGCATTAATACGCGCTAATAATTCACGATGTTTGAAAGGTTTTGCCAAGTAATCATCAGCGCCTAGTTCAAGTCCTAAAATGCGATCATTATCATCACCTTTAGCCGTTAACATCAAAATAGGTGTTTTATGATTGCCGCCTAGGGCTTTTAATACTTCAAAACCATTGAGTATTGGCATCATGACATCGAGTAAAATCAAGTCAAAACTGTCATCAAAGGCTTTTGCTAAACCACTGGCACCATCTAAACATGACGTTACTTTAAAGTTCTCGGTTTCAAGGTACTCTGATAATAACTCAGCTAATTCAGCATCATCGTCTATTAATAGAATACGTTTCGTTTGCACAGGAGATTGTGTCATATGAGTGGCTGCTTTTTAAAAATATAGGTCTAATTTTGCACTTATTAGTAGTAACTCCCTAGTAGTTTACGTGATTTTCGTGAAGCAGAAAATAACTTTACATAGCTTTACATAGCCTTGCACTGCTTTGCAAAAAGTCTGGATATACTAAAACTGAACTGAATTATCTTGTAAAAGTAATCTATCCAAAAGTAAGGTACCCAAAAGGAACTATCAAATGAAAATCACATTCAAAAATATTGCAGTAGTCACTTCACTTTGTTCAGCACTAGTTCTAGCTCCTGCCAGTTTTGCTGGTCATAACGGTGGTAATTGTCAAGGTGATCGTGATAACGGTTATCATCAAATGAGTGAGAAGAAATTCGCGAAACTTAGTCGTAAATTAGGTCTATCAGAGAGCCAACAAACTGAGATTAAAGCGCTGAGAAGTGAAGAGAAAGCACAAATGGCAGTCTTAAAGCCAGCAATGAAGGCTTTTAGAGAGCAAGTAAAAACGTTAATGTCTGCTGAGAGTTTTGATGAAGAAGCTTTTGTGCAGCTACAGGCGAGCAATCAAGATGTTTTCGCTGCGATGGCATTGACCAAAGCAAAAAGTAAGTTTGCCATGAAAAGTGTGTTAACGCAGGAGCAATTAGCGGAATTTCGCTCTATGAAACATAAGCGTTCACGTCGTTAAATAAAAACGCATTATCAATTATTTTGGTGACAGAGATAAAAAATCCGATTTAATATCGGATTTTTTTGTTAAAAGTTAACTATCAGTTTTACTTATTCGGTTGGAATTACCTTTCCAATGTAGGGAAGATGTCGATATTTTTGTGCGTAATCAATGCCAACACCAACGACAAATTCATCAGGGATCTCAAAACCTATCCATTTAACCGCAACATCCTCTTCTCGGCGGGTCGGTTTATCTAATAAAGTACAAATTTGAATGGAATTAGGCTCGCGTAGACTTAATATTTGTAATACTTTACTTAACGTATTGCCAGTATCAATAATATCCTCTACTAACAAAACATCTTTGCCTTCTATAGCATCATCAAGATCTTTTAATATATGAACATCACGAGAGCTCTCCATGTTATTGCCGTAACTCGATGCTGTCATAAAATCTACACTATGATTAACCTTAATCGCTCTCGCCAAATCAGCCATAAAAACGAATGAGCCGCGCAGTAAACCGACCATAACTAAGTTATCACTGTTTTTATAATGCGCGGTAATTTGTTGTCCTAATTGCTCTACACGCGCTTTAATTTTCTCTTCTGAGATCATAACTTCAATAGTATGTTTCATTGTTGTCTCTTTCTTTTAGGTAATGCCTTGCCTTTAAGGCTTTTAATTCTCGCTAAGTGGTCAATTAATTAATGTACTTGGTATTAAAATAGTATTTAGACAAAAAAAGCCTTTGCGAGCAAAGGCTTTTACTAATACTTAATTAATGTTTAATCCATATGGGATTAATTTAAGAACATGAATTTAGCAATAAATAATGCTGTTAATGCCCAAACACCGTTAGATACTTGACTTGATTTTCCTGAGCCTACTTTTAATATAGTGTAAGTAATGAAACCAAAAGCAATACCATTAGCAATAGAGAAGGTGAATGCCATCATAACTGTTGTACATACGGCTGGCGCATATTCAGTTAAGTCGTCCCAATCCAAACCTCTTAGTGAGCTCATCATTAACATGGCTACATAAATAAGTGCGCCATCAACGGCAAAACCAGGCAGCATTTGTGCTAGTGGTAAGAAGAATACACCGGCAGCAAATAATAATCCGATAGTGACGGCTGTAAGGCCAGTACGACCACCCACGGCAACACCAGCAGCAGACTCAACATAGGAGGTCACTGGAGGACAACCAAAAGCAGTACCGATGACAGATGAAACAGAGTCAGCTTTTAACGATTTGCTTAAACCCTCAATTTTACCATTTTCATCTTGCAGGTTAGCACGCTCAGCAACACCCATTAAGGTACCAGCAGTATCGAAGATATTAACGAATAAGAAAGTTACAATGACCGGAATTAGTGCGACTTCAAATGCGCCAACAATGTCAGCTTTCCATAAAATAGGCTCAAGTGCTGAAAATTCAGGGATAGCGAGTAAACCTTTATAGGCAACAAAACCAGACGATGGGGCAAATGATTTAGCGGCTTCAGCAACAACGAAAAAATCAGTAGGGAGTATCCAAGTCATTGCAAAGGCGATAAATGTTGTTAAAGCAATACCAATTAGTACCGCACCAAAAACTTTGCGGTAGCTTAAAATAGCTATTAATAAGAAGCTTAAGAATCCTAATGCAGGGGCCTCAGGACCAAACTGGCCAAAACCAAAGTGAGTCAAATCGGCTAGTGCAACAACATTATCAGGGTTAGCAACAACAATGCCGGTGAAGCGTAATCCAATGAAACCGAGGAAAAGTCCAACACCTGCTGTCATAGCAAGTCGTAAACTCATGGGGATACTATCTAACATCCACTCCCTGAGTCGCGTGACACTCATTAAGACGAAAATAACACCAGAAAGGAATACAGCACCTAAGGCTATTTGCCAGCTATAACCCATGGAGCCAACGACGGAGAAAGTGAAAAAGGCATTTAATCCCATGCCTGGCGCAAGACCTACTGGCCAGTTAGCGTACATACCCATTAAGATGGTTGCAATGGCAGCACCTAAACAAGTAGCAAGGAATAACCCATCAAATGGCATGCCTGTTTTAGACATGATGATAGGGTTTAAAAACATAATATACGACATAGTCACGAAGGTGGTGAGACCGGCCATGAGTTCTGTTTTTACCGTGGTATTATGCTGTGATAGTTTAAAAAGACGCTCTAAAATACCGGCGCCTTCATTTTGCTCTACAGCTTGATTTTCTTGAGATTTGCTAACCTGTTCCATAACTACAGTTCTCTGGTTGATTTATATTTAAGGTCGTTTATTTGTGTTTTTTTAAGTTTGACCTGCTTGTAATAATTTTAAAACTTAACTTTGTCGTCGCTACTCTATCAGTAAAGCCGATAATGTCTGCGATTGCCCATTCGTTGAAAGAGGCCGTAATGCATCTAACCTCAGTGAAGCTAATTTATTAATACATAAATACAAAGCAAAGTTAACAAGTAAAACACTTTGTCAATTCCGTATAGTGAAACCTGGGTAGAGTTTAAGATATGTAAAATATCTTATAAAACTAAGGGTAACGAGAGAGAACGGTGAAAGGTATAATGCTTATATTTTGCACCGTAAGACCTTGTTAGTCTTAATTATAAGTAATCTATCAGTATCAGTACAGCTTCCTGAATCGTTTTGCTTTACTAATGTCTTTATTAGTATTAAATGTGCTCACCTAATGAACAGTGTTGTTTATCTAATGAACAACATATTAATCCTATACCTAAAACAGAAAACTTGTCAATAGTGTCAAGAAATGGTTTTATAGTGTAAAATCCTTATCTGGTTCTCTTGAGAATCTTTAACAATATTTAATAATGTTCAACTGAATATTTTTTCTGGCGCTCGTTATTTCGACCAAGATATCAAAAATACGGTATCCAAGACTCGACTCATATTGCCACTAACTAAACATTTACATTAGGTAGCCATGCTTTCTTTATCACATTTTAATCGACAAACTATTAAAGGCGATATCTTTGGTGCGTTGACATCAACAATTGTAGCTTTACCTTTTGCCCTAGCTTTCGGCGTCACTTCTGGTGCAGGGGCAAGTGCCGGTATTTATTGTGCCATTCTCACGGGGTTGTTTGCCTCTTTATTTGGTGGTACCAATCAGCAAATTTCAGGCCCTAATACTGGCTTAACAGTAGCGATGGTTGCCATATTAACTAGCTTTGTAGCGCAGTCGCCTGAAAACGGCATTGCGGCCGCATTTACTGTGGTCAGTTTGGCTGGGCTTTTTCAAATGCTCTTTGGTATTTTTAAGCTGGGAAAATACTTTATTCTTGTTTCATACCCTGTCATTTCCGGGTTTACTTCGGGCATCGGCGTATTAATTATCCTTTCCCAACTTGAGCCTTTGTTTGGTCATTCATTACCAGACTTGTCGTTGTCATTAAGCACATTAACAAGCACCAATACGTTATTAGGACTTAGTTGCTTAGTCATACTCTTTTTGTGGCCACAAAAGTATAGTCGAGTGGTGCCTGCTAGTATCATCGCAGTAGCGGGGGCAACAATATTCTATGTTTTTTCGGGGACTGAAATGCCCGTGGTAGGAGCCATTTCTAGCGAACTACCTTCATTTAGTTTGCCTATTTGGGATAGTGCCTTAGCCAGTGAAATGATTAAATCAGCGTTATTAATTGCGACATTAAGTACCTTAGATTCACTGATGACTTCGTTAACGGTTGATAGTATTACTAATGAGTTACATGACTCTGACCAAGAACTCGTTGGCCAAGGTATTGGTAATATTGTCGCCGGTTTATTTGGTGCATTACCTGGTGGTGGTGCGACTATGCGTACGGTAACTAATCTCAGGGCTGGAGGTACTACACCGTTATCAGGCATTCTGCACGCAATTTTTATACTGGCCATTGTTTTATGGGCAGGAGAATATACAGCCTATATTCCCGTTGCAGTACTTGCCGCTATTTTAACGCATGTAGGCATTAGCATTATTGATTGGAATTTTCTTAAACGATTGCATCAAGTTCCTTTGTTCAGTGCTGGTTTGATGCTCTCAACCTTGGTGATGTCGGTTGCTTTTGACTTAGTCACAGCCGTATTAGTGGGGGTATTCATAGCAAACTTAGTAACCATTCGCCGTTTATCAGAAATACAGCTTGATAATATTAAGTTGTGTACGGCTAACGAAGCTGAGCATTTATCAGCGCCTGAAAAGCAGTTATTAGCATCAATGGATGATCGCGTATTACTGCTAAATATCTCTGGGCCGATAGGTTTTGGTGTTGCTCGTGGCTTAAAACAAAGTGTTTCTGAGTCGGATAAAAATAAAACCTTGTTGATCGATTTAACTGATGCTCGTTTTGTAGGTATTACCAGTACTATAGCTATTGAAGAAATAATTGTTAGTTATCAAAATCAAGGAAGAGACATCTTATTGTCAAGTGTTTGCCAACGTGTCGTAGAAGATTTTAATAAGTTGAAGTTGCTTGATAAAATCCCCAAAGAACACGTATTTACTACTCGACTGGACGCGCTTACTTATTTAAAGGGAGTGTAAAGGAATAAAAGACTAAACACAGTTCAAAAAAGATATTATACGGGAATAAGTTGTACTGAGTATGAGCTTAATAGTTTTTACTTAGTAACAGCTAAAACGGTAGCAAAACACAAAAATAACGATGCAGTTACTTTGCTTAATAGACCACTGTTAAGCATAGGCTGTAACTTGTTTTTGAAGTTATATCCCGCTAGTGCATAAGCAAAGGTAAAGATAAAAGCATTGGTTAAACTGGTGGTTGTTAGTATGAAAAATTGCGGTAAAAGTGGTTGTTCAGCTTGAATAAACTGCGGAAATAGCGCGGTAAAAAAGACTAATGCTTTGGGGTTACTTAATCCTAATATTAAGCTTTTACGGTATAAGCTTAAACCAGAGGGCATATCGCGCGGTTCATTCAATAAAGACCAAGTTCCTTTGTTTTGCCAAATGGCATAACTGATATATAACAAATACAAAATGCCGAGGTATTTGATCAGCAAAAATGTGGTTTTTGAAGCAATAATGAGACTGCCAAGACCTGAGGCTGAAATGGTTGCTAAAATTAAAATGGCACAAACATGGCCAAGCACGCCTGAAAGTGCTTTTTTAAGACCAAAATTGATACCGTTAGCTGCTGCTAATACCACCGAAGGGCCTACACTGATTGATGCAATGATAGAAATGCTAAGATAGATTAAGTAAGTGGAGAGTTCCATGGAAAGCCAAAAGCGTTACTGATGATTAAAGGCGCCGATGATAATCTCTTCCCGTGATAAAGCAAGGTTAACTTGTTCTATTTCTATCGGGCATAGCAAGGGAGATCATTTTTAATGACTTGATTAATTTTAGTGCTTTCTCATTTTGAGCCGTATTTCAGCATACCTATAAGTATATTTACGCTAAAAATTGCTTATTAGTCACTTTATTTCATTATTGTGTGATTATTATTTAATTAACCCAAGACTATTGCCGTAAAAAATCCGATAATTAGCACCATTAGAACCAATCTTTCGATTGGCTGCATACAACTTCGGAATTATATCAATGGAAATCAAAGTTAACTTTCTCGACAACCTCAGACTTGAAGCCAAGTTTGATGATTTTACTGTCATCGCTGATCAGCCTATTCGTTATAAAGGTGACGGCTCAGCACCAGGTCCTTTTGATTACTTCCTAGCATCTTCTGCTATGTGTGCGGCGTACTTTGTCAAAGTTTATTGTAATTCTCGAGATATCCCAACGGACAATATTCGTTTATCACAAAATAATATTGTTGACCCAGAAAATAGATATAATCAGATTTTTCAAATTCAGGTTGAATTACCAGAGAGTATTTCAGATAAAGACAAACAAGGTATTTTACGCTCTATCGACCGCTGTACCGTGAAAAAGGTAGTGCAGCAGGGACCTGAGTTTAAAGTTGAGGCTGTTGAAAGTCTTGAAGAAGATGCGCAAGCAATGTTGATGCAGCAGCCTGCAGACGGCGCTAGCACCTTTATTCTAGGCAAAGATTTACCACTAGAAGAAACCATCGCCAATATGTCAGGTCTTTTGGCTGATCTTGGTATGAAGATTGAAATTTCTTCGTGGCGCAATATTGTACCGAATGTTTGGTCACTTCATATTCGTGATGCAGCATCTCCAATGTGCTTCACCAATGGTAAAGGCGCAACAAAAGAAAGCGCACTTGCTTCCGCCTTAGGTGAATTCATTGAGCGCCTTAACTGTAATTTCTTTTATAATGACCAATTCTTTGGTACTGAAATTGCCACCAGTGATTTTGTCCATTACCCCAATGAAAAATGGTTTAAACCAGACGCTGATGATGCCCTACCAAGCGCTATTTTAGATGACTATTGTTTAGCTATTTACAACCCAGAAGATGAATTACGTGGTTCAAACCTCATTGATACTAACTCAGGTATGGCAGAGCGTGGTATTTGTTCGATTCCTTATGTGCGAAAGTCTGATGGTGAAACGGTTTATTTCCCATCAAATCTAATTGAAAATTTATTTTTAAGTAATGGCATGAGTGCAGGTAACAATTTAGCTGAAGCGCAAGTGCAATGTTTATCAGAAATATTTGAACGCGCAGTTAAAAAACAAATTATCGCAGAAGAAATTGTTTTACCTGAAGTGCCAAAAGACGTTATTGCTAAATACCCGGCTATTTTAGCAGGTATTGAAGGCTTAGAAGCGCAGGGCTTCCCTGTCGTAGTAAAAGATGCCTCATTAGGCGGTCAATTTCCGGTAATGTGTGTCACCCTGATGAACCCTAAAACGGGTGGTGTTTTTGCCTCATTTGGCGCACATCCGAGCTTTGAAGTGGCGTTAGAGCGTAGCTTAACCGAGCTACTACAAGGTCGAAGCTTTGAAGGTTTAAATGATGTACCTAAACCTACTTTTAATAGCATGGCGGTAACTGAGCCAGAAAACTTTGTTGACCACTTTATTGACTCAACAGGTGTTATTTCATGGCGCTTCTTTAGCGATAAACATGATTATGAGTTTGTAGAATGGGATTTCTCTGGTACTAACGAAGAAGAAAATGCTGGTTTGATGGCTATTTTGAAAGACTTAGGCAAAGAAGTGTATATTGCTGAGTTTAATCAATTGGGCGCTACTGCATGTCGTATTTTAGTGCCTGATTATTCAGAAGTGTATCCGGTAGAAGACTTGATTTGGGATAATACCAATAAGTCACTTGATTATCGCGAAGATATCTTAAACCTTCATCGCTTAAGTGAAGATGAATTAACTGGTTTATTTGAGCGTTTAGAAGATAGCCAACAAGATAATTATATTGATATTCGTACCTTAATTGGCATTGAATTTGATGAAAATACCGTTTGGGGTCAGCTAACTATTCTCGAGCTTAAAATTCTAATCTGCTTAGCGCTTGGTGCTCTTGAAGATGCTACCGAGCTCGTGGGAGAGTTTTTACAATATAATGATAATACCGTTGAACGTGGATTATTTTATCAAGCAATTCATGCTGTTCTCGAAGTCACGCTTGATGAAGAGATGGAGCTTGAAGACTTTATCGGTAACTTTAACAGAATGTTTGGTGAAGAAAACATGATCAATGTTGTGGGCTCAGTTTATGGCGAAGTAAGGTTCTTTGGCCTTACAGAAACGAGCATGGAGCTAGAAGGTTTAGATAAACATTTAAGATTGATTGAAAGTTACAAAAAACTGCATCAAGCACGTAAACTTGCAGCACAAAAATAAAAGGTTGAGTTGCTTAGAAGCTAATGGCATGTGTTGTTATTAGCTTTTTATTTTTAAAAAAGTGCTCTTAACGTAATTGAGTTAAGTTTTCACTTACGACGAATGGCTACCTAGTAATAGCTCTAGGCTTACATACGGTTTTTTTGATTTTGACAAGTAAGCTAGATGGATGTAGCTTACTTCAGAGGGCAGGAATAAACTCTCCTAAATACCCACTCTCTTCAATCAATGCGTTGCTTCTAAGTATTTGGATTCTCGCTAAGTGAATAATTAACTGATCTGATTGATATTTTTTGATTATTATAAGGTTTACTTCATTCTTATGAGTAGTTCTCAAAATAAAGTACTGAGTTTCTTTGCATTGTTCTTTATTTTAATGGCCATCATTTCTTTAATCGCTATTCAAAAGTTGGAATACTCAGCTTCAAGAACGCTTGCCTCAAGAACTGCTGAAGTTCTGGCTTCAACTATCAACCAAGCAAGAGTGTCTTACAGCCTTAATGCTGCTGCAAAAATAAGATTACACCCTGATATTCACGTGCAAGCTAATTACCGTGACCATGATTTGGCCATTCCTAACCCAGCTACTTTCGCTATCGAGCTAGGTCAATCAATATCGAGACCAACAGAAGGCTTCATTCTCAGTACATACAGTAAGTATCCTTTTAAAGGGCGAAAACAATCAGCAGGTCCACAGGATGACTTTCAACAAGATGCCCTTGAAAAATTATCAACAGAAAATAATGTTTTTGAACGAGTAGAAACGCTTAATGGACTCACTGTTTTGCGTCGTGCTGAAGCTATTTTTATGAAGAAAAGCTGTATAGCTTGCCATAATAGTCATGCAGCTAGCCCTAGAACTGACTGGAAGGTAGGGGATGTACGAGGCGCTCTTGATATTACCATTCCATTAACCGCTGATGCAGAGGATGTCGCCATGACTGTTGGTTATGCTTATGTGATGTTTAGCTCTTTTTCAGTGATTGGTTTATTTTGTATGTTTTTTACCTTAAAACGATCAAATAATCTCACCAAAGAACTTGAGTTGAAAGTTGAAGAAAGAACTCTGTTGCTCAACGAATTAGCTTATACCGACTCGTTAACAAAAATAGCTAACCGACGATATTTTGATGAGGTTAGCAAGTCGATAATCAATGATAAAGATGTGACACTGCCTATTGCGTTAATTTTTTATGATTTAGACCATTTTAAGGCTATTAACGATTGTTTTGGACATGATATTGGTGATGAGTGTTTAGTGGCTGTTGTAAATGCTGTTTCGCAGGCACTAAGACAAAAAAGTGACTTCCATGCGCGTATTGGTGGTGACGAGTTTGCCATTATCTTGAAGAATGTAACTAAGGATGAATTAGAAAAAATAATACTGCGAATTCTCGATAACATCAGATTGGTGAGCATACCCAGCGAAGCAACGCTTTCGTTAACATGCAGTATAGGCTCAAGCTTTATCACGCAATTAAGTGAAGGGATAACAATAAATCAAGTACTAAAAGTGGCTGATAAAGCGCTATATCAAGCAAAAAGTCAGGGAAGAAACCAATGGGTAAACAAAGGGTTTAGCACTAGTACTGAAGACTAGGTCTTAGGTTTGTCATTTTTCTTTCATCATTAAGTCATTATTCTGCCATGTAGATTGCCTAATCTTGTTTCATTTTAGCAATGTAACAAAATTGAGGCACTAAATGTATAAAAATAATAACTATAAAGTAGGTGTATTAGCACTGGCATTATCGATGGCATTAGCAGGCTGTGCTGGTGACGGTGATGAAGGCGAACAAGGAACGCCGGGTGTTGTAGGTACTGATGGCAGTGACGGTAAAAGTTTACCCCGAGCTCTGAATGTTGAAGTTGTTGGCCGCTTTGCCACAGGCATTTATGGGAAAAGTGCTGCAGAAATAGTACAGTTTCATAAAAGTTCAAACTCTGCTTTTGCCATTAATGGCGCTGCCAATCAAATAGAAGTTATTAGCTTAACTAACCTTCCAACAACTGAAGTTGGTAACCCCATTGCTGATGAAAGTTTGAGCTCAAACGCTTTTACTTTTCCACTTAGTGTTTCAGTAACAAACAGTGCGGGCGTTGCAAAGAGCATGTCGCTTGGTGCTGTCAACTCTATTGCGATTAAGCGAGACTTATTAGCGATAGCTGTTGAAGCTGAAGTGAAACAGGCAAGCGGTGCTATCTTGTTTTATCGGCTGAGTGAACTTGGGGAAGGGACTTTTATTAAAGCGGTAGAGGTGGGATCATTACCTGATATGGTTACTTTTACCCCTGATGGTAGTAAAGCATTAGTTGCTAATGAAGGTGAGCCAAGCACCGATTACACTAATGATCCTGAGGGTTCTATCTCCGTTATTCCTATTGTCGATTTAATACCCGCTAGTGTTGCCCAAACTATTAATTTGAGCACGGACATTGTTTTTAGTGATGATAACTTAGTGCCAGAAGATTTTGATACCGATGCCAAGCGCTTAGCTATTTTGTCTAAAGCAGGAGTCAAGTTTGCAGGTCCTCCAGGAAATACCGTCGCTAAAGATTTAGAGCCGGAATATATTACCACTTCAAGCAATAGCAAAATGGCTTATGTATCACTGCAAGAAAACAATGCCATTGGTATTATAAACCTTGAAGAGTTGACTATTGAGGTGAAAGCTCTTGGTTATAAAGATTGGGGTAAGTACCAATTAGACTTTAGTAATAAAGATGAAGTACCAGAATTTAAAAATATCCAAGGTCTTTATGGTATGTATCAGCCCGATACCATTGCATCATACACTTGGAATGATTCGACATTTATTGTTTCTGCTAATGAAGGTGACGCAAGAGACTACGACGGTTTTTCTGAAGAGGTTCGCGTTAAAGATATCATCGATGTTGATGAGTTAAATCAAACGCTCTCGACTGAATTACAAAGTCAGTATGATGAATCAGGGGGGAAAAACTATCTAGGACGTTTGAAAGTTACCACGGCTCTAGGGGATGAAGATAAAAACGGTGAGTTTGAGAAGTTATTTGCTTATGGTGCTCGTTCATTCTCAATCTGGGATAAAAATGTTAATTTGGTTTTTGATTCAGGCGATGATTTTGGCAAAATCTCTTCAGCCATTTTAGGTAATAACTTTAATGCCGCGCATACAAAAAATAAAGGTGATAACCGCTCCGATGATAAAGGTGGAGAGCCTGAAGCCATCGATGTTGGTGAAATAGCGGGGAGAACTTACGCTTTTATTGCTCAAGAGCGTGCGGGGGATTTATTTGTTTATGATATCACTAACCCATTTAATACGGCGTTTGTAACACACTATAATAATCGTGATTTTACGGTTGATTACGAAATGGATGATGATTTAGCGGATCCATGTGATAGCAGCGAAGGTATGGACTGTACGAAGGTAAATAAGGTGGGCGATTTAGGCCCTGAAAGTATTAAATTTATATCGGCTACTGATAGCCCAACGAGCAACCCCTTATTAATTTTGGGTAATGAAGTCTCAGGAACCGTTACGGTTTATCAAGTCACGGAGCAATAACAAAAGTAAGTATTGGCAAATATTTCAAACAATTGCAGATAAAAAGCCTGCTAGTTGCAGGCTTTTGTTTGGGGAAATTTAAGTTAATCGACCATCATTTATAACAAGAGTAAATCACCGGCTAAGCGCCTTGATTTGCACCATAGCGGTGCTATTTTATTCAAAATAAACAATGAATTATCCTTTCATCATTTACATCCCTTATTTAAATTAATTGATTATTATTGTAAGTGCTTGAATTATATTGATTAATTTTATTTCGTTTTCTTTGTGACTTTACTGGTCTGCAATGTGCAAGAGACTGATAAGTAAATTAATTCATCACTTTATCATTCACATAACCCTTGATAACTGATTGATGTACTTTTTGGCTCACTTCAGGAGACATAATGGATTCTATTCTTGTAATCATTGCCATATCATTGGCCATCGCGAGCGTTATAAATATTGTATTAACCAAGTTTTCTATCTCTCATATTATTGGCTATATCATTACCGGTACAATGGTGAGTACTCTTTTTGATTTTAATGGTAGCAAAAACCTCGATTCCCTAGAGCTTATTGGTGAGTTTGGTATTGTGTTTCTGATGTTTACTATCGGTTTAGAAATGTCTTTTTCTAAATTGGGTAAAATGAAAAAATTAATATTTTATAATGGCTTTATGCAGGTGGCCTTTAGTGCTTTAATTATTTTTATCTTGGCATTTTATGTTTTTACAATTGATGCTGTATCGTCACTAGTGATTGCCCTTTCATTTAGTTTATCTTCGACGGCCATCGTCTTACCTTACCTTAAAAAGTCAAAAGATATTGTCACCCCTTATGGTGAGAGATCTGTCGCTATTTTAGTGTTTCAAGATTTAGCCGTGATCCCTATTTTATTGTTGATGAGTTTTCTTTCAAATAATGAGCTATCACTAACCGATGTCTTATTAAAAACATTTTTATATGCCAGCGGCATAATTATTTTCATGTTTACTTTGGGCAAAAAAGTTATTGCTTGGTTGCTGCATTTCTCGTCTAAAGCGCGAATGGAAGAGTTGTTTTTAAGCTCTGTTTTTACCATCGTTTTAGGGGCTGCGTTATTTGCTCATGAAATGGGCTTTACCTATTCATTGGGGGCATTTATCGCGGGAATGATTATTGCAGAAACTAAGTTTCATATAAAAGTAGAGTCGGATATTGCTTCCTATAAAGATTTGCTTTTAGGTGCGTTTTTCTTTTCTATAGGGACAAAGATAAATGTTAGCTACTTTATCAATCATTTACATTGGGTGCTGGGGATATTGATATTGATCATGATGGTAAAAGCAATCATCATTTTTATCCTAATGAGGCAACAATCGAATAAAAGTGACTCAATAAAATCTGCGATTGCTTTATGTCAAGTCGGAGAGTTTTCGTTCGCTATTTTTGCACTGGCGATTAATCAACATATTATCACAGATGAGTTAGGCAGTTTCCTGATATTGATCACCGTATTATCTATGATTTTAACGCCTTTTATGGTTAATGAAATCTATAAAATAGCTGCAATTTTTGTGGTTGAATACTTTGAAGCAGACAACATTGCCACGGTAAAAACAAACAATCACACCATAGTGTGTGGATTTGCAATTTTAGGGCGAATTGTCGCAAAACAATTATCAAAACGTGGCATTAAATTTTTAATTATTTCCGATAACTTACAGCATGTATTACTCGCTAGAAAGCGTGGTTATGATGCCTACTTTGGTCATTTAGATAAACTCCCTGTATTGGAATCACTCAAGGTAGATCAGACTAGTAGTATTATTATTACGGTTAATACATTAAAAAATAAGCAAATAATTTGTGAGTCTGTTTTGGATTACTATCCAGATGCTAATTTGGTGGTTAAAGTGAATACACTTGAAGAAAAGGCGGCTTTGTCAGGTATTAATATTAAGTCTTTCGTTCATGCTCAACAAGAAACGGCTGATCTTTTGGTTAAACAGAGTGTGTCTTGAGTTGGTAAAATGATTGGCTTCTAGTGCTTTCTCAGGGCTAAACTATATTTTCTGGTAAGGTTTGAGCTTTAGGTAAAGTGACAGTGGAATACTTATTGTACTGACAAGTATTTGTTTTTAATGTTTTTTATGTGCTCTTGAATGTGCTCGTTAGGCGAGTGCAAGGTTTATCCGTAGACGTGATATTGGCAGAACAAAATAAAGCGGTTGATACAGCGCATAAAGCAAGGTTACCATAATCTAAACCATTACATTTAATGCAATTAATCAAATAAATATTAGTTAATTTTGAGCTGAGCCGAACGATCTTATGATAAATATTACAAATTTTGAACACCCTAAGTTAGCGATTAAAAGCTGGCAAATACTTGAAAATAACAGTTGGTGTGTTTTGGGGCGAAATGGCTCAGGAAAACAATACCTTGATCAGCTTTTAACGGGAACTTTACAGCCTGATTCAGTAGGTGAGTTTACCATTCCCCATGCCGACAAAGTTGGAATGGTTTCTTTTGAAAGCCAACAAGAGGTGTATGAGCATGAATTAAAAATGGATGCCTCTGATTATACCGATGCCGACGATATTGGTACTAAGGCTAAAGATTTTTTGCCTGAAGATAAGCTCAATGATGCATTGATTAGCGAGTTTGGTTTGTCACACCGACTTGAAAGTGGTTATCGGCAGTTAAGCACGGGGGAAGGGAGAAAGCTGCTAATATTACAAGCGATATTTAATGGCGTAGAACTACTGGTATGCGATAACCCATTTGACAGTTTAGATGAAGCTTCCTGTATAGCCCTATCAAATGCGTTAGAGCGTTTATCGAAAACAGGCATAAATGTTCTGCTGATGCTCAATAATCGACAAGATATTCCTGCGTGGTGTAACAATATCGCCTTTATTGAACGAGGTCAGTTTGATGTTATCGGCAAACTGGAAAGCGACGAAACCAAACGACAGTTAGATGCGTTGTTAATGCCGGTATCAGACAATGTTAGTTGGCCAACGAACATGAAAGAGCTTTGTGACTTCAAGCACGACTATCTCGTAAAGCTATGTAAAGGTAACGTTCAATACAAAGGGGTGAGTGTTTTTGAAGATTTAGATGTTTATATTAAACCATTGCAGCATACCTTAATCACAGGTCCTAATGGCAGTGGTAAATCTACCTTAATGCAGTTAATTACTGGGGATTGCACTCAATGTTATAGTAATGATATTCATGTATTAGGCTATAAAAGAGGCTCAGGTGAAAGCATTTGGGAGCTTAAAAAAGACATGGGTATTGTTAGTGCTGAGTTACACCGACAATATCGCGTAAATGGCGATTTGTTAACAGTCGTGCTTTCTGGTTTTTATGACTCTATAGGTCTTTATCAACAGCCTGAACAGCATACCATTGAAATAGCTCGACAATGGTTAGAAAAAATAGGCTTATTGGCGCATCAGCATAGCTCTTTTCGCAGTTTAAGTTATGGAGAGCAGCGGTTAGCGTTAATTGCTAGAGCTTTAGTTAAATCTCCATACCTATTGATTTTAGATGAACCAACGCAGGGTTTAGATGAACTGAATCGACATAGAGTACTTAATTTTTTAGAGCACTTAGCTGAACAAAAGCACAGTACCATGTTATTAGTTAGTCACCGTAAGGATGAGTTTTTATCCATTTTTGAGCAACATATAAAATTGTAAGGTATATATGGGGAAAATGGATGCTCCCCAATATGATGTTAACCTATCAGGATCCGCTGGAGGAGTTGGTATTCACCTCATGCCTTAAAAATTCATTTCCCGCCGAAGCATTACATTTATTGATGCCTTGAAGCTGCAGTTTACTTCTGTAGAAGGTTGACAACGAATGGGCAAGATAATGAGTTGCATAGGTATATTTCAGACAATAAAAAAGCACCAGTATGAATGGTGCTTTATTATTTATTCACGTCAACAAGTGATAAATAGAGATCTAAACAGATTGATTACTATTTTTTCTTCGCTAATGAAAAGCGACGTGACGCTAAGCCCATAATGCCTAAAGCAAAAATAGCAAGGGTTGTAGGCTCAGGAACTTCAGTCCCACTCGTAACCCAGTTAGCTTGGTTAATGATATAATCAGTAGTTCCATTTTCATGGTAAAACGAATCATAACCACCAATGATTGCTCGACCTGCGCCAAAAGAGGCTGTTGCTAGGTTACAATTACCGTTATTATTATTTAAATGACATGTCCAGTCAGATGACAATGCTGTTATCGACATATGTGTATTAATAAAGTTAGCGTTTCCAAAAAAGTTATCGTATGTTGCTAAGTTATTAGTTGTGTTTTGTTCTGTGATGGTAAAACCTGTATTGGTTAAATCGCCAATTTCTCCTGGTGCTTCGAAAATTAATCCGCCACCGGCTTGAATAAATGGTAATAGCACAGAATCCCAATCTAAATTGAATGAACCTGTTCCTCTCCAACCAACCATTAATAGATCATATGAGCCTAATTGAGCAGAAGATAATGCATTAAAACCTGCAGCGTTCATTTCAGTAACGGTACCACCTTGTGCTGCAATTGCAACATTCGCATCTGCTTGTCCTTGTGAGTCAGATGTATACACTACATTTATCAATCCAGCACTTGCTAAACTACTAACAGATAAAGCTACACCAGCAACAGCTGCCTTTAACACTTTAATATTCATGGTACTTCCTTAATAATATATTCCTGAGGATGGGAATTTATTTTTGTTATTGTTACTCGGCTTTAAGCACAAAACGAGCCAATAATTATAAAGTGTTATTTTTCAATTGGATAATGGTGTTTGGTATTGTTTGAATTCAATAGTGTAAAATAAATAGACATATTTTTAATTATAAGCCATTGTTTTATAGCAATTTATTTACATTCACTTAACAAGTGAAAAACTTCATTCAAAAAAATTGTTGGCTCTCATTTTAGGAGGGTAATTTTGGAGATGTTGTTCATCACATTCCTCTTGAGCCATTCTATCGTCATCCTGGAGCAAGGATAATACTGAAAGAATAGGTGAGAGAGCACTCTTATGAGTCATGGTTTTCTCAACGAATTGAAACGTTAAAGTTTTTATTTTTAATGCAACGGAAAGTCTAGATGTTGCTGATAATTACAGGCTTAGTGCTGACAAAGAAAGTTACATACTCAGGCTTATAAAAGATTTAGAGAGAGCTGAGGGAAAATAAATATTCCAACAGTTAAATTTTATACAACTAAAAAAGCACCAATAAATGGTGCTTTAAGATTCTGACATTAGTCGTCTATTTATTTTGCTAATTCTAAATATTCAGCTTCTAGGCTAGTTGTGGTCCAGTCACTGTCTACTTCAGCAGTAATTCTAACTTTATCCTCAGAAGATATTTTTATATTTCTAAAGTCTTCATCGTCAATTTCCATCTCTATTTCGCCACTTTCATCTTTAAAAAGGTAAAGTTCATTTTTCAACTGCTTAACAATGTGACCTTCAACTATCACTCTGCTGTCATCATTTAATTCAATAGCATTTTTAATGGTTGTCACTTCTGTGGTTCCGCCTTCGCCTATAAACTCAGCATTAGCAGTTAATGATAATAATAAAGTAGTACTAATTAATAATCTTTTCATTGTAGACTCGTTATATGCGTTAGTTAAGATGAAGCTATTATAGGTGTAACAAGTCTGCAGTCTGTATTCTGATGTATGTGGTTTGTTTTTAATTGTAATTCAATTGAATAAAGTGTCTGAATATAGCTAGTCATTATTGCTATTTTTATCTAATACGAATAGCCATAAGTGGCTTATTCATAGGGTGAGTAGTATTAGGAATATTGTTCATGACTAATCCAACTTTTATAGGGTTGATATCTATCGTATAGCCAGTTGAATACCAAGGTATAAAGTAAAATAAAAATTAAAAAGCCAGCTTCTAACATTGCTGCTTCAAGCCAAGTTATATTTAAATACCAAGCTAAAGCCGGCAAGGTGATTATAATCATGCCAAATTCAAATGCTATCGCATGAATAACACGTATAGATAGACCACGCTCTACACGGTTATAACCTGCTAATTTATCAAAAACAATATTGTAAATATAATTCCAAAGCATAGCGAAAATAGATAGCGCAATACCAGCAATTGCCATTTTTCCTGTTTCATAGCCAGCAATAAAAGCTGTTGCTGGTACAACAATTGCGAGTGCAATAACTTCAAATAGCACTGCCTGGAAAATTCGCTCAATTGTATTCATATTTCATTTCTCTATTTAGTGAGTATGCGATGATTGTAATCTAGGATGAAGATGTTAAGTAGCTATGATATATCGGTAAAGGCGATACGTATAGTGCTGAGTAACTTGAAACATTGACTGTAACGGTAAAAACAGGCTCGTTTTCATCTGCTACTCGTAGTTTAAACATAGTTCAATCTATAGTGAGTCAGCATGTCATCAATTTAGAAGTTGACTGTAATACCCAATTGTTTGACCGTTCAAGGGGCTATCCCATACATACTGAAACAGGTGATAAGTTGTTACCACATGCGCAGGCAATTATTGAACAGCATAAAAACTCTGCGTTAGTATTAGCCGATAACACGACAAGGGGAATCATAATAACGTTAGATGAAAGTATTTCATTTGAAGTTATTGTCGGCATTATTAGTAAGATACAAGATGATTTTCCAAACGTCACTCTAGAATTCTTAAGCGTCTCTAATCTAGATCTAATTGATATGCTTAAAAGTGAAACGACTATGATGGGACCAGTTTTTAGCCGGTTAACGATGACGAGTTATTTAGATTTAGAATGTATTGGCTCAAAAAATTTGACTTATATGTGGCTAAATCTCATCTATTAGCAAACCAACGCTGTAAAAATATTGATAATTTAGGAGTGCATCGCCAGTTGCTTATTCGCTCTCGCAATATGCAATCAAGTAGTTTTCAATTGAAAGCGAACTCAAATGTTTGGTGTGCGGATGATTATTTTCTATTGATAGAACTTGCATTTCAAGGAAATGGCTGGTGCTTGTTGCCTAATCATATTGCGGATGAATCTGTTGAAAATGGTCAGTTAGTAATGTTACCACTTGAGTTTGAAGAAATGGCACGGCAGGTTAAGGTTGATGTGGTTCAACATCAACGACACAACAACACAGAAGTGTTTAAACTACTCAGGCAGTTGTTACGAAATCTATTATAGTTATGTCGTCTCTATCTTGCTCTACAAGTACTTCTCTATTGGCAATAGTTGTAAAAAGCGTGATTTTATTCTTTCCGATAGCTCAGTTTCTGGTTCATTTTCCCAGGTTTTTGTACCTGAATGCCAACGGAGCTTACCGTCAATTAAATTAAGACGCCAACTATTCTCTTCGTTCATCGCTTGCTCCATATCATCAGCAAGACTATCGGCAACATTATGATTTTCAATTACTAAAAGTGACTCAGTATTAAGATAAGTCGAACGTAAATTGAAGTTAAAAGAACCTATTACTGCGACTTTTCTGTCAAATACAATAGATTTAGCATGAAGACCATAGGCAGTTGTCGGCGCACATTTTGTCAAATCTCTAGTCGACTCTTCGCAAAGTTCAGTATCTGGTTTCAATTCAAATAACTGTATACCCTGCTCAAGCATGTCACGACGTCGACCAGCGTATCCAGAATGATTAGTGATAAGATCATTAGAGGCCATTGAATTGGTCAATGCTTTTATTTGAATTCCGTTGCTGGTTAATGTCTGCAACTCCTCCAGTTGGCGATCATCAAATATTAAATAGGCGGATTCTAATAGAATATCTTGGTTAGTTTGGCGGGCCAATTCAGTCAATAACCTTGCCGTAGCTTTTGGCTTGCAGGTGTTATCTTCATTGACTGGCACGGGTAGATCAGAAACAAAACTTGCACTAACCCAGCTCATGCCATTTATCAAATTCTTTAAGAAATGATGTGCTATCTTACTTCCTTCTGGCAAAGCTGGGTAATCCTTGTAATAGGGCGCTGCTACTTCATCTAAAATGGACATTTCTGATGAAGGTTTACCGCCTAATAAGTTAACAGGATAAGACCAACGGCTATTCCAGTAATTTCCAAAACTAGCTTGGATATCTGTAACCACCAACCCCGTTACCAGTGCATCACGATCACGAAAGTTTATTTCATTAGAAAGGTCAAAATATTCATCCCCGATATTACGTCCTCCAACGATTGACAGAGCACTGTCGACAGTAAATGACTTATTGTGCATACGACGATTTAAACGGGAAAAATCACCTAATACATTTAGCCACTTTGCTGCGCCACTACGACTAGGGATAGGATTGAATATGCGAATTTCTATTTGAGGATGGGAGTCAATAGTGGTTAGTAGATCCTCTCGTTCATTGAGGTTGATATCATCAAGCATTACGCGGACTTTTACACCACGATCCGCGGCCGCTATCAAGCGGCTTGCCAGATAGTGACCGGAAGCATCCGAATTCCAAATGTAATACTGAATATCGATGCTATGTTCTGCCGTTTCAATCAAAGCTAACCGCTGAGCCAAAGCATCCCAACCTCTATTTTGCACCAGAATCGCACTTGTTCCTTGTTTTGGTTGTTCAAGCTGATAAGTGTCAATCAATTTGGATAACAGACTTGTTGATTTGGAGGCTAGTGGCTCTTGCGGATGGGTAACTTCCTCAGGGAGTGATGAACACCCAGTGCAAATAGCCACTATAAGCATGATTACACTTATACGTTTAAGCACTAGCATGTTAATTCTCATAATTTCCAGCCTTTTAAATTATTGTTCTTAGAATCACCGATAGCACTATCTACCATTTCAATTAGATAAAGCTCTTTCGTCTGGCAATTTATTGTTTTTTCATTAGTGGACGCGAACATGTGAGACCACCTGCTTTATTCTTATTAGTCCTCCTTATCGAGGAATAGAGGCTCTTTTTAGCTAAGTGTATAAGGCATGGTGATATTTAAAGTCATAGGTTGATTTTAATGCTCTCATAATTAATCTATTTGAACAACGGTTGAAGGTAGTATTTCCCGTAACGCAATTAAATGATGCTCTATGAAAATGCTTACAGCATCAGTTTTTGAGTGGTGAATTTCAGGCAATAAAAAAGCACCAGATGAATGGTGCTTTAGGATTTACTAACCTTCAATAGTTAGAAGGTTGTACGCAACTAATTTTACTATTATTTTTTAAATCTTCTTGCAGCTAAACCCATAACACCTAATGCGAAAATGGCTAGAGATGAAGGTTCAGGAACAGCCGTTATAATACTATAACTTACTAATTCATTGTTTTCATCTGGAATGTAATCATCAAGAATGCTAAGTGTCCATGTTCCAGCTGTACTTTGTCCATCAAAAGCACTTAGGTTTTGAAATGACTGAAAAGAGCCTACAGCATTGGACGTCGTGGGTAGACTAGTTAAAGCTTCATCATCAAAAATAACGTCAAAAATACCTGAGCTATCATTGTTTTGTGAAAGAGCCATAATAACAGTGGTAAAACCATTAGATAGGCTCAAGTCCAAATCTGTCCAAAATAAAGTACCGCTGTCAGATAACTCAATTTGAACATTCAAATCTTGTATTAAATAGTCATCAGTTATTACAATTTCAAATAACGAAGAAGGGTTAGTATCAACAGATGTACCTGTAGGGCCATTATAAGTCATGACCCCAGCATTAACAAAACCGCTAATAGATAAAACTAAGCCAGCAATTATCGCTTTAAATTTTTTCATATACATTGTCACTCCCTTTGTAATACATTCCTTGAAATAGAATCGTATTTTTAGTTATTATGCCTTCGCTGGCATTATTTGAGCCAACTAATTTTAATTGTTAACTTTCAGTGTGTTAGGTGTTTTATTTGCCCTGTTTAAATTGAAGTGTGTAAAAGAAGTGGACACTATAATAGGAGTATAATCCTTTGTTATTCTTCAATTTCTATTCATTTTACCCGTAAAGTTATTACCACCAAGCAAAATATTTCTGAATAATCCCACATATTGAATAACTGTTTTAGTTAGCTCTTCGAGTTTGCGATAAAGACAATTACCCCCATATTATGGCAACGTAGCTATTTTTACTAGATTTTATAAAAATAATATTTACAAAGACTTATGTTTTTTTGTCCTCTCTGGCCACAAAGTCATTTGAATAAAGCCCACACAACATGGCTCAGCGCCAAACAGCCAGATTAGATATTCTTTTAAAATTTTGAAACTCAACATTTCCATAAGCTATGCTTTAAATATATCTTGCAATTTAACAACTTATTGTATTAATTTTGAACAAGTCATGTCAGCAAAAAATTATTCATATAAATACTAAGGAAATTCATATGAGAATAGGTATACCCAAAGAATCTTTTTTAGGTGAGCGTCGAGTTGCAGCATCACCTAGCTCGGTTAGTGCATTAATTAAATTAGGCTTTACTGTGCAAGTACAAAAAAGTGCTGGTACTAAGGCGAGCTTTACCGATCAAGAGTATAGCGATGCAAATGCAGAAGTTGTCACCAAGAAAGCTTGTTGGCAAAGCGATGTCATTTTGAAAGTAAATGCGCCAACACTCGATGAGGTCGCTTCTATGAATAATGGAGCGACATTGATTAGCTTTATTGCGCCAGCACAAAGCTCTGAGCTACTTGTTGCCCTTAAAGATAAATCAATCACGACGTTAGCCATGGAAATGGTCCCTCGGATGACTCGCTCCCAACCGATGGACGCACTAAGTTCAATGGCAAATATTGCGGGTTACCGTGCCGTTATTGAAGCCTCCCACCATTTCGGTCGCTTTTTTACCGGGCAAATAACCGCTGCAGGTAAAATGCCGCCAGCGAAAGTGATGATAATTGGTGCTGGGGTGGCAGGCCTAGCCGCAATTGGCACTGCCGGTAGTTTAGGTGCCATTGTCCGTGCTTTTGATACGCGCCCTGAAGTTAAAGAGCAGATAGAAAGTATGGGGTCCGAATTTCTTGAGCTTGACTATGAAGAGCCAGAAGATACTGGCTCAGGTGATGGTTACGCTAAAGAAATGAGTAAGGCGTTTATTGATGCTGAAATGGCGTTGTTTGCACAGCAAGCCAAAGACGTTGATATTATTATTACTACTGCGATGATCCCGGGTAAACCGGCACCGAAATTGATCACGGAAACAATGGTTGAATCAATGAAGGCAGGCAGTGTGATTGTCGATTTAGCTGCTGCAGGTGGTGGTAACTGTGAGTGCACCGTTGTGGGTAAGGTAGTCGATACGCACGGCGTTAAAGTGATTGGTTATACTGACTTAGTGTCTCGTTTACCTAATCAGGCATCACAGCTTTATGCGAATAACTTAGTAAATTTAACTAAATTATTATGTAAAAATAAAGATGGAACGCTGGATATTGATTTTGATGATGTCGTTATTCGCAATATGACAGTAGTTAAAGAAGATGAAATTACTTTTCCACCACCGCCTATTCAAGTCAGTGCCGCGCCAGTGAAAAAAGCAACAGTTGAACCGGTACAACCCGTCGAAGAAGAAGCCACTTCGCCTGTTAAAAAATATGCCTTTATGGCGGCAGGAATAGCATTGTTTGGCTGGGTGGCCAGTGTTGCACCTGCTGACTTCCTTACTCACTTTACTGTTTTTGTGCTGGCTTGCGTCATTGGCTATTACGTGGTTTGGAACGTCAGTCATTCTTTACATACTCCTTTGATGAGTGTGACCAATGCGATTTCTGGCATTATTATTGTCGGGGCCTTATTGCAAATAGGCTCGGGTAATACCCTAGTGCAGATACTCGCCACACTCGCGACTTTAGTGGCCACTATCAATATTGTCGGTGGCTTTAAAGTCACTAGTCGTATGTTAAAAATGTTTAGCAAGTAGGGGGAAGTATGGAATCTACACAAATAGCGTCTAATGGTTTCATTAGTGCAGCATACGTGATTGCTGCTTTATTATTTATTTTCAGTTTAGCGGGTTTGAGTAAACAAGAGTCAGCTCAACGGGGGAATTTATTTGGTATCGCTGGTATGGTTATCGCTTTATTTGCCACCATTATCGATCCGCGGGTTTCTAATGTATTTGTTATTATTATTGCTATGGTCATAGGCTCAGGTATTGGGCTTAGATTAGCGAATAAAGTTGAAATGACACAAATGCCAGAGCTTGTTGCCATCTTGCATAGCTTCGTCGGCTTAGCTGCAGTATTAGTTGGTTTTAATAGCTATATTGAGGCAGGGCATGGCGTTGTGATTACGGCTGCCCAGCACACTGCTATGAATATACACTTAAGTGAAATCTTTATAGGAATATTCATTGGAGCCGTGACGTTTACAGGATCTGTTGTTGCTTTTGCCAAACTACGTGGCACGATAAGCTCAAGTGCCTTAATGTTACCTCATCGTCATAAAATGAATTTAGCCGCAGGGGTTTTTAGCTTTTTACTGCTACTGTCCTTTGTTAATCATGGCGGTTCAAATATCGCATTATTTTTAATGACAGTTACGGCTTTGGTCTTTGGTTGGCATTTGGTTGCATCAATCGGTGGTGCAGATATGCCGGTTGTTGTCTCTATGTTAAATTCTTATTCAGGTTGGGCCGCCGCTGCCGCCGGTTTTATGCTAAATAATGATTTACTCATCATAACAGGGGCTTTAGTCGGTTCATCAGGGGCTATTTTATCTTACATTATGTGTAAGGCAATGAATCGCTCTTTTATCAGTGTTATTGCGGGTGGTTTTGGCACAGACGTGGTTATTGATAACGACAAAGACTACGGTGAGCACATAGAGGTGCACGCTGAAGGCGTTGCTGATATCTTACGTAATGCAAAATCTGTTGTTATTGCCCCTGGGTATGGTATGGCTGTTGCCCAAGCGCAATACCCTGTTTATGAGTTGACCCAACAACTGATAAATAAAGGCATAAAAGTACGTTTTGCTATACATCCGGTGGCTGGTCGATTACCGGGACACATGAATGTACTGCTGGCAGAAGCAAAAGTGCCTTATGATATCGTTTTAGGTATGGATGAAATCAATGATGACTTTGCTGAGGCTGACGTAGTGTTGGTTATTGGCGCGAATGATACCGTTAACCCCGCTGCTGCCGAAGATCCTACAAGCCCTATCGCAGGTATGCCTGTTCTTGAAGTGTGGAATGCTAAAGAGGTTATTGTATTCAAACGCTCAATGAACACTGGCTATGCTGGCGTGCAAAACCCATTATTCTTTAAGGAAAATACTCAAATGCTATTTGGTGATGCTAAAGATAGTGTGGAGCAAATATTTAAAGCACTGTAATACTCAGTTCATTAATAAATACACCAATTTATCTTTATCCAACGAAATAAGCTGGTGTTTTTTATTTTTTCAGTAAATGTAAATAAAGGCTCAAATTGCGCTGCTCAGGTGCGTTTTATTATGATTTTGGAAGCTAGTTTCTAAACTAAAGAAAATAACTATTATGAAATAATCTTTTTACACTCTTCGATACATTTTAAGCATGATTCTTCACAGGCTTTGCATTGAGGATGCTTAGAATGCTTACCACATTCTTCCGCGCACACTTGACAAACATCAATACAAATTTTTGCAACAGCAACCAGTTGGTCAGATTGGTATGTACCCATTTTCGCTAATGCGTGGCACATCACAATCATTTCGTTAACGGTTTCAGCACATCTGGCTACAGTAGTATCGCCAGATTTAAATAGCTCTATACAATGATCAATACATTCGTCGCCATGTTGAGTACACTCATTTGCTATATTAACTAATGCTTTGTTAATTTTAGTCATGTTATGGTGATGGTGCGAATGATCTTGTGCAGATAATACAGGAGCTGCAGCCATCACTGCAGAGGTCGCAAGTAAGCCTTTTAATAAATTTCTACGAGATTTAGTTTCACTTTTAAAATCATCAGACATACATAATCTTCCTTCCGTTGAGTAGGTATCTATAGGTTGTTGTTTTACAGTGTGATTGTAATGTATTGATAAATGTTTTTCAAAGCTTAGCTGCTTATACTAAGTGAGATAATACTAATAAATGTGGAACATTTTACATGCTAGTTTCTTATTATTTATTCTCATTACCACCTTCCTTTACATTCCTGTATAATTCCGCGCATTAAACAACAGTCTTGGCAAATCCCCTGAGTTTGCGATATAGACAATTAAATCACCTTTTAAGACGCAACTCTATATTAGAAAAAGCACCTGTTACAAAATTTAGAGTAAGTAGAGAGCATATGACCGTAGAACAATTCGACCCACAAGCACCCAAGAAGAGTGCTAATTCAAACGAAAGCCAAACAACCACGTTAGACATTTCAGCTAAAATGATTGAAGAGCAACATAACGAAGTTGTCACTTCACATCCAGAAGAAAATCGCGCTGCAAAGGTAGGCTTCGTGAGTCTCGGCTGTCCAAAAAATTTAGTCGATAGCGAACGCATACTTACTCAGCTTCGCACTGAAGGTTATGATGTAACCAATAGTTATGATGATGCAGAGCTAGTGATTGTAAATACCTGTGGCTTTATTGATTCTGCAGTACAAGAGTCTTTAGATACTATCGGCGAAGCGTTAGCTGCAAATGGTAAGGTGCTGGTTACTGGCTGTTTAGGTGTTAAGAAAGACGAAATCGTTGAACTTCACCCGAATGTTTTAGGTGTTACTGGCCCGCACGCTTACGATGAAGTTTTAAATCAAGTACATGAGCATGTTAGCAAGCCAAAACATAACCCTTTCATTGATTTAGTGCCAGAGCAGGGGGTTAAATTAACCCCTAAACATTATGCTTACTTAAAAATATCAGAAGGCTGTAATCATCGTTGTACCTTCTGTATTATTCCATCAATGCGTGGTGATTTAGACTCACGTCCTGTAGGTGATGTATTAGGTGAAGCGCAACGTTTAGTGAAAGCTGGTGTGAAAGAGTTATTGGTTATCTCACAAGATACTTCTGCTTATGGCGTTGATGTTAAGCATAAAACTGATTTTTGGGATGGCATGCCAGTTAAAACTCACATGCAGCAGTTATGTGAAGAATTAGCAAAGCAGGGCGTTTGGATACGTCTTCACTATGTATACCCGTACCCACATGTGGATAAAATCATTCCATTGATGGCTGAAGGTAAAATACTGCCATATTTAGATATTCCTTTTCAGCACGCCAATAAACGTATTTTAAAGTTAATGAAACGTCCTGGTAGCTCAGACCGTGTATTAGAGCGTATTGCTAAGTGGCGTGAAATTTGTCCTGAACTGGTAATACGTTCAACCTTTATTGTTGGTTTTCCGGGGGAAACAGAAGAAGAGTTTGAAGAGTTATTAGACTTCTTAGAAGAAGCGCAATTGGATCGTGTTGGCTGTTTTAAATACTCACCGGTTGAAGGCGCAACGGCGAATGACTTACCTGATCATGTGTCAGAAGAAGTGATGGAAGACAGACTGCAACGCTTTATGGAAGTACAAGCGAGAATTAGTAGCGAAAAACTACAAGCACGTATTGGGCAAGAGTATCTTATTCTTGTTGATGAAGTGAATGACCTTGGTATTGTAGGGCGCTCGTACATGGATGCACCTGAAGTTGATGGTAAAGTCTATTTATCTGATGATTATGATGCCAAGCCTGGCGATCAACTTTGGGTTCAAATTATTCATGCAGATGAGCATGATGTTTGGGGCGTTCGCGTAGAAGACTAGTCTTTTAACGTTAATTACTCATTAGCGAATATGGTTGCCCACCTTAAATTAGGTAGGGCAACTAGAGTCTTTGCTGATTAATACAATATCAGCTTCGAGTATCTAATAGCTGACTGCTTTCTAGCGTTAATAATTTTTGCACTAACTGTTTTGTCATTGGAATGGCAGAAGCAGGGTTTTGTCCGGTGATCAAGCGACCATCCACCACGACATGTGGCTTTCCTTTCGCCTTTGATGAATAACGTCCGCCAAGTTCTGCAATTTTATCTTCCAGTAAAAACGGGTAGTTGTTACGCGCCCAACGGCCTTCTTCGTGATTGGCTTTTGCGGTTAATTTTTTTCCAGAAATTAAACGAGTGCCATTTGAAAGTTTTACCTTGAGTAAGCCGGCAATGCCGTGACAATCAGCGGAAACAAAACCGCCACGTTCATAAATTTTTGCAGTGAGTTTATGTATACTTTCATTGTTAATAAAGTCAAACATGGGACCTGAGCCGCCAGCAAAATATATTGCTTGATAGTCACTGGCTTGTACTTGGTTAATTGTCAGAGAGTTAAGCAGCTTTTTTACTAAACTTGATTGCACAAGCCACTCTTTTTGTGCTGATGATAAGCTGAACTCTCCACGTGATTTTCCCGCCCCGCCTAACGGACTCGCAATATCTATAATAAAGCCCGCTTGTTGTAGAAGGTGATAAGGCTCTAATACTTCAGGTAGCCAATAGCCGTGTTCATCACTGGATATTACTATCAGTACTTTTGTTTGTTTATCATGCTGTTTGTTGTCCTTTAAAACTTGTTCATTGTTGTTGCTAGCTAAACTGCTTAAGCTAAAAAAAGTGACGAATAAAGTGATAAAGCAGAGCATTGAAAAAACTTGCAACTTTACCTTTAGCTGTTTGTGTGTAGTTATAGCGAGAATATCATTCATGTATTACTCCGTATTTCGAGTGTTTTTTTAAGTGAATTACTGTTCGAGGTGTAGCAATTCTAGATAATTGATTAGGGTCTGTTGATCTTTCGCGGTTAAATTTTGTTCGAGATAAAAGCGTTTTAAT
>ERZ1027231.139-NODE-139-length-38073-cov-36.512284_pt1 | contig 38073 bp, 34 predicted proteins | sample MGYA00520866_ERZ1027231 | MGnify/ENA primary metagenome ERZ1027231 (study PRJEB33311, sample SAMEA4378411) | marine metagenome | biome: Marine biome; feature: Fjord; material: Water | collected 2014-07-20T08:00:00Z/2014-07-... | depth 75 m ...
GTAAATAACACCTGTCATTACCACTGCGAAAGCAAGGAAAGACCAAAGCTTCATACGCTCAGCAACCGCACCAGAAACAATCGACATTGCCGTTGCTACGAATACAACCTGGAAGAAGAAGTCAGAAGCACCCGAGTAAATTGAACCACCGTTGAAGCCATCTTCACGAGCAGCGTAGTCTGCTAGAACAGCAGCTGAATCTACTTCAGTAATACCAGAAAGGAAGAAGCCACCACCGTACATTAGCTCGTAGCCACACACAAGGTACATAGTACAAGAGATCGCAAACAAGGCGACATTCTTGGTTAAAATTTCGGTCGTATTTTTAGAGCGAACTAGACCCGCTTCTAACATGGCGAAACCTGCCGCCATCCACATAACTAATGCACCGCACACCAAGAAATAAAAGGTGTCCATTGCATATTGCAATTCAAAAATTTGGTTTTCCATGGGAAAGCCCTCCGCATTAGGCTTAACAATGAATCAATAAAGCTGATTCAAAATGATATTTGTCTTCTTTTTGTCTGTTCTACTGATTCAAGAGAATCAGCGAAAACACATAAAAAGATTAAATCGCGTCTGCACCAGTTTCACCGGTACGGATTCGAATGATTTGCTCTAGGCTAGTAACGAAGATTTTGCCATCGCCGATCTTGCCAGTGTTTGCTGCTTTAGTTACCGCTTCGATAACTTGTTCTGTTTGCTCATCGCTAATAGCGACTTCGATTTTTACTTTTGGTAGAAAATCTACTACGTATTCAGCGCCACGATATAATTCTGTGTGACCTTTCTGACGACCAAAGCCTTTAACTTCAGTCACAGTGATGCCTTGAACACCAATTTCAGACAATGCTTCACGCACGTCATCTAGTTTAAAAGGCTTAACAACTGCAGTTACGAGTTTCATATGAAAACTCCCTTTAAGATAAATTATTCTGGAAATTTGAGCCCTTGCGGAGGCAGGGGCTCATTGTATGCTTTTTATAGCTCAATAGGCAGGCTATAAGTAACAACAACATTCGGGCTACGATCCATACCACCTTCATCTTCATCTAGGTCAGCACTAACAACCTGGCTGTAAGTGAAAGAGATGTTATCGTTGTAAGCATAAGAAAGATCGATGTGACCATAGTCTTTATCTTCAGTATCACTGAAAGTCGTGATGCCATAAGTCGCGCTAAACTGGTTATATTCATAACCTAATGTGGTGTAGAAGTAGTCAGTACCTTCATCTTCATCTTGGTCGATGTTGTAATAAACACCTAGGCTAGCGCCTTTAAAAGCAACAGAGGCGATGATTTCGTGTAGATCAGCAATATCATCAAGATCAGTAGCTGGGTAGATATAAGTCCAATAGCTGATATCCAATGCTACGTCGCCAGCTTCTAAGCCATAACCAACAAAAAGGTCATATTCTTGGCCATTTGTGCTATCACCAGATGAAGTCCAAACACCTGCGTATGCACCACCAGCAGTTGCTGTTAAATCACCAGAAATAGCTGGAACACCATCTCCAGCACTTAAATCAGTACCACGCCATAAGTACATGTTAGAAACTGCAGCAGAAGCAGCCACTTCAACTTCAGCCTGAGCTGATGTAGTAGCCACAAGGCCAGCGGTCATTGCTGTCGCTAAAGCGATTGCTTGAGATAATTTAGTCATGAGTTTTTCCCTTCTTCAGTTTTAGTGACCATGTGTCGCCTAAAAGGTCGCGCACGGTTTTAGTTATGTACTTCCTGTATAGCAGGCTGCGTGCCAACTTTTAAAAAGCCTATATTTTCAAGGATTTAGTAGTTAAGTATGAAAAAACTAGTATTTTTATGAGTTTATATTGGTGCGAACATTACAAACAAGCCCATTATTAGTGCGCATAAACAAAGAAGGCGCACCAAACTGGTACGCCTTCTTAATGCAAGCTTATATAGACCTAATTTAAGTAAGGGTTTAGATCGCTAATAGCTCTTTCGCTTCTTCCGACGTTGCCAGCTCGCTTCCTGCTCCCGTCGCAACCACACGACCACGCTCAAGAATCACAAACTCATCCGCTAGTTCAGCAGCAAACTCTAAATATTGCTCAACTAAGACAATTGCCATTTCACCGCGATCTCGTAGTAATTCAATCACCTTACCAATGTCCTTAATAACAGAAGGCTGAATACCTTCAGTCGGCTCATCAAGAATCAACATCTTTGGCTTAAGTAATAATGCACGGGCAATGGCTAGCTGTTGCTGCTGACCACCGGACAAATCGCCACCGCGGCGCTTGAGCATTTTTTGCAATACAGGGAACAATGCAAATACTTCAGGATCAATTTTACGCTGACCCTTTGGCAAAGCTGAAAATGCAGTTTCTAGATTTTCTTCAACCGTTAATTGAGAAAAAACATCCCGCCCCTGCGGAACATAAGCGATTCCCTGACGAGCACGATCAAACGGCGCTTGGCCATTAATATCCTTCCCCATCCATTCGATCTCACCTTTGCCCGCAGACAAGTGACCCGATAGTGCTTTCATCAAGGTGGTCTTACCCACCCCATTACGACCTAGCACACAAGTCACCTTACCAATTTCAGCATCCATGGAAACATCGTATAACGCTTGGCTTGCACCATAAGACACATCAACATTTTTAACTTTCAACATAATTAGCGCCCCAGATACTTTTCAATAACGTCTTCGTTGGTTTTCACTTCTTGCAATGTGCCTTCCGCTAAAACGCTGCCTTCATTTAATACAGTCACCTTGCAACCTAAGGCTTCGATAAAATCCATGTCATGCTCAACCACCATTAAGGAATGACTTTTCGCTAACGTTTTAAATAGCTCAGCAGTCTTCATGGTTTCTTCGTCGGTCATGCCCGCGGCAGGTTCATCGATTAATAGTAATTCAGGCTCTTGGCCCAACAACATACCAATCTCTAACCACTGTTTTTGACCGTGGGATAAATTACCCGCAAGGTCATCAGCTTTTTCCGCCATATCAATCAATACTAGAATTTCATCTAGCTTAATTTTTTGCTCAGCACTGAGTTTATGAAAAAGCGACTGCCAGATTGAACGGCCACCTTTTAATGACATTTCTAAATTTTCAAAAATGGTTAAGCTTTCAATCACACTAGGCTTTTGAAATTTACGGCCAACCCCGAGGTTCGCCACATCGGCTTCATCATATTTTGTTAGATCATAATCGGTATTCTTTTGCCCTGCCTCTGCGGCTGAACTGCTGAATCTGATCGTACCTTCGTCAGGACGAGTTTTACCGGTAATCACATCCATCATGGTGGTTTTACCCGCACCGTTCGGACCAATAATAGCGCGCATCTCACCCTTCTCTATCGTCATAGATAGATTATTCAACGCTTTGAAACCATCGAAGCTAACGCTAATGCCATCGAGATAAAGAACAGGAGAGTTATCGATATGCTTGCCCGTTGAACTACTAAGGATACTGCTCATACCTTTTCTCCTATTGGCAAGTTGACTGCTTTTCTTTCTGCCAATTTCTTCGTTAGCTTGTCAGACATCTGCATCCACAGACCAATAATGCCTTTTGGAAGATACAATGTGCTAAGTACGAATAAACCACCGAGTAAGAATAACCAGATTTCAGCAAATGCTCCGGTGAAATAGGTTTTCGCATAGTTCACTAAAATGGCACCGATCACGGCACCAAATAATGTACCGCGACCACCCACCGCTACCCAGATAATCATCTCGATAGAAAGCAAAGGTGCGAACTCACCTGGATTAATAATGCCAACCTGCGGCACATAAAGCGCACCCGCAACACCGGCCAGCATTGCCGAGACAATGAAGACGAACAATTTAAAATACTCAACGCGATAACCTAAAAAGCGCGCACGAGTTTCACTATCACGAATGGCGATAAGCACTCGGCCCAATTTAGAAGTAACGATAAAGCGGCTGATTAAATAACCAATGATCAAGGCTAAAGCTGAACAGAAGAACAGACCTGCTCGGGTAGTATCCGCCTGTAAATCAAAACCGAGAATATCTTTAAAATCGGTGAGGCCATTATTACCACCAAAACCCATATCATTGCGGAAGAACGCCAACATCAAGGCATAAGTTAATGCTTGGGTAATAATCGAAAGGTAAACACCGGTAACGCGAGAGCGAAAAGCCAAAGCACCGAAGACAAAAGCCAAAATACCAGGCGCTAATAACACCATCACCATGGAAAAGGTAAAGCTTTCAAAGCCTAGCCAATACCAAGGCAGCTCTTGCCAGTTTAAGAACACCATAAAATCAGGCAGATCAGGATTACCATAAACCCCACGATCACCAATTTGCATCATCAGGTACATACCCATGGCATAACCGCCAAGCGCAAAGAAGGCACCGTGACCCAAGCTTAAAATACCGCAATAACCCCAGATTAAATCCACTGATACCGCGAGTAAGGCATAGCATAAATATTTGCCTAATAACGTCATGGTATAAGTTGAGACGTGGAAGATAGACCCTTCTGGCATCAATAAATTTGATGCTGGAACTAGGATTGCCAAAGCGGCAAGTACCGCTAATAAACGGCGACCGCCTTTGTCATTCATTAATAAAGTTGTTAATGGACCTAGCTTCATATTTGAAGAGCTCGTATTTGAAGAGCTTGTATTTGAGTTGCTCATATTTGTATTAGTCATAAATCAGCTCCTTAACCGTTATCAACTGCACGGCCTTTCAGGGCAAATAAACCCCGAGGACGTTTTTGAATAAATAGAATAATGAAAACTAATACTAGAATTTTAGCTAATACAGCACCCGCAACAGGCTCCATGAATTTATTAGCAATACCTAATGACATTGCGCCAACGAGAGTGCCCCATAAATTACCCACACCACCAAATACCACCACCATAAAGGAGTCGATAATATAAGCTTGGCCAAGGTTAGGACCTACGTTGGTTAGCTGACTTAACGCAACACCTGCGATACCCGCAATACCTGAACCTAAACCAAAGGTTAATGCATCAACCCAACCAGTACGAATACCCATAGAGCTCGCCATAGGGCGATTCATGGTTACCGCACGCATCTGCAAACCAAATAAAGTGCGTTTTAAAACCAATGCTAATACAGCTAGAACCACTAGGCTGAAAATAATGATGTATAAACGGTTATAGGTTAAGTACAGACCTGGGTTAACCATAAAAGTACCCGCTAGCCAATCTGGGGTAATCACTTCACGGTTTAATGGACCGAAGATAGAGCGCACCGCTTGCTGTAAAATTAAGCTAATACCAAAAGTGGCTAATAGTGTTTCTAATGGGCGACCATATAAGTGACGAATAACAGAGCGCTCGATTAAAATACCGACGAAACCGCTGACTAAAAATGCTGCCGGAATAGAAACTAATAAAGATGCACCTATCGATTCTGGCATTAACATTTGCACGACGTAAGTGGTGTATGCCCCTAACATGATCATTTCACCATGAGCCATGTTAATCACGCCCATCACACCAAAGGTAATCGCTAAACCGATTGCCGCTAATAATAAAACCGCACCTAGGGCTAAACCAAAATACAGGTTTTCTGCATAGCCGTTATAGCTCATAAGGGTTTCGATATCAGTTAAGGTTTTTTGCGCTAACAAGTACTCGTCTGCACGAGATTTTTGCATCTCAATATCAAAAGAAGAAATGAACTTATTTAATTCGATACGTGTTTCTGGATATAAAGAACCATCCAGTTCAGCCAAGGCTAATAGACGGATAGTAGCTTGCTCTGATTGTAATAGCATCAAGGCACGAACGGTTTTTAATACGTCGATGACTTTGACATTCTTTTCTATTTTTAAGGTTGTCTCAATGAAGGCCAGATCGATATTTGAACTGTCTTTCAATAAATTTTGAGCAGCGGCTAAGCGAACTTTATTATCGCTATGGGTAATTTTAATCAAAGACAAGTGAGAACGAATATTACGACGCAATGCGTTATTCACCCCAATTTTTTTAACTTTACGCTTAGATAACCCACTGACTTCTTCGCCACTGAAGGCATCTAACATTGCATTCGGTTTTTCTTTTTTTAATAACGACAAATCAACGAGTAATAATCGCTTATTATCCTTATCAACATTATTTTTTTTCTGATAGTACAACTGGTTATCAAGCAGTGATTGTAAGATAACTAACTTATGATCGTCTTCTATAGCAGCAATGCTATCTATGATGCCCGCTTTTTGTTTATAGCTGGCCTTAATCAATGTCTGCACCGTTGCAGACAGCGTATTATGTTCGGCTGACTTCTCTGTACTATTAATACCAGTACTATTATCGCCAGTACTGAAAGCTGCATTGCTAAAAATAGCAAACAGCGAAAAACAGCTTAGCCACACAATACGCTTTACATATTTGCGCATAATTATGTTCCTAATGAAATTTCGAGTTTTATGCTAAAGATTGAAAATATGATTTTCTATCGACTATTAAAAGCAGGGAGTGCAACTGCACTCCCTGTAATTGCGGGGGATTTACTCTTCGCTAGCAATCGTTTGAGAGCCACACGTTTTAGTCAGTGTATTGTAGTTACCGCAGTTTATTGGCGCGGTCCAATCAGAAATTAATACTTTACTTTCTGGTAGGAAATCAGTCCAAGCATCACCTTTCACTTCGCCATCAGTCTGCCATACGATATCAAACTGACCATCTTCTTGGATTTCACCAATTAGAACTGGCTTAGATAAATGATGGTTCGTATTCATAACAGCAGTACCACCCGCTAGGTTAGGAACTGTCAAACCATACATCGCAGCACGAACTTTATCGACATCTTCGCTACCGGCTTTTTCAACAGCTTTTGCCCACATTTTGAAACCGATATACGTCGCTTCCATTGGGTCGTTGGTTACACGATTTTCATCTTTTGTATAAGCGTGCCATTGATCGATGAACTTTTCGTTCTCTTCACTTTCTGCACTCATGAAGTAGTTCCAAGCCGCAAGGTGGCCTACTAGTGGCTTAGTATCAAAACCAGAAAGCTCTTCTTCACCAACTGAGAAGGCGACTACTGGAATATCTTCTGAGCTAATACCTTGGTTAGCAAGTTCTTTATAGAAAGGTACGTTAGCATCGCCATTTACAGTAGAGATAACGGCAGTTTTCTTACCCATGCCACCGAACTTTTTCACGTCAGAAACAATTGTCTGCCAATCGCTATGACCAAATGGTGTGTAGTTCACCATGATGTCTTTTTCCGCAATACCTTTCGATTTTAAGTAGCTAACAAGAATCTTGTTAGTCGTACGCGGATATACATAATCAGTACCCGCCAGAACAAAACGTTTGGCGCCAACTTCTTCAATTAAATAATCAACCGCAGGAATAGCCTGCTGGTTTGGCGCTGCGCCCGTGTAGAAAACGTTCTTCGAAGATTCTTCACCTTCGTATTGAACTGGGTAGAACATTAAACCGTTTAGTTCTTCGATCACTGGCAGAGCAGATTTACGTGATACCGAAGTCCAACAGCCGAAGATAACGTCTACGTCTTCTTTAGAAAGTAGCTCACGAGTTTTCTCAGCAAATAAAGGCCAGTTAGAAGCAGGATCTACAACAACAGGTTCTAGCTGCTTACCAAGTAAGCCACCTTTTTTATTCTGTTCTTCGATCATCATAAGAACAGTATCTTTTAGCGTCGTTTCAGAAATCGCCATCGTGCCAGAAAGAGAGTGCAATACACCGACCTTAATCGTATCGGCTGCATTCGCCATGCTGATGCCAGCAGCTAAAGTTGCTACGGCTAAAACTTTGGAAACTTTTCCAAGTTTATTGCTTGTGCTTTTAAAAATACTTTTCATTACTTCAGTCCTTCTTCTTGCCTGATTATTATCACTCTCTAGATTTATATAACGTTTATTCATCGCTTTATAAATCCGTGTAGTGACTTATTTTTTTGTGGTACTGACAGGACTAGAGCAAGGGTTATACCAACTTTCTCAACACCTGATGTTTTCAACCATTTAGTCGAGTTTTTGGATTGAATAAAGATAAAGCAGTAGATTTGTAGGAAGTTTACTAGTGTTTTTTTTTAGCTTGCACCACAACAAATCAGCATTAATACTTTTATGCTTTTAATTAGTGCGGTTTTATTGATATTGATAATTGTCTTAAAAATCGGAATATTACAAAGTGGACATTTGGCGTAGCATGTGGAAATTGAGCAGGTGTTAATTATTCACCCGCCCACTATTAGCGCAAAAACAAATCAATTAGGCAGTTTTCTCTTTCATTAAGTCAGTATCGCGTAGCATACCCTGCTCTATAATGAAGCGCACAATTTCTTGCACCCCTTGTCCGCTCTTTAGATTTGAAAAAACAAACGGGCGTTCACCGCGCATTTTTGTTGCATCACGATCCATAACTTCTAAAGATGCACCTACAATTGGCGCAAGGTCGACTTTATTAATAATTAATAAATCCGATTTAGTAATACCTGGACCACCTTTACGTGGGATTTTATCCCCAGCAGAAACATCGATAACATATAAGGTTAAATCAGAAAGTTCTGGGCTAAAGGTTGCTGATAGATTATCACCACCCGATTCAACCAAAACCATTTCTAAACCTTCATGGCGATCAGACAGTTCTTTAACGGCAGCAAGGTTCATAGACGCATCTTCACGAATTGCCGTATGCGGACAACCACCCGTTTCGACTCCGATAATACGATCAGCATCCAGTGCTTCGTTGCGCGTTAAAAACTGCGCATCTTCTTTGGTGTAGATGTCGTTGGTAACCACGGCAATGTTGTAGGTGTCTTTCATTATTTTGCACAGAGTGGTTAATAATGCAGTTTTACCGGATCCTACAGGACCGCCAACGCCTACGCGTAATGTTTGTTGTGTTGTCATTCTTAATACTTCCTATTCTGTTAAACGGACTCATGATTGAGCATTGCTTCCACAAAACGGCGTGAATACTTACTCGATACATCCTGTATCTCACCCTACGGGCAGCAAGCTGTTCAAAACTTGCTCCTGCAGTTTTGTCCATGTAGCCTTGAGCTCAGCCTCCCTGCTTCCCACATTTGTTACACAATTGCTCAACCATGACTCCTCTTGCTTAATTAAATTAAAATACTATTGGTTTCAATAATTAAATCCCAATCGCTCCTTATAGAAATCTTATAACTATCCAATAATTTCATTGGCAAAGTATTAGGTGTTTTGTTTAAGCCCATCGATGGCATGGATGCCATCGTTGAGCCTATAGGGATGTATTCACGGCGAGGCGCAGAACGAAACACCTAATACATTGCGACTTCATCTTTCGAATCTGAACCTTTTAAAGTACATATTTACGATCGGAATAATCGTGAATACTGGTTTTCGTGCAACGCCGATGACATCGATAAGCCTACTAGGCCTGAACCAATATCATCATCTTCTATAGTCATAGCACTTCCAATAACTGCTTCTATTTCTGGAATTAAATGGCGAATTATATTCTGGCCATCGGTTTGTCCCATTGGCATGGCTTTACTGGCGGAAGTTATTTGATTCTCTAACCAAGCCCAAACAAAACCAATCAAACATTCCTCTACAGTTAACCCTTTAATCACACCGTTTAAGGCATACATACTGGCAACTGTTGGTTTATCAATTATCTCTAACTTGGCAATGTGCTCAGCAGACTGGCTTTTATGCCATTGTTTAAAAGCATCACCGACTTGAATATCTTCTAGATATAATTCTTTCGTTTCACGAAAAGCTAATAATGTCGCATTCCATTGCTGCAAGGCGACTGCATCATCTTCAGACCAAGCTTGATGGAAGCGTTTCAATATAGGCAGATCAACACCACCCAAACCATGAATCATTACGCTTTTAATCCACTGCTCAACATCGTCAGCGCTTTTGCACCAGCCTGCTTCCAAGGTATATTCCAAACCTTGGGAGTAAGCGAAAGCACCAATCGGCAGCGCTGGACTAGAGATGTGCAGTAGATTTAATAAGCTGCTGGTTTGCATTTTAGTGCTCATGATCGTGGCTGTGATCGTGTGAGTGGCTATGAGAATGCCCATGATCGTGTGAATGATCATGACTGTGTGAATGGCTGTGAGTTTTATTATGCTCTTCACTATTCACATCTGGATGAACATAGTCATCATCACCATGAGAGTGACCACCATGGTCGCCATAAGCTCCATTTTCAGGTTCAAACGGTGCAGGTTCATGTATGACCTTTAGCCCAAGCTGTATCAACATATCGTCCAGCACGTAATCATTTTGATAACGTAACCAACCATCGCCGACTTGCAAAGATACGTGACGGTTTCCTAGGTGATAACAACCACGAGCAAACAAGGTAGCATCATCCGTTGTTGCCGTTGTTACCACTTCGTCAGCCGCAATAATTTTATAAACATCACCCGCATCACAACGCATCAAGGTATCACCACGCATCACTTCACCACGGTCGATCATGATTCCGACTTCTTGGCCTGTGATAGTTTGGGTTTTAAAACGCCCACGCTTGCGCTGATCATAGGGTAAACAAATACTGTCTTTAATTTTTTCTTCACCCGTTGGATGAAGAATTTTTTCAATAATTTTAATCAATGTAATTCAACTTTCTAAAACCAGACTCTTTTAAAACAAAACTCTTTTAAAACAAGTAGTAGCGCTGCGCCATGGGCAATTCTTCCGCGGGCTCACAAGTCAACTCAACCCCGTCCGCTTTCACCACATACGTTTGCGGATCAACTTCAACCACTGGCTGATAATCGTTTAAGACCATGTCGCACTTGCGTATTGAACGGCAGTTTTTCACTGCAACCAGCTCTTTATCTAAACCTAAATGATCTAGAGTATTTTGTTCCAGTGCTGCTTTTGAAACGAAGGTTAAACTGGTTTTCGAAACAGCTTTACCCATCGCGCCAAACATTAATCGATAGTGCACAGGTTGTGGTGTTGGGATCGAGGCATTCGGATCCCCCATTGGCGCCGCCGCAATCATACCGCCTTTTAGAATCAAGGAAGGCTTAGTGCCAAAGAACATCGGCTTCCATAAAACCAAGTCGGCATATTTTCCAACTTCAACCGAACCAACTTGATCAGAAATACCGTGGGTAATTGCGGGGTTGATTGTATATTTAGCGATATAACGACGCGCACGGAAGTTATCACAACCTTCAATTGCGGAATTCGCATCTTCTGGTAATGGCCCGCGCTGAACTTTCATTTTATGCGCAGTTTGCCAGGTACGTGTAATCACTTCACCCACTCGGCCCATGGCCTGAGAATCGGAAGAAATCATAGAAAAAGCGCCAAGGTCATGCAAAATATCTTCCGCTGCAATCGTCTCACGACGAATTCGCGAGTCAGCAAAGGCAACGTCTTCTGGAATATTTGGATCAAGATGGTGACAAACCATCAACATATCCAAATGCTCATCAACGGTATTCACGGTATAAGGGCGCGTTGGATTAGTCGATGAAGGCAATACGTTGGATTCACCACAGGCTTTAATAATATCAGGCGCATGTCCACCACCCGCACCTTCGGTATGGTAGGTATGAATCACTCGGCCTTTTAATGCGCCAAGGGTATCTTCAACAAAACCTGATTCATTTAAGGTATCGGTATGAATCGCGACTTGTACGTCGTATTTTTCTGCAACGGTTAAGCAGTTATCAATCGACGCAGGTGTTGTGCCCCAATCTTCGTGCAGTTTTAAACCAACTGCTCCCGCTAAACATTGTTCTTCTAATGCTTCCGGTAATGAGGCATTACCTTTACCAAGAAAACCAAAGTTCATCGGTAACTCGTCGACCGCTTGCATCATTTTACCCAAGTGCCAAGGCCCTGGAGTACAGGTAGTTGCATTGGTGCCCGTTGCTGGGCCAGTACCGCCACCAATCATTGTGGTTGTACCCGCCATCAAGGCTTCTTCAACTTGCTGTGGGCAAATAAAATGAATGTGTGCATCAATCGCACCGGCGGTAAGGATTTGTCCTTCTGCCGAAATAACTTCAGTGCCGGGGCCGACTTCAATCGTCACCCCCGCTTGCGTATCGGGATTACCCGCTTTACCAATGGCTTGAATATAGCCACCGTTTAATGCAACGTCGGCTTTTATAATGCCGGTCGCATCTAGAATAAGTGCGTTGGTAATGACGGTATCGGGTACTTTATCTGAGGTAGATTGACTCTGCCCCATACCATCACGAATTACTTTACCACCACCAAACTTTACTTCGTCACCATAAACGGTGAAATCTTTTTCTGGTGAAATAAATAATTCTGTATCACCTAAGCGAACTTTGTCACCTACCGTTGGGCCATACATATCAACGTAGGTTCTGCGATCTATCTTAGCCATATCATTCCCCTTCCCCTTCCCCTCGCCCTTTTTAAAACATAAATCGGCAAGTCTAAAAAACTGTGCGGGACTGTTAATGTATTCACATAAGGCCATCGATTTGAGGGACCAAATCGTTGAGCATACAGGGAAGTACTCGCTGCGTGCCGCCTTGGGAATATGTTAATCGCCCCAATTTAAAAACCAATAACTACGAATGAGCGTTAAAGCTTACCCATGATGTCGCCGCGGAAACCATAAATGGTTTTAGTACCGGCATACTCGACTAGTTCGACTTCACGCACTTGCCCTGGTTCAAAACGCACAGCGGTACCCGCAGCAATGTTTAAGCGAAAACCTTTTGTCGCTTCACGCTCAAACTTCAATGCAAGGTTGGCTTCGTAAAAATGATAATGCGAGCCGATTTGAATCGGCCGATCACCTGCATTTGAAACTTTTACAGTTAGGGTTTTCTGGCCGACATTTAATTCGATATCACTGTCTGGGCCTGTCGCTGGAATAATTTCACCAGGAATCATCACATGCTCCTTTTTATAGTCTGAGCTTTTATAAGCTGATTTGTTATAGAGCAGCTTTAAACAATTGGAGAATGAACAGTCACTAATTTAGTGCCATCAGGAAAAGTCGCTTCAACTTGCACGTCATGAATCATAGACTCTACGCCATCCATTACTTCATCACGAGAAATCACATTACGACCAGCGTTCATTAAATCAGCCACCGTACGTCCATCACGAGCGCCTTCAACAATAAACGATGAAATAATGGCGATGCATTCTGGGTAGTTTAATTTCACCCCGCGAGCACGACGCTTCTCAGCCAACTCACCAGCCATATAAATTAATAATTTATCTTTTTCTCTTGGCGATAATTCCATGATTTACACCTTATTAAATTCTAGTTTCTTAAATACTAAATAATTTTTAGTTCTCTAGATATTTAGTTGTTCGTTCTTTGCCACGCCGTAGATACAGCACTCGTGCCTCGTTTCCCTGTAGGCTCTCTACAGCTCCCTGCTGCAGAAGGGCTTTGAACAAACAACCAAATATCTTGCTATGAGTTCATTCTCAATTTACGTTTCAAAAATCAGGTATTCCAAATTCTTGGTGCACACGCTTCACGACCGTTAATTAAAGGTCGCATCCACTGCCAATACTTAATAAATACTTTTTTCGCATTGTCCGCACACGGGCCAAGATAACGCACGATCACTAAACCTGGTTTATGAGTCACCGCAACCAAACCCTTGCTCTGTCCTGACTCGCCAGTTAGCGCCGCCAAACTTTCTAATGCTTCTCGTTGCTCTTCATCCAATTCTGGTATTTTGTTTTCATCATTGGTTAAAACAAAACTACCAAATACCGCTTGGCACGCTAGGCCTGCTTTATCTTGCATGATGTCAGCATCAGCGCAGATTAAATTTCGTTCGATAAATAATGGTAGGCCATTACGTTTAATAGAAAGCACTTGCCTAATACTGCCACGTTCAAACCAATCTTCGCTACTCGGGCGGCCCAAGCAAACAATGTCCCAACCCATAAACTGCGCATCATCACTCAGCTCGACTTCGGTAATTAATTCACCTTCAGCGCCATCGAAAACCAAAGTTTCCTGTGGCATCCATTCAAGCACAGCATACTCTTCTATCCGTAACGATACTTTCTGAAACTGTTTGCGCTCGGTAATGTTGTTATAAATCTTACCCGCCGATGGGGTCGTCATTAACGCTTGAGCATGAGGATGAAGATGCAAGCCGATGGTTAAATAATCCCCAGCCACCAGCCCTCCTGGTGGGTGTAATAAATACAGGTGCGCACAAATATTACCTTCTGGATAAAAAGGTCGCTGCACTCGCAGAGGACCAAAGTGACTGGTTTTTCCTAAGCGGGTTTTATCATCAATAAACCCTAGTTCGGCTTGGTAATTCGCCAGCCAATGTAAAGTCGAATCCAGTTCTTGCTGTTGCAAAAATCACTACCTATAAATAATTTGAAAATGGATTAATACACTTAATCGATTCAGCGCTGAAGTATAAAAGCAAAGGCCTTGCCAATAACAATAATCTTGACCAAATACACAGATTTTTTCAATTTGGTGATTGTCAGCTTTGGCTTGGTTAATTTTAGATCAAACAACATCCTATCATCAAAAACACGACGCACAAAAATAGTGCGCGCACTCCATTAACGATACAAAATGCACCAAAGTCACGCAAGTTCCATAAGCGTGATGCATTCTAATCAATCCATATCATTCAGTTAATGAATGGTTAAATATTCCCTACACTGGTTTTATTCAACAGCTCTCTGTTTGAGAGCCACCAATAAGAGAAGCTAATTATGAGTGTAGAGAATTTGTTCAGTTTAAAAGACAAGGTCGCCCTAGTAACTGGCGCCAGCCGTGGTATCGGTGAAAGCATCGCTAAATTATTAGCCAGTGCAGGCGCTCATGTGATTGTGTCTAGCCGTAAGATTGAAGGTTGTCAGACTGTTGCCGACGAAATCACCGCCGCGGGCGGTAGCGCTGAAGCGTTGGCGTGTCACATAGGCGAGATGGATCAGATTGAAAACTGCTTTCAACAAATTGAAGCCAAGCATGGCAAGCTCGATATTCTGGTGAATAACGCTGCCGCTAACCCGTATTTTGGCCATGTGCTAGATACTGATTTGAGCGCTTTTCAGAAGACCCTAGATGTGAATATTCGTGGTTACTTCTTTATGTCTACCGCAGGTGGCAAGCTGATGAAGAAGAATGGCGGAGGCAAGATAATCAATGTGGCTTCGGTTAACGGCGTAATTCCTGGGGACTTCCAAGGCATTTATTCAATTACTAAATCAGCCGTGATTGCCATGACGAAGACCTTCGCCAAAGAGTGCGCGCCTTTGGGCATTCGCGTTAACGCTTTGCTGCCAGGTCTTACCGATACTAAATTTGCCAGTGCTCTCACCAGTAACGATGCCATCATGAAGCAGGCGCTACTGCACATTCCTATGAAACGCGCGGCGATGCCTGAGGAAATGGCTGGTACTGTGCTGTACTTAGCATCCGATGCTTCCAGCTATACTACGGGTACTTGCATTAATGTTGATGGTGGGTATTTGCTGGTATAATAATTTTAAATACAATTTATCGGTAATTACTATGTTTAACCCATCACAATTAAAAGGCCTTGCAGACGAATGGATGCAAGGTTTGAGCGAAAAAGGCTTACCCGGCCAAGCGTTCAGCGAAGAAATGAAAATGATGGCGAAAGCGCATTTTCAACAATTGTTGGTGCAAGCAAACTTGGTTACTCGTGAAGAGTTTGACGTGCAGGCTGAGTTGTTAGAGCGAACTCAACAGCGCTTGACCAATTTAGAACAGCAACTTACCGAGCTGCAGAAAACTCTCGATGCTGATCTAGAGCAAAAAGACTAAGTTGTTAAAAGTAAGTTACTACTATTGGCTAAAGGCTGATCGCGAGTAACTTACCTAGACTTGCTAATGAAGCACAATTCTATGGAAAGAATTCATGTCATTAGCCATCGTTCATACCCGCGCTCAAGTGGGTATTCAAGCGCCTCTTGTTACCGTTGAAGTTCATCTCTCCAATGGTCTGCCGACAATGAATATTGTCGGCTTACCTGAAGCCGCTGTAAAAGAAAGCAAAGACCGTGTTCGCAGTGCAATCATGAACAGTGGCTTTGAATTTCCTGCAAAAAAAATCACCATCAATCTTGCCCCCGCAGATTTACCAAAAGAAGGTGGCCGTTACGATTTAGCCATCGCTATTGGCATACTCGCCGCTGACGATAAAGTTACTGAAACACTATTAGATCAACATGAGTTTATTGGCGAGCTAGCCCTCAGTGGTGAAGTGAGGCCTATTCGTGGCGTCTTAAGCGCCGCAATACAAACTCAATATGCAGACAAAATTTTAATATTGCCCGTCGATAATGCCGAAGAAGCGAGCCTTTGCCAGGGAGCAGTGCAGAAAAGTGCGCGCAGCTTATTAGAAGTTTGTGCTTACCTTGGCGGCCAAGCCTGCCTTGATGAATTGGAAAATTTAGAGCCTGAAGAGTACATTACCGACCATGCCGATATTGTTGAAGTGCGTGGGCAAGCGCAAGCAAAACGCGCATTAGAAATCACCGCGGCAGGAAAACATAATTTACTTTTTATCGGCCCACCAGGTACTGGCAAAACTATGCTCGCCAGTCGCTTGCCTGGCATTCTTCCTCCGATGTCTGAGCAAGAAGCGTTAGAAAGTGCTGCCATTTATTCTATTAGCCAGCATCATTCAACTTGGTTAAAAAATTGGAAACAAAGGCCTTTTAGAAATCCGCATCACACAGCCTCTGGAATTTCACTAGTGGGTGGCGGTGGTAAACCTCGGCCCGGAGAAATTTCTCTCGCTCATGGCGGTATTTTATTTCTTGATGAGTTGCCCGAGTTTAGCCGCAAAGTTTTAGATGTTTTACGCGAGCCCTTAGAGAGTGGTGAAATTTGTATTGCCCGCGCTAGTCAGCAGGTAACTTATCCCGCTCGCTTTCAATTAGTAGCAGCAATGAATCCCTGCCCTTGTGGATATTATGGCGACGCATCGGCTAAATGCACCTGCACCGAAGATCAAATTAAGCGCTACCAAGGGCAAACCTCTGGGCCACTATTAGACCGCATCGATTTACAAGTAGAAGTGCCACCGATTTCTATTTTAGAATTACAGCAGCCGATTAAAAACCAACAAGAGGATAGTGCTACTGTACAGGCAAGAGTATTAAAAGCGTGGAATAAACAAACCCAACGCCAACGCTGCAGTAATGGCCAACTAAGCAATGCTCAGGTTGAAGCACATTGCGGGCTGAGCGATGAAGATGAAAACTTATTAAGGCTGGCTATTGAGAAATTAGATTTAAGTGCTCGAGCTTATCATCGAGTTTTAAAAATCAGTCGCACCATTGCAGATTTAGATAGCAGTGAAAATATTGAAACAGGGCATATTATGGAAGCGCTGAGTTATCGAAAACTCGAGCGCTACCGACAAAGCTAAGGATTTCCATTAATAACGCTGGCTTGGGTTAACGGTGCAAACTCTTGCTCTGCCCGCATTAATAAATCTTCCAATGCCAAAGGATGAGAAAAATAATAACCCTGCACACGATCACAGCCTAGCTGCTTAATTTTATCCATACAGCGCTTATCTTCTACCCCTTCAGCAGTAGTTTCTAGATTCAATTGCTTGGCTAAATTAATCATCGCTGCGGCTATATGTGCCTGCGCACCTTCATCGGCTAACGGCGATACAAAAGCACGATCAAGTTTAATGCCGGTAATGGGCAGGTCACTTAAATGTGATAATGAAGAAAAGCCGGTACCAAAATCATCTAACGAAATTTTAATACCTGCATTTAATAACTGATTTAAATTATCTACAGTGATCTGTTCGTCTTTAATCACCGTTGTTTCAGTCAATTCCAATTCTAAAAATTCATGAGGCATTTCATTTTCTGCTAATACCTGTAAAACTTCATCAGCAAAATCAGCATCTGCCACTTGTGGGAAAGACACATTTACCGCCATACAAATGGTTCGGCCCGTATCAATTTTAATCGTTTGCCAAGCACGAATTGCTTCGTATAATGCCCAGCGCCCTAATACTTTAATCAGCCCTGTTGTTTCTGCTTCTTTAATAAAAGCACTCGGGGGTAATAAACCGAAACTCGGATGCTGCCAGCGTATTAATGCCTCAGCCCCTATCCACTCGCCACTTTCGACATGCAGTTGTGGTTGATAGTGCAAGACAAACTCTCGGCGTTGTAATGCTAAATGCATACCGCTCATCAAACCAATATTCGCTTGCTGGTACGACTGCCATTCAAGCTTAGCTTCTTGTACTAATTTGTCTCGAGCGATTTCTTGCACCGCTTGCTGCATGGCCAACGATAAACCTTCGGCATTGCTAACTTGAGTTGCACTACTGGTATAAACAACGAGCTTAATATCACTAAATTCGTCTTGGCATAATTGATGGAAGGTTTTTAAATCACCCTCATCCATCGGCTGACTATTAATCGATAATAAACCTGTTTGCTCATCCATCAGTCGACCGAGCAGAGTTCCTGCCATAACATATTGAGCTAAAAATCGTTCAAAACGAATGCGTAATAATTCACTATCTTGCCAACTCAACTCTGCCGTTTTTGTTTTTAACCAACGACATTGCAATAACTGAAAATACTGTGGCTGCGCTTCGATTAAAGACCCCGCTTGCTGGAAAAATTGTTGGCGATCAAGTATCCGCTCAACCGCTAACGGGCTGCTATCATTTTCTAAACTAACTTCATTTTTTGCAGCGTGACTCAAGCGATATTTCAAAACAGCGATATCAATCGCCCTATTTAAAATATCAATGTCTAACGCATACTCATTGATCCATTCGAAATCGACGCTAGTTTCTTGCAGCTGTTGAAAACTTTCTGCTTTCACATCGTTAGAAATAATCACCACGGGCCACTGACTGGCAATAGCAATATATTGATTAATTAATTCTGGCGCGAGTTGAGAAAGCTGAATTACCACACAAAACCAATTGGTATTGGCCTGTAAGGTTTGGCCTGGTTGCCAATAGCTAATATCTGCTGCTGTTTGAGCATGCTGTAATAATTTATAACTAGCAGAACGACTTTCACTGCAGGTCGTCATAAATAACAGGCGTTTAGCATTCTTACGCGCGCATTTTTTGGCACTGTTTAATTCTTGTTCAGCTTTAAGTACCAACCGGGGTTCAAACAATGATCTCTTCCTAATAAGAAACAAAATACATACCTTATTTATAGGTTACGAATCAAAATCTGTCTGCCCTTTAAGACTGATCTCTATCAAATTTTTTCATCGTTGTTAGAATAGCGGGCTGAATCAGAGAGGAACGTTCGTGGTCGACTTAAGTCATCTAAACCCTAGGCAAAAAGAAGCCGCCAAATACATCGATGGGCCATTATTGGTGCTCGCCGGTGCAGGCTCGGGTAAAACCAGTGTGATCACCCGTAAAATCGCCTACCTGATCGAAAGTTGTGGTATCAAGGCCCATCACATTGCGGCGGTGACTTTTACCAATAAAGCCTCCCGCGAGATGAAAGAGCGTGTCGGCCAGTTGCTACAAGGTGGTGCTGGTCGAGGACTAACGGTTTCGACCTTCCACAACTTGGGCTTAAACATCATTCGCTCAGAATATAAAACTGCTGGTTATCGAACCGGTTTTTCTATTCTCGACCAAGATGATGCCAAGAACATTCTAAAAGACATCATGATGCGTGATCATGACCAAGATGATGACGCGCTGGATATGGTGCAAAGCGCTATATCGAATCATAAAAACGACATGCTCGACCCTGAACAAACCATCGCTAAAGCTGAAAATGCCCAAGAGATGATGATCGCCCAGTGCTACTCGGTTTATCAACGAACACTACGCGCCTATAACGCGGTAGATTTTGATGATTTGATCTGGGTTCCGACCATGCTGTTCAAAAACCATCCGGAAGTACTACAGCGCTGGCAGAGTAAAATCCGCTACCTGCTTGTGGATGAGTATCAAGATACCAATACCAGCCAGTACGAACTGGTGAAGATGCTACTGGGTAACCGCAGCGGCTTAACCGTGGTAGGGGACGATGACCAATCAATTTATTCCTGGCGTGGCGCTCGACCTGAAAACCTGAATTTATTAAAAGTCGATTATCCGCATTTAAAGCTGGTTAAGCTTGAGCAAAACTATCGCTCGACCGGTTTGATTCTTAACGCCGCCAACAAGGTGATTGATAACAACCCTCACGAATTGATTAAGAAACTGTGGTCGGATAAAGGCTACGGCGACCCGATCAAAATTCTTAAATGCAAGAATGATGAAATCGAAGCGGAGCGAGTCGTCACCGGCATCGTTGAACGTCGCATGCGCTATGGCGGCAAGTTTTCAGACTTCGCCGTATTGTATCGTGGCAACCATCAATCACGCATCTTAGAAATGAAGCTGCAAGCACACCAAGTGCCTTATAAATTAAGCGGCGGTCAGTCGTTCTTTGGCCGCACTGAAATTAAAGACATCATGGGTTATTTGCGTTTGCTGATTAACCCAACCGATGACTCGGCCTTCTTGCGCATCATTAATACGCCGCGCCGTGAGATTGGCCCAAGCACCATTGAGAAGCTCAGCGAATACAGTATTCGTCGTGGTATCTCGATGATGGCTGCAACCACAGAGCTCGGCTTAGAACAGTTATTAACGCCGAAAGCATTAGATAAGCTAAAACGCTTTGGTCACTGGCTGGGTAACATCACTCGCATGGCCTATGCCGATGACGCTGTGGCTGCCGTGAAAGAGATGATTGAAGACCTCGATTACGAAGCACACCTTAACCTCACCAGCGGCACTCCACATATGGCCGAACGCCGTATGAGCAACGTTTGGTATCTAGTGGATTCGATCTCAAAGATGATCGAGAAAGCCGATGAAATTGGCGATGAAGTCACCATTGAAGATGCAGTAAGCAAGCTGATTCTACGTGACATGCTAGAACGCCAGGCAGATGAAGATGAAGAAGATCAGGTTCAGCTAATGACTCTACACGCATCGAAAGGTCTAGAGTTCCCTCATGTTTACATGGTGGGTCTTGAAGAAGAGCTGATGCCACACAGAAACAGTATTGAAGCGGATACCATCGAAGAAGAACGCCGTTTGATGTACGTGGGCATTACTCGTGCTCAGCGTACGCTCACCATTACTTATGCTGGCAAGCGTAAGCAGTTCGGCGAGATTCTGGATACTACGCACAGCCGTTTCTTAGATGAATTACCGCAAGATGATATTGAGTGGGAAGGCAAAACTGAAGTCTCTGCCGAAGAGCAGAAGGCTCGAGGCCAAGAGACGATGGCGAGCCTGAAGAACTTGATGGCTGATTTCTAGCAAAAAAAAGAGCCGTAAGGCTCTTTTTTTATATTCTAAGTAAAGCGCTTAATAAAAGTGCTTATTACTTAGCCATGAACTTGATAGCAGCTGTTAGCTCGTCATCAGAACAATCCATGCACAAACCTTTAGCCGGCATAGCGTTCAAACCGCTGATCGCGTTAGCCAAAGTCTTGTCGAAACCCTTTGCAAGACGCTTGTCCCATGCAGCGGTATCGCCTTTCTTAGGAGCACCAGCAACACCAATTGCGTGACAGCCAGCACAAGAAGCGGTGTAAACTGCATCGCCAGAACGAGGACCAGTAGAAGCAGCAACAACAGGGCCGCCACAATCATCACCTTGAACACAGACTTCAGCCACAGGCTTAATACGCTCACGGAGCTTTTCCGTCTGGGCATCAGTCGCTGTATCAGCAGCATTAGCTTGAGCCATTACTAAAGTGGCTACGAATAACATCATTGCTTGTAACATTTTCACAGAAAAGTCCTCTCAGCTATCACGGTTAATCCGTGTATTTTAAATTTCTGGCGCGGATTATAGCGGCATTTTGTAAGGGATTAAAATTTTTCCACACATTCTGTAGGAAATTATTATAGACCCTACCCCATTTTTCTTTCTATCTGTACGCAAATCAACCAAAGACTTAGTATTTACAAAGAAAATCCAATGCGAAAACATTACTTTTATTTACAGGACCTTACAATATCAATATCCTACTCACGAGAAATGACATTAAATGGATATTCAAAATTATGCAAAAGAACCGCCTTCCTTTTCAAGTTAGCCTTTTAGCTAGCGCAATTTTACTTTCTGCTTGTGGCAGTGATTCAAAAAGTAAGCATACACCAGTAACGCCACTGCCTTCTGGTTTCATCGATATTTCTGTCGGTACCTCTACCATTTCTGCTATTGGTGGTGCTTCTGCAGGTCAAGAAGGCGGCGAAGGTGGTGAAGTTTCTATTTATAAAGCCTACAGCGAAGCGCCACTGAATATTCTAACGTCTGGAACTCCTGATACGGCTTATGAATTACCAGAGACTACAGTTCAGCTAGGTGCTGTAGCCGTTATTATTGATGAAGATACGACAATTCAGACTCTTACTGAACTGCCAGCTGATGCAGTTACTGGTTTGCTCTACTTTGTCGAAAACGAATATCGATTATTTCGCTACGACGGTAGTGGCAAGTTTGCGACTAATGAGACACAAGTTACAGGTTTACAAATAACCGTTGGAGCAACGCTAACATTAGAAACCAATAACTCTTCTGGTGCTCAAATCTATTTTGCCAATGACATTCAAAATGACGGCAAGTTAGTAACATCGATTGCAGAAGATGCAGAGTCAGCTAACCATACTCGAAACTACATAAGACTTTACCCAGCCGCTTATTCAGGCAGTGGTGAGATAGTAACGAGTGGGGCATACCCAGGGCAAGATGGCGGTGATATTCGAATCACGGCTTTTACTATTTCAAACTCTGGTACTTTCAACGCACAAGGCGCTGATGATCTAAGTCCAGAAGGCGGAGAAGGTGGTGAGGGTGGATCAATCAGACTTTATGGCCAAGTTTTCGTTGAAAACAACGGCGATTTAAATAACTCTGGTGGTGATAGTATCAACGATACTGCAGGTAGATCTGAGTACGTCCGTTTATCCTCAGACTCAGTTTTCAATTCAGGTAATATTACTGCTGAAGCAGGCACGGGTAAAAACACCAATCAGACTGACCAGTACCACAGCATTAGCCTTTATGCTGACAATGTCCTTATTAATAGTGGCAACTTGAGCGTAGATGGCTCTGATGCAAATGCTGATGGCTATGGTGGTCAAGCAGGATCTATCTATTTATCTATTGAAGATGATGGAAGCTCACAATCCGAAGGTCGTCGCTTAATAAACACTGGGGATTTAGCAGCTAACGGGGGCAATACAATTAGCTCCCTTTCCCAGCACCGAGCTGGTAATGGTGGCGACATCCAGGTTAATGCATATGACGGCATGAGTGGAGCAACTACTCATACGACAGAATCGAGCGTTATGATTAGCGGTAATATGTCATCTAATGGCGGTAACTCTACTCAAGCATACTCGGCCGCTGTACTCGAAGGAGAAAGCGAAGTTGAAGCCGCTAAGTCAGGTAGTAATGCGGGTGATGCTGGTCAAATTCGTATTAGTCACCAATCCAATATTTCTCACAACCTTCCGACTTATGTACTTGGCTACCAAGAATTCAATACTAGTGGTGGTGAAGGTGTTATCGCTGGCCGCGGTGGCAATGTAAATATTTATACGATGGCGGGCGGTGAAGGCGGTGAAGGCGTTCCTCAGCCAGCGGCTCCACTGACTGTAGAAACTCAAATTACATCGAATGGGGGTCATGCTATCGAATCAGACTCACCAACGACCAAGCGCGCTGGTAATGGTGGCCATGTAGGTATCTATATTGATTCAGGATTTGCTTATTTACAGCCTGAAGTTCTGAACCTAAATGTTAGTGGCAACTTATCGTCAAACGCCGGTAACACCATTGATGGTCAAGCAGCTTACGCTGGCGGCATCTACCTTAATGCTCCTAACAACATCAACATCACAGCTGACCTATCAGCGATAGGAAGCTCTGATATAGCTACCTCTGATGATGATAATTCGTATAACGAAGGCGGCGAAGGCGGTTGGGTAGAATTTTATAGCCAACAAGGTAACATTTCTTATCAAGGCTCAATCATTGTTGATGGTGGTGATGGTATCCGAGGTGGCGGTGATGCTGGTTCAGTTTATTCTGGTGCCCAGGGCAGCAATGTCATCGCAGGAAGCGTCAGTTTAGCTGGCGGTAATGCGACCATTGATAGTAATGATGAACTTGTAACGGAAGGTGGTCATGCTGGGACAGTTATTGTGCGCAGTGGTGATCAGCTTGCTGAACTTACTGCAACGGTTACTGCAACAGGTGGCAATGGAGATGAAGCAGGTATAGCAGGTGGTGCTTTTGTGAACTCTGATTGTCAACAAGGTACATGTAACAGCTCGGACCGCCCTCGTTAGTTCAACTAGGCGAAGTGACTAAAGGGGGGGAGACGACTCCCCCCTATTCTTTTATTACGAACTGCATCATGACAAACTTAAAATCTCTAAATTTCTTATTTATTTTACTATTCTGTACCGCAACCGTTAACGCGACTGAAGATATATGGTTTAACAAAAGTAACCAGCAGTACTATATTTCTGAATCGGGAGTTAGTAGTGATGAACTATTTCAACAATTCGGTTTACACTCGGGACTACAAATAAAATTTGACAAAAAATTGTCCTCTCATATTCATCTATTGCCAGAACGCCTAACTGAAGACGAGTTACTGCGCTGGATCGAAAAAACATTTTCTACGATCAAAAATACCAGTAATAACCAGCAATTAATTGCGCTCACCATAATGCCAAAAGGAGTCTTTCATAGTGATTTCTTAATTAGTGCAATTTCTGTCGTAGAAGAGGGCACTGAGCATTCATTAGGGAATACCAGTCCAGAAGCTAAACAACGCTACCAATTACGCCTACAACAGATCGATAGTATTCATCGACAAAAAATTGAAGAGCAAGTCCAAAAGCAACTTGACCTGCTTAAACAGAATCAAGATGCCTGGCAAGAAAAAAAGCAAAGAAAAGATCAAGAAAAGAATGAATTGGTCAAAGATATCACTCCCTTATTAAGCAAAGATCCTGAGCTTGCTCGACGGTTAATTAGTATTTATAAGAGTACACACCCAACCTTAGAAGCTGATCTATTACCCCAAGAGACTGAGAATAAAGAGCAGTCTGATGATTGATATCCCCCAAGGGCACCATGCTCAAGCAGCAGGAATGCAGTTTTTACTGCAACAAAGTCAAAAATCCGCAGAACACGAAAACCACCTGCAACAGCAACAGGCTTTGCAGAAAATTTTGCATCATGCCATGTCGACCGTCCCGTACTATCAACTACACCTAAAGAACTTAAGCAAAAAGAATAACTTCCGTTGGCAGGATATCCCCCTCCTAAGTCGGCAACAGCTACAAGAAAATCATTCACAGTTAATTTCACAAGCCGAACTAAAAGGGCATGGACAAGATATTGATTTTCGAAGCTCAGGCTCTACAGGTCGGCCTGTTCATTTGATTTCAACTGAATATGCTCAGCAATACTGGCAAGCATTTACTTTACGTGATCATTTATGGGCCGAGCGAGATTTCTCACTCGACTTTGCTGTTATAAAAAACATGTCCAAAGATAAAGGGAAATATCCTGGTCATACGAGCAGTACATGGGGCCCTTCTTCTAGCAGCGTTTTCCGTACAGGCCCAAGTTACTCCCTTAATAGCTCCGAGACAATTGCAACTCAATATAAATGGCTAAGTGAGAAACAGCCTGCTTATTTGGTGACTTACCCTAGCTCATTATTAGAGTTAGCAAAGCTAGAGCTAGCTCAAGGCAAGCTAAAAAGTTTGCGTAATATTTCTAGCCTTGGTGAAACCCTTAGTCCAGATACTCGAGAGTTTGTACAAAAAGCTTTTGGCTGCAAAGTATACGATATGTATAGCGCACAAGAAATTGGGTACATGGCTCTGCAATGCCCAAAGCATGAGCACTACCATATACAATCTGAAAACTGTTTGGTCGAAATTTTAGACGAAAATAATAACCCCTGCCCTCCTGGTAAAATAGGCCGAGTCGTCGTGACAAGTCTCCATAATTACCGCATGCCTTTAATTCGCTACGATATTGGTGATTTGGCTATTGCTGGTAATACTTGCGATTGTGGTATTACTTTACCTGTTATCAAACGCATACTAGGGCGCAACCGTAATCTTGTAATCTACCCTAATGGAGACAAGAGCTGGCCGTCATATAACCCAATGAAGCTGATGGATATTTTTCCAAATGCTCAGTTCCAGTTATTACAAACCAGCCTTACTGAGTTAGAGCTGCGAGTTAATATAACGACCCCCTTACAAGAATCTCAAATCCAGGCTGCTCAGGCTGTCATTCGTAAAGCTATCGGCTACGATTTCAACATCGCCGTACATCCTGTTAAAAACATTGAGCGTGCTGCTTCTGGCAAGTTTGAAGAATTTATTTGTCAGGTTGAATAATGTTTGATACCGCCCCAAGCTATAAAGATATTTTTAATAAACGCGCCGATTCATATCATCAAGCTATGCTGCAGTGGCCTAATGCCCGTGATAAAGAATTTCAAGCCTTACTAGAAAATCTGAATATATCTGCTGAAGATAAGGTTATCGATATTCCCTCTGGAGGTGGTTATTTATCTTGGTACGTTAATCAAGCACAGCTTCACCATATTGAAACCAGTGAAACTTTTGCTCAGCTATGCCATTCAAAAAGCCCGTACCCATTAACCATTTGCGAGCTGGACAAACTCCCTTTTAACGATGACAGTATCGACTTCGTGCTTAGCTTAGCCGGCCTTCACCATACAGAGACTAAGCTAGGCCTATTCCAACAGATTAACCGCATCCTTAAACCTGGTGGACGCTGCATGCTTGCAGATGCAAAAAAAGGTTCTAAAACGGCAGTTTTTTTAGATGGCTGGATGGCGGATCACAACTCAATGGGGCATAAGGGCTGGTACTTTGATAGCGAAACTGCAGATGAATTAGTGTCCTCTGGATTGATCGTGGATAAAATTGAGACCAAAGACTATCACTGGAAGTTCGATTCTGTTTCTCAAGCAGCACAATACTGCCAACTGATGTTTGGCATCGATCAAGCATCGCTTAAGGATATTGAGAATGCTTTATTAGAACACTTAGGCGGCACCCAAGACTCTTCTAACTTCCTCTTGAATTGGCAGTTAGACTTTATCAGCTGCCACAAGAAACATTTATAAAACAGCCACCTACAAGACTTTCGAACGCTAATACTAGACGCAGAAGGCAGAAGCGCATACCATTGCTTCTGCTACGAGATCTACTCTCAATACCCACCCTTAGCTCAGCTGGATAGAGTGCGCCCCTCCGGAGGGCGAAGTCACAGGTTCGAATCCTGTAGGGTGGGCCATTTTTATTCACTCCAAACCTGAGAGTAAATAATTTAGCCAATCTTCATTATTCATCTCTTCAGCTAGCCAGCGCTTGTTATCTTCATCATTTGAAATCTTATCTTGTATATATTCTTTGGTCTGGCTATCAAGCATTTCAGCTATAACTTTTCCAAGTAACATCGCCGAGGCGAGCTCCTCGTCCCAATCACACTTTTCCATATATTCATCACTATGTAATGAGTCATATACTTCAGGTATTTTTGCATAGTTCTTAATGATGTAAGCAATATCTTGTGCATCTTTTCGACGCAGCTGCGGGACTCTCTCCGTCCAAGCTAATTGTCGTCTAATATAGCAAAATCAACATCTCGTGCCATTGCACCGATGATAAGAAACTCTATATCAAGAGCTTTCGCACACTTTTCAAGCACTTGATACATCTCAACCAAGCCCACAGGCAATTTACCAGAAATGTTAATCAAGGAATTCATCGTATATTCTTCCTGCTGCATCATCATTACGCGGGTCATCGGTCGATAATAAATCACTGTATGTCACCAGAGGTGGAGCAGCTAGTTCTGAACTATCAACACCCCAAAAAGGCTCATACACATCAATAACGAAAGCAGGTTGCTCTCCTTCTTTAATCTTACGCAGGCGTGCCGCTTTCATTAACCTAGGAAGTTCCTTTTGCGTGGTGTAAGCAATGCCATCCTTCGGGCTCAAATATTTAGAATGGTGATGCGCAGCAATTTCTCCTCCTAGTTGAAAGCCTTGCCCCTCATTAAGGTTCGCCCACCAGTCGACTTCATTGGCTGTAAATCGACCTAGGTGAGTCTTGTTACGAATTTTATAAGGATAGGTTTCAGCCCACTTGTTAATAAGCTTTTCTTTATCTCTGATTTCAATGCCTTTGCTGGTGTGCTTCAAAAAACCTTGAGCAATCAAATCTTTATGAATGGCACTAGCAGAGCCTAAAGAGACACTGGCTTTGTTTGCGATCTCTCGTAATGATGCTCCTGCAAGACCTTCATCATTGATTAGTGCAAATACCACCTTCAAACCCGACGGCTGAAACGCTTTACCTGTGAGGTTATTACTAATGCCTAATGAAGCGGTGGCGACCTTGTTAAAAGAGGGTCGCTTGCCAATGACTACTATGTGATAACCCATTTCAGCAATGAAGGCATTACCCTGAGCATCCATGTATTGAATCCCAAGCCCTCTAAGCTGGGTGGCTAATTTAGCAGGGAAATAACTGGCTGCCAGAACCCGCTGGTGTCCATTTCCAATATACTCATCAGATACATTCCCTGCATTATCGAGCTGCTTATCGGATAGAACATAAACAGGCACCTTAGCTTTTTCTGCAAGCATCAGTTCACGGGCACAATTTGATAGGTCATTATTTGACGGAATAATTTGAGCATCGAGCTGGCTATTTTTACTCAGCATTTCTGCGCAAGATGCTAGTAGATCTGATGGAAGCATGAGTTCACCACTTGTATTCCCAATGGACTTGTTCAACAATCCTGAACATTCAAGAATATTGAACAACATATCTCAGCATTAGGCAAGCTCAAACTTTTCTGATACCGAACGGTATTATCAGTCGAGTATTGAGCTAGCGCATACCTTGTATTACTCTTCACCCTGACTTAATAAGATCTAAAATCAATATGTTTTCCAAGCGCAAAAAAGTACTGCTCATTGTTGTTGCTTTCTCTCTCTTATCGTTAGCCGCAATAGCAATTTACAGCCTTAACCTGGTTAACAAACCATCAGCCTTATCCGCTATTGTCATCAACGCAGAACCTCAATTAAAAACTCTGCCAGCAGAATATGTCGGCAACCAAGCCTGTATAGGCTGTCATGCCAAAGAGCATGAGCTTTGGCAAGGCTCCCATCATGATAAAGCCATGCAGCACGCCAATAGCAACACCGTACTCGCCAACTTTAATAATACCGAATTTAGCTACAACGGCATTACCAGCAAATTTAGTCAGCAAGGCGAAGAATATTTTGTCACTACCGATGGCCCAGATGGCCAGTTACAGCAATACAAGATTGAATATACTTTTGGTTTTGACCCACTGCAGCAGTATTTAATTGCCCTACCGGGTGGCCGTTTACAAGCGCTGGGTATTGCTTGGGATAGCCGCGATGAATCTAAAGGTGGCCAACGCTGGTACCACCTATACCCCGATGACAATATTACTTATGAAAGCCGCTTACATTGGACTAAGCCCGATCAAAATTGGAATTTCATGTGTGCCGAGTGCCACACAACGAATTTAGAAAAAAACTACGATCAACAAACCGCTGAATATAATACTCACTGGTCAGAAATGAATGTCGCCTGCGAAGCCTGTCATGGGCCAGCATCTAATCATGTTGGCTGGGCAAATAAAGAAACGGCTTTTCAGCAGATCAGTCCAATAAGCAAAGGCCTAACGATTAATCTAGATGAACGTAAAGGTGTGAGTTGGCTTTCTAATCTTGAAGAATATACAGCGACTCGTAGTGAACCTAGAGTGACGCAAAAAGAAATTGATACCTGCGCTCGTTGCCATTCTCGACGCAGTATTTTAAAAGAAAATTTCACCCCGGGTGATGCCTTTACCGATCACTACCAGCCAAGCCTACTGACTGAGTTTTTGTATCATGATGATGGCCAAATAAAAGATGAAGTCTTCGTTTATGGTTCGTTCATTCAAAGCAAAATGTTCCACCAAGGGGTTACCTGTAGCGATTGCCATGAACCGCATAGTTTAAAATTACGCGAAGAAGGTAACGGAGTTTGTCTACAGTGCCACCGTGCCGATAAGTTTGATCAGCCAAGTCACCACTTCCATAAAAATGGTGACGTAGGCGCGCAGTGTGCTGAATGCCATATGCCGCAAACAACCTATATGGGTGTTGATGGTCGTCATGATCATAGTATTCGTATTCCGCGCCCAGATTTATCCCTCAAAATTAAAACCCCTAATGCCTGCACTAATTGCCACGAAGATAAAACAGCACAATGGGCTAACGATAAAGTGGAAGCTTGGTATGGTGAAGACTGGTCACCCGGCTGGCATTTTGGTGAGACTCTGTATGAGCAACGAAAGGGGGTTAGCACGGCTGGACAAGATTTGGCAGCAATCGCGGCTTCGGTAAAACTACCGAGCATTGCCCGAGCAACTGCAGCCACTTCATTATCTTCTGCCACAGGTCCGCTGACCTTAGTAGTGGTTAAAAGTATAGTAAAAGATAAAGATCCCATGCTGCGCTTAGCCGCTTTACAAGCCGTTGAAACCTTTGGTGGCCCACAGCAACTACAGTTAGTCATGCCGATGTTAAGCGACCCAATTCTTATGGTAAGAATTGAAGCCGCTAGAATTTTAGCCGCGATTCCAAAAGAACATTTAACTAGCAAACAAATTCAACAATTAAATCGTGTTCTAGATGAATATCGTGCGGCACAATTGCTTAACGCCGATCGTCCTGAAGCTCAGGTTAATTTAGGTTTATTGGCGTTATCGTTAAGAGACTACGACCAAGCAGAGGCAGCCTACAAACAAGCATTAATTTTAGAGCCTAGTTTTGTTAACGGTTATATTAATTTAGCTGATTTATATCGTCTGCTGCGCCAGAACATGAAGGCAGAGAAAATACTGCAGCAAGCGTTATTGAAAACCTCTGACCATGGAGTTATTTATCATTCCCTTGGTTTGCACTATATTCGTAATGGTCAGAGTGTTAATGCTCTAACGGCACTGAAAAAAGCCTATCAATTACAGCCGATAAATAACCGTTACGCTTACGTGTATGCGGTGGCGTTAAAAGAGCAAGGTAAGATACAAGAGGCGTTAGCAATATTAAAAACAGTGCATCAGCGCAATGCCGCCGATATCGATATTCTGTTTGCTTTAGCATCCTTTTATTTAATCGAAAACAATACCAAATCGGCTTTGGTCTACGCACAAAAGTTAGTCGACATTAACCCTCAGTACGGTTCTGCCGAGCAGTTAATACAGCAACTACAATCTGGGCAATAAATTTAGCGGCATATCGTCAGATAAGGAAATTCACATGAGTGAAATACTGCAAAGTATTCAGCAGCTTAAGCAACAAATGCAACTGTCGGTATTAGGACAAGAGCATGTTGTTGAAAGTTTAATTATTGCCATGCTCGCCAATGGCAATGTGCTATTAGAAGGTTTACCAGGCACTGCAAAAACACGCTCGATTAAAACGATGGCGAAGGTAATTAGTGCCGACCTTGGCCGCATTCAGTTTACTGCCGACCTGCTGCCTTCTGACGTAACAGGGACTGAAATTTTTCAAGAAGTTGAAGGCAAGCAATTGCTAACCTTTCAGCCTGGCCCTGTTTTTAATAACCTAGTGCTCGCCGATGAGATAAACCGCGCGCCAGCAAAGGTGCAAGGGGCATTATTAGAAGCAATGGAAGAGCGCCAGGTTACCGTAGCAGGTCAAACTCATAAATTGCCTGAACTGTTTATGGTACTGGCAACACAAAACCCTATTGAGCAAGAAGGCACTTACCCTTTACCCGAAGCTCAAATGGATCGCTTTCTAATTAAGGTTGATATCGACTATCCCGATGATGAAACTGAGTTATCGGTTATTCGCTTAGTACGTGGTGAAGAAAAACCCAATACTAACAACAAGCCTGTAAAAATTTCGCAACAAGATATTTTTGCCGCGCGTGCAGAAATTCAACAATTGCATATCGGTGAAAATGTAGAGCGCTATATCGTGGCTTTGGTGATGGCGACGCGAAAGCCAGAGCATTATGACAGTGAACTAATAAACTGGATCAGTATAGGTTCTAGTCCACGAGCATCGATTGCACTCGATAAAGCCAGCCGCGCTTATGCTTGGCTACAAGGCAAAGACTTTGTAGATCCTGATGATGTGCGAAAAGTTGTTCATGCGGTACTTCGTCATCGCTTAATTTTAAGTTATGAAGCGCTAGCTGAAGGAATTAATAGTGACCAAGTCATCGATGAAATCATCAAGCAAGTCGCTGTTGCCTAAGCGCGATGAGGATGGTGTCTGCTATACCAGCTTAAAACAGTTGGTTACATTACAGCAGTCAATATCAGGATTTAGCTTCTTACCCAAGCAGCCAGTAAATAGTATTTTATCGGGTCGCCACGGATCACGTTTACGTGGCCGAGGACTTAACTTTGAAGAGCTGCGACATTACCGTTCTGGGGATGATATTCGCACCCTCGATTGGAAAGTTACCAACCGTACTGGTAAACCTCATGTCAGAGTTTATAGCGAAGAAAAAGAACGCCCAGTACTGGTTGTCGTTGACCAACGTATTAATATGTTTTTTGGCAGCCAAGTTAAAATGAAATCTGTACTGGCAACAGAAATGGCAGCACTGAGTGCCTGGCGTGTGCTATCAGTTGGAGATAGAGTCGGTGCTTTAGTTTTCAACGATACAGAAATTAGGGAGGTGAGACCTCAGCGCAGCCGTAATAATGTAATGCAAATACTGCATCATTTGGTTGAGTTTAATCATCGTTTAGATGCAGGCAAAGATCAGCAACAGAATGAGAAACAGTTAAATAATGCCTTGGCTGAAGTCGAGCGTATCAGTGGGCATGATTATTTAATAATTATTATTTCTGATATGAGTGGCTGGGATGATGAAACGTTAATGCGCATAAAGCGTTTACGTCAGCATAACGATGTTATCGCCTCTTTAGTTTATGACCCTCTAGAGCAAACTCTGCCGAAAGAACAGCAATTGGTACTGAGTGATGGCAGCTTACAAATACAAGTCAATGCTGATAACCCTTCGTTAAATCAAGAATTTCAACAAGTCTTTACTAACCAAGTCAGTGATATCAAAAAAATCATGGCGAAATACAATATTCCCGTCATCCCCGTTACCACTGATGAGCCTGCCCTTGACCAAGTGCGTAAAGCCCTTGGCTTTAAATCGGCAGTAAAAAAGTGATTAAACAAAAATGAGTAAAGATAACCGTATCGAACACAGTGATTCATTTGGCAATTACCTAATTCATGGTATTGATGAAATAATCTTGCCTGCTGATATTTCTTGGTGGCCAAGTACTATTGGTTGGAAAATTGTCGCTCTATTACTATGTATTTTTGTTTCATATCGCCTGTTTAAATTCGCGCAGTCTTGGTGGAAAAATCGCTATCGCCGAGAAGCTATTCGTCAAATAAACGAACAGCAAGCATCCGTGAATAATTTATCCAATGTGGTTGAGAAACTGCCATTTTATCTGAAGGCCACTGCGCTGCAAGCCTACCCTAGAGATCAGGTTGCTCAACTCAGCGGTTCAGCGTGGATTGATTTTTTAAACCTAAAGGCGGGTACTGAACATTTTGGCCCTAAGGAATCGTCACAGCTATTAATACTTTCTTATCAAGCAAAAGAGCAATGGCAGCTCACAGAAGAGCAATATCTTAACCTGATTAAACTGACAAAATCATGGATAAAATATCATGTTTGAATTTGAAAATATGTGGGCCTTTCTACTATTGCCATTACCTTTATTAGTTTATTGGCTAGCCCCTGCCTACAAAGAAAGTCAGGACTCTCTTAGGGTTCCATTTTTCAAACGCTTAATCGATATTACTGGCCAAAAACCTCAAAAAGGCGCGGTGATTTTACAGCGTATATTTTTTCAGAAAATCTGGGGGCCTATCTCTTGGATATTAGTCATCATCAGTTTAGCCAAACCGATGATGATTTCTGCTCCGATTGAACAAATCAAATCGGCTAGAGATCTAATGGTCGCGGTCGATCTTTCTGGCTCGATGGAAGTGGCTGATTTCAAAGCGGATGATGGAAAAATAATTTCTCGCTTAGACGCTGTTAAGCAAGTACTCGCTGAATTTTCAAAGCAGCGCGAGCATGACCGCCTAAGTTTAATCGTATTTGCTGATGCTCCGTATTTACAAGCACCATTCACTGAAGACCATAGCACCTGGCTAGCACTGTTAAATGAAACCGAAATTGGCATGGCAGGGCAAAGTACCTTATTCGGCGATGCTATTGGCCTGGGCATTAAACTATTCAAAAAAAGTGATAGTGAAAATAAAGTTCTAATTATATTAACCGACGGTAACGATACTGGCAGTAAAGTACCACCGATAGAAGCTGCTAAAGTCGCTGCCAAGAATGGCCTGACCATTTATACCATCGCTATCGGTGATCCTGAAACTGTCGGCGAAGAAGCTATCGATTTAAAAGTATTAAATAAAATTTCAGAAATTACATCAGGAGCAACCTATCATGCTTTTGATAAACAAGAGTTAGAAAACATCTATAAAATGATCGCTGAATTAGAGCCTGATGAATACGATACCTTAAGCTATCGACCGAAGGTTAGCTTGCATCATTATCCGCTAGCACTGGCACTGTCTGGCTATTTATTCTTTTTTATTACCATGACGTTGCTTTCCTCTCGTTCTCAATCTCGTTCCCGCTCTCTGGCTCAAGTAGCACAGACGCAGGAGAAACTATGATGGATTGGTTTATGTTCGATATAGCCCAGCTATCACACTTGCATTTATTAAGGCCACTTTGGTTACTCGCCTTGATTCCTTTGTTATGGACAATGTATCACCTATATCGAGCTCGTAGTCCGTTTGATAAATGGCAGAAAATAATTGCCCCTAATCTTATTAAAGCAATGCGAGTTCGCCATACTCATGTGAGAAGGCTTAACCCGCTTAATATTTTTGCAGTCAGTTCATTATTGATTATTATTATTTTGGCAGGGCCAACCTGGAAACAACAAGCATCGCCGTTTTCAGAAGACCTATCTGCACTGGTGATTGTATTGGATGCATCAACATCCATGGAGCAAAAAGATGTGCAACCTAGCCGATTGGAAAGAGCCAAACAAAAAATAGAAGACTTACTCGCCTTGCGCCCTGGTGGACGTGTTGGCTTAATTGTATATGCCGGTAGTGCGCACAGTGTTATTCCTTTAACCAATGATATGGAAGTAGTGAATAATTTTCTTAAAGCAGTGACCAGCGACATGATGCCTAAGCCGGGTAAATTCGCCGAAAAGGCCCTACCGATTGCCGACAGCATGTTACAAGTCAAGCTCGCCAACGGGATTGAAGTAAAAGGAACGCTACTGTTATTAAGCGATGGTATCGGGCCAGAAACGAGTACCGAGTTTGAAAAATATTTTTCTAATAACCAACATCAGTTATTGGTATTAGGTATTGGTAATGACCCTTCGTCAGAATCTCATATCACAAGTACCCCACTAGAAGAGAAGGCACTAATAGATCTTGCCAATACTAGTGATGGTCATTATCAATCATTAACTCTCGATCAAAGCGATGTTAAATACTTAAACCGCCGTATTAACAGTCATCTAGTGATTGTTGAAGACGGCACTCGACCTTGGTTTGATTCTGGCTACTACCTGCTTTATCCACTTATTTTCTTAATGCTATTTTGGTTTAGAAAAGGCTGGACGCTGAATTGGAGTTTAATCGTTATTGTTGCTGTACTTTATAGCCCTAACCCTAGATTAATGGCTGGCGAAGATAATATTAAAAAGCCTGATGCTAAAGATGTTGGAATAATAGAACAGCTAGAGGATAAATTCCTACGTTTATGGCTGACCCCAGATCAGCTGGGGCAGTTTTATATGCTCAATGGAAATTATACTCGTGCAGCAAAAAGTTATGCTTCCTTAGCTTGGCGCGGTATAGCTTATTACCGAGCCGAAGATTTCAAAGCCGCTGCAGAGATGTTTAGTCGTATAGACAGCGCTGAAGGTCAGTTTAATTTAGCCAACGCTTGGGCTCATAGCCGCAATTATATAAAAGCCGTAAAATCCTATAACCAAGTGCTTAAATTAGATGCTGCGCATAAAGACGACGATAACAGTAACTACCAACGTGCATTAAAAAATCGCGATACTATTCAAAAAATAATCGACGAGATCAATCTGTTAAGTGCCAGTCAAAAAGCTGAAAACACAGACTCGACTAGAGACCTTCCAGACGATGAAGCACAAACCGCAGATGGCGCAGAGCGTGAAGACTTTATTGAACAGAAAGTTGAGCAGTTAACAGCTGAAGATATTTTACTCGATGATTCCATTAATGAATTGTGGATGCGCCAAGTGCAAAAAGACCCGTCTCAATTTCTTAGAATTAAATTTCATATGCAGCTAGAGCAATAACTATTAGAGCAGCAACTATTAGAGCAGCACTTATTAGTATTAGAGAGACAACCATGACACGTCTATTTCGCCAGTTACTCAGATTATCTTTACTCGTTATTGCGATGCCTATGCAAGCATCGCTGATCGCTGTAATGGAGCAAGATAACCTACGTATCAACAGCTGGCTTGATCCGGTCGAAGAACTCGTTACGGGTCAGCAGATAAGTTTGCAGATAGAAATTTCTACCGCACTTAAATGGCAAGGTGGCACGACCATCGATCATGTTGAAATTAAAGATGCGATTGTTTTACAACGAGAAAAATTCTCAGTCAATTCCGTAAGAAATGAAGAGGGCAAGTCTTGGCTGGTACAACTTTGGACCCTAGTAATTTATCCACAAAGCACTGGAGATTATTATCTTCCTGAAATTGCAGTGAATGTTGCGGTTGTTGATAACGATGGCAATACAGCAGCAGGGCAAATAAAAACACCTAAGCTAGGATTTTCTGTTTTAACAAATCCAAGTATCGATAACGCAGATTGGATCGCGACACCCAGTTTTTCGATTGAAGAAAGCTTCGATCACTCTCTAGAAGATATTAAAGCTGGTGATGCCATAGCCAGAACGCTAGTCTTTAACGCTAAAGATCTACCTGCGATGATGCTACCTTCAATGGCATTAGAAGAATTATCGGGTATTGCCACTTACAGCCAGCCTCCTAAGCTAGTCGACAAAGTGAATCGTGGGGATTATTTAGCCCAAAGAACAGAGGTCCATACCTATGTAATAGAAACCTCAGGGGACTATCTTCTGCCTGAACAGGTTTACTATTGGTGGAATACCCAAACAAAAAGTTTAGAGAAAATCGTATTACCAGAATATAAATTGCATATTCCTAGTACAGGAATACTGAGTGCTGTGATTTGGCAGGCATTATTAATACTCACCATTACCGCCATCTTAATATTGTTATTAATCAGATTTAATGTCTTTCAAAAAGTAGCGCTGTCTACACGTTGGCAAGAAATAAAAGCAGTGATTAGTGCTAAGGCGAGTAATCCACAAAAAGAGCTTGAGCGGCGTTTTAAGGACGCCTGCGATAAAGGTAATGAAGAACTTGCACTTGCTATATTGTATCAAGGCTTAGATAGCCATGCAGATAACTTTCACTCTGTTATACGCCAGTATTTGGTTAAGCTGAATAACCAAGAACTAATACAGCAATTTGAAGTGTTAATGCAGGCTATTTATAAAAAACAAGATAATAAGCAAGAGAACAAGCAAGAAAACAGAAAGGGGGGCGAGAAAGATAAGAAGACAAAGGACACGAATATTAGATTTTTTGCAGAAAATTTATTGGCAGCAATAAAAAAATCAAAGGCTAAGCATACCGGCTGGCTTGCTAAAGTAGACTTAACCTTAAATTGATCTAGAGGTTGGACTATAAATTGAATTAGAAGGCAATTAGCCTTCGCCATCACCAAAGCGGTAAGCAATCATCACCTTACTTTCTAGGTCAATATTGGCGTCTGGGTTCGAATAATAACCATGGAACTCA
>ERZ1027231.141-NODE-141-length-37694-cov-230.704323_pt1 | contig 37694 bp, 23 predicted proteins | sample MGYA00520866_ERZ1027231 | MGnify/ENA primary metagenome ERZ1027231 (study PRJEB33311, sample SAMEA4378411) | marine metagenome | biome: Marine biome; feature: Fjord; material: Water | collected 2014-07-20T08:00:00Z/2014-07-... | depth 75 m ...
ACCTGTTAGAAAAGTGTACCGACCCAGATACGGGTGCACGTAACGCCGAGAATGTGATTAATAAATCACTGTTACCGGTGATCTCGAATGCGTGTTTAACGGCGCTTGCTAAGGGTGATGAAATTACTGAGATTTCAGTTGAGTTAAATGATGGCTCGTTTATCGCTAAGGTAAAATAACAGTAGATCGCAGGTTGGATTAATATGGCTCAACCATGCTTAGCCAGCTCCAGCCTGTGAAGCTATACCTTGTTTGTATCTATTAGATTATCTTTAGATCTGCACGAACCAATAATCGAGTACTTATAAGTACTCGATTATGCCTTTTATAGACCTCGCCTCTAGTTGACCTGAGGATCTATTGATAAACTCAGTAGCGCAATTAATATTTATAAATAGGTATGAAATTGCAATATATTTTTCAGTTTTAGTAATGTCGATCACGTTACATTTGCTTTGACTGAATAGTTTAATGTAAGGGGCTTGATCTGTAAGTGGATAGCTCCACTTATCTACTAGATCTTCATCAAGAAGTGTAATTAAATTATTATTTTTGTCAGAAATACTATTCATGCTGCTCACAATTACGCTGTTTGCATCTTGTAGAAGTATTTTAGGTTTAAAAAATTGCTTAGACTTTAACGCTTCACCATCTCTAATTTCATACAGTTGCTGTGCTCGTCTATCTTTACCGGGTATGGAGGTGGTCCTAATGCGAGGTGAGCTATCCGTTTCTATATTAAGTATTTCTTCCAACTTGATATCAACACTATTAGCTCTATCGTCTATAAGGTTGATCGTCTGTTTTGGTTTGTTGTATTTAAATTCTGTAATGATATTAAAATTAGAACGTTTTTCTCTAGCACGAGAAACTAAATCCATAGGGATGGTTTTAAATGAATGCGTATCAATAATATTGATATCGATGTTGTCCACCAGGATTAGGTGTTGTCCTGTGTATTCAATGATTATTGTGTTTCTTGCTTTTCTGTTCAGTTCAAAAAGTTTACTGCCATTGCTGTCAGTGGCTGATACATTAATTACGTATTCAGGGCTTTTACTAAAATGCCCACCTTTTTTTATATACCGTGTAGGATAGGTTTCATTTAGAACACTTTTCCAGTGAATGACTTTATTCTCATGATTGGTTAATAGGTCTGGCCTAAAAAAACGGTCTTCTTCAAATATTGAATAATTATCTGTAGAAATATTAATAACTGTTTCATTGTGTTCTGTTTTGGTTAGATAGATTAAAGCGATAAGTGGACAAAATACTAGCCAAAAAGCAGGTTTGAATTTACTTTCAGATATCACTTCAAAAAAAGATGAAATGTATCCCTGTCTAGAGTCCTTTACTTTAATTTTGGTTTTTAAGTGCCAAGATAATACGGTTAATAATAGTATTGTTGTAGGTATTAATAGAATAATAGAGCAGATCATCAAGGCTATAACCGGAAATTTCAGGTAATAGACCGCGTTATCTTGTATATAAAAATCAAAATAACTAGCCGATTGATTTCCAATGCCAGCATTTCCATATTTATGGATAACAATTTCTGTATTTAATAGCCAGCCTAAAGGTTCAAGTATTAAAGAAGGGAAACTGACTGCCACGACTATAGAAACTATTGCTAGGATAAAGGAAAGAGAAAGAAATTCTTTTAACATTACTTTTCTTCTTTCAAATCTTTTAGCACAAACCTTTGTTTATCATGTTCATGGACTAGTAGGTCTATATTGTCACCTACTTTATACTTGAACTGATAATCTGGATCGATTCCGCTAAAAGTAACTTCATAATCATTATATGTTGCAGATAAAATTACAGTGTTGCGGCCGTTCTCACGGGTAGAGGATAGTGATAAGTCCGAAACCAGCCCTTTTGCTTCAGTGGTGAACTCAAGGGCTTCCATTTTCCATCTTTCAAATTTCTTAATGTCATGATTTAAAACGAGATATGTTATCGAGTAGCCACCAATAGCGAACAGACTTAATATGATTCCACCTAGTAAGGATCGGCCTGAAAATATAACCTTGTAGACCTCCATCCCGACAATCATTATTAGAACTACTGTAAAAGCATAAAGCATATATTTTTTTGTTTGAATATCCATGATCTAACCTATTAATGTTAGTTTATAGCCAAGCTTTCCAATCTTATAGTCAGTAAGGAATGACTCACCTTTATCCATAGATGTTGCAGATTTACGAATATGTATTTTTTTATCATCAATTTTAGGACCTGCATATGTCGCCATCTTAACTCCCGCAAAATTTTCAGAAACCAGAGCCAGGCTATTTGCGAATTTAGCCCCCATAAAATTATCAGTATGCATTCCCAGTACTAATTGAGACTCAGCACTCTTAATCCAGTCCATGTTGCCTGTTGTAGTCTGTTTCAACGTTGGGGCTGTTATCATAGATGTATATTCAGTGGCAGCGGTAATTGTAATCGCCATTTTACCAGCAGCAGTAATTGTTTCAGTAATATCACCAGTAATGGTTTTTTCAAGAGTATCCTCTGAAGCCCCCATTATGGATTTAGTTACGGCACCACCAGCAATGGACTCTTCAACAGTGGCTGTGCCACTTGTGACGGTAGTTGTTACATCTCCTGTAATTTCAGAAGTATGGTTACCTGTTTGAATATGTGCCATATCACCTTCATGATGCACATCGATAAGCCCATCATTATAACGTGCTTCATCACCCACAGTTTTGATGGCTAGGGTTGTATCACTAACAGCACCATTCAGTCCTGATATATCAGGCATCCCAGAATCAGTTTTTAACTGATTCTCAATATAGCGACCACCAAAATTCATTTCTACATGGTGCCCACTGCCATTCATGCCAGCGGCCCAGTTACGCACAACACCTTCATGGTAATTGTATTTGTTACCAAAATCTTTTTGTACAAAACCAACTTCACGTTCTTTTGCTAATCCGCTTTGTAGGTCACTTCTTACGATTGATGCCACGCTGTCATCGAATGAATCAAGCTTTCCACTTACATCAAAGTCTTCACCATCAATAGTATCTTGGTAGGCATGGTTCTCTACATACTGCTGCCCAAAGTTATAAGTGGCATTCAATCCGTAATTAAAATCGACCCCCTCACGCCACTGATAACGCTCACCATAGGTTCGCGCAATATGCACATCGCCCTTGATAGTATCCACAGGGTTACCTGAATCAACGCCCATTTTATCAAGATGTTTTAAAGGGTGATTATTAATATGATCTTTAACTTCAGTCGGATCTAAATCGGCTGTCATGTGCAATGACTGGCGAGATTTTAATGCACCCGTATAAAACATGCCGTCTGTGATCATGGCCGCATGATGTGGGTTTTCATGGGTCACAGGGTGGATAACCGATTGCGAATTTTCTAACGCATTTAATATGTAAGGTCGGTTTGGATTACCACCAATAAAACCAATTTGAACTTCTGTTCCCGGTATTAAAGGAATGTCGAAGTGGTTGCTGCGTGACGCATGGCTAGCATGGCGAATCCAGCTTGAAATTTTGTCTTCTTCGCCCTTCATAAAGTCGAAGGTCACCTGGTATTTGCCCACTTCGTTTCGCTGCGCCAGTGTTTGGTCATCAGCCGCCGAATACACACGGCCCGTTGTAGAGATAACCGCTGGGGCTTTTATGAGTCTCGCTGGGCGGTATTGTGTCTCTTTAGGAATACCAGAGAACGTGCATTCGTAGTAAGGCTGGCTGTCACCGTCTTGTGCTCTGGCGCGATCATCTAGGTTTTGACCGTTATGACTGACGTCAGTGATTAATATTTCATGTGTATCGCCATCAGGCAGTTCCACAGTTAAAACAAAGCCCGGAGTAATGCATGGCAAGCCAGTCGTACCTGTAAATACGATTTGCTTGGCTTGTAGTTCTTGTAAGCGTATTTGAGCCAGTAATTCGGCTTCGTCTTTATTATCCGCGCCTTCATCAGCCATGTTCACGCTGGTTTTGCCATCGCTTACTTCACCAGCAATGCCTTGAAATAGCTCCATGGCTTGATCGGGATTGGTTTCAGCAATGATCACCGCATCGGGTACGGAGTTGTACTGGCGACGTAACGATCGAATAGAATTAAAGCTGTTTGTCGGGTTATTGCTCTCATCCAGTTTAACCGTCGGAATGGCAAGAGGTTCGTAGTTAGTATCATCGGCAAATACTAGGCGTCCATCTTGGTCGTGATCAAAATAGTAATAAATGCCCCAGTGCTCAGACATACGGCAAACAAAATCAAAGTTTGATTCACTGTATTGGCAAATAAATTCTTTAGTAGGGTAGGTCTGTGTCAGGCTTAAGTGATGATCCAGCATTAGGTCGTTACTAAGCTCGTCAGTTAATACGTTTTCTACGGTCACATTTGTATATATATCGTACGATTGATTTTTACGCTGGCGCCATAAGGCAGGTACCATGGTCGCCACATAAAACTTATGAGTATTGGATTGTTCAAATACTTCTTCAACCTGCTTGAAAATACCTTTTATAGAATAGTCGTCACGGTCTTCTAGCTGCTCAACCTTTAAGTACACATCGTCTTGAGTCAGGGACAAGTGATCTAATGATGCAGCAATGTCTTTTTTAACTTTGAATTCAATCTTCAATTCAAAGAACTTAGAAATAGATTCGCTACCAGCAATAGACTTGATTTCTAATTCTGTCGCGTAACTATCCGTGTATAAACTAAATGTCGGTTGAGCCATGTTATATCCCTATTCTAATGTCGATACCAAGTATCGACTATCTGGCTGCCGCACCAGAGGTTGTGCAAATTATATGTAGCCAGCCTAAGCTATGTCTATTAGAAAGTATTGGTAAGTGTTCGAAAACTGAAATTTGTGATGCAGTTTTTCGTTATACCTTTTAAAAGCCCAGTAGACTATTTTAAAATCAATACTTTTGTCTGTGCTGGCGCAATGGTCATACCCGGAACATTCATGCTAGAGCCATTTTGTCCAGTCATGGATGTTAAGCGAGCGGCGGGTTTACCACCAAAAAATGTGGCTGTGCTGCCCATTAAAAACTTGGTTGGGCCCATAATTTTACCTGAGATTAGGCCACCAGCTACACCAGGCTGATCACCATTGCTCATAGGAATTTCGGTTCCCACCGTGTGTCCTGGGCCACCTGAGATTAAAACCTTTTTTGCGGTAGACCCTGGTTTAGCTGTCGCCCCCATAGAAATATTAGGGTAGGGGATCGGAACAACAGCAGGACCAATAGGTGTCTTACATACATCGGGCATGCCCATATTGGTGCCGCCCATCTGGCAGTTTGCAAACATATTAATAATTCCTATAAACGTAATGAGGTATTTGAAGTAGCCTTCAATTAGCCCATGTGAATGCGATCGCCATTAATTTTTACATCGCTTTTAGCAGTAATATCTACCTGTTTAGAGCGTTGAATGAATGCGTTTTTAATATTCTGAATAATATCTTGTGCGGTTACTTGCTCAAGTCTTTCTATCATCTTAAAACTGTCTTTAACTCGCTGAATTAATCGTGTCACATTAGACTCCACAGTCTCACTTTGAAACTGAGTATGTTTTGACATAACGTTCAATTTTTCAGATGTTTGATCATAAGACTGACTATTAATTTTATAATCAATACTTGATAACTCGATTGAATTCGATTGAAGCTTAACCGTTTTCTGACTGTTAATGTGCAGCTCAGAATCGGTTTCCATTAGTGCTGGCTTGTCGCTGGTACGTTCAAGAATATTCGTGATGAAATACCCTTTTTGATTTGAACGCATCACAGCCACATAGTCGCTGTCTTCAGGCAAAAAGGCACAAGAAAAAGCTTTAGACGCCAGCAGGGTCGATCCCGACTCAAGCTTAACCAGGTAACCCTGTTTAGATCTAGATATCACGGTGCCAAAGTCTTGAGCACTTTGTGGGTTAAGTAGCTCTCTGGCAGAATCAATAGAATGAATGTTCATAAATAGTCCTTTAAGTTTCTGTTATCACTGGGCTTGGCTTCCAGTGTTGAGCTTTTTCTAGTTTGTCATCTGTCCCAAGTGCAAGACTTTTACTGCTGCCTGACCAGATAGACCCCGAATCAACTAATCCGTGTAAGTTTGCTCTGAAAAGTGCGCTATTTGAAAAATCCGTATGCTGACAAATTGCCATGGATAAATCACTATAAGACAGCTCGCAGCCGTTAAATTTGGTACCTAGGCATTGAGTGCCACCCATTTGGGCTTGTAATAAGTGGCTAGCCGTAAAATCGCAGCCGTTTAAGTTGCATGCTTGTAAGCTGGCTTGCTCCATAAAACAGTTTTTTAAACTGGATTGGGTCAATGTACTATCACTAAATAGGCCCAACCCCATTTGCGCGTGATCAAATGTGCAGTTATTAAGCTCAGCTTCAACAAACGCGGTTTGTGTTAAGTCGCTTTTAGAGAAATTACAGCCATTTAATACAGCACTTCTAAACTGAGTCATGGCTAAGTGCATACCCGAAAAATCATGGTTTTCAATGGTGGGCTTTTCAAATATAGATTGCTGCATGCGACTTTCGCGCAGGTTTATGTCTAATAAATCACATTCGATAAAATTGGTTCTTTCAAGATTACACATTGAAACGTTAGCCGCTGACAAATCACACTGCATAAAACTAGCAAAGGTCAGGTCACAGCCCTGAAAGTTAGACTGAGCACCATCACACTCTACAAAATTAGTCTCTTGTAATTGGCCATTTTGGAAGTTCGATTTTTTAAGCGAGGATTGAATCACATTGATGTCAGTAAAGTGAATTTCACTTAGGTTTGATTCTTCAATGCTGCACTCTATCAGATTGCAATCGATCCATTTTGAAGACGCCAAGTTAGCCTGGCTGATATTACAATTGATGAAATTAACCTGTTCAACCTGGCTGTGGGCTAGGTTACACCCAGTAAGATCACACTCGCTAAAATTAGCCCCGCCTATATTGGTATTGGATAGGTCTAAACGGGTTAAGTCTTCACCTTCAATGGTGATTCCTTGCTGAATCTTATTGATCAGCTCGTGTTTGCTTATTGCCATTTTGACGGCCTCCAGTTTTCTAGCTTGGTGCCGTCTAGATTAGAGCGCGAAAAATCCGTTTTACTCACAATGCTGCCTAAAAATTCACAGCCGTACAAATTAGATTTAGATATATTAGATTTAGATAAATCAGCCTGCATGAAATTACTGAACATGAAATTTACATTACTTAATTGAGAGTGTTGTAAACGTGTACTGACGAATATGGCCTCTTTAACGGTACAGCCATTAAAATCGCTGTGCTCTAGGTTTGATTCGCTAAAGTCTGCATTGTTAAGAGTGCAATTTATAAATTTAGTATGATTTAGGTCGACCTTTCTAGCGGTACTATCCGCAAGAATACAGTGTTCAAATTTAGACCCGGCTAGATTGGTTTTTTCTAAGAAACGCGCATTGGTAAAATCTGATTTTTCAACGTGAATAGTACTCAAGCTACACGAGATAAAGTTACAGCCTTGAAACTGACTTTGTTTGCCATGTATGTGAGATAAATTACATTCATTAAATGTGGCCTCAATACATTGCGTTTCAGTGAAATCAGCACCGTGAAAATCTGTTTCAAGAAACGTTGCATTGCCAAATTTAACGCCTTTAAGGTTAGCCTGTTTAAAAACAACCTCTAGCGTGTTGATCGTGCCAGACAAGTCCAGCATCTCTAAGTTAGCGTTTGAGAAATCCGCTTTAGCAAATTCACAGCCAAGGCTATTCGCCATCTTTAATGTGGCCTGCTTAAAATTGCTTGCGCCAATATTAGCTGATTCAAGATTTGCTTGAGTTAAATTTGCATGTGAAAAATCACAGCGAACAGCAATGGCTTTATGAAAATTAGCCTGCTCTAAGTTACTATAATGAAAGTTACATTGCTCTAGATAACAGTTAGAGAAATCAACACCACGAAGATCTAATCCAGAAAAATCGATACCGGATAAATCCATATAAGCCAGTGATTGCCCATCTTCAATCGCTTGCAAGGCTTTAGCACGTATTGATACCAAGTCTTTGGCTTTTGGCGGTGTGCCTATGTCCATCATATGCGCAGATATACGGTAACCTTCAATCTGCATCTCATGAGCCGTTTCAAGTTTTTCTTTGATACCGGCAATATCTGTTTTTTGTTCAGTAGGAAGCTGTGCGTTAGCCTGCTCAAGTTGCTTTAACGTTGCCTTGTAGTCACTGGGTCTAGGCAGTTCGGGTGGTGCTTGAAAGCGATCTAGCGCCCCTTGAAGGCTTTCTGCCATATCTGAGTTATTAGATTCAAGCGCATCTGATATTTGCGTCTCTAAGTTTTGCTGTGCTTGCGCCTTTTGAAACTCAGCGTATTCTTCGCTCAGCTTAGATAATTCATCAAATGCCCTGAAATCAATCTTGTGTAAATCCAGTGTTTTACCATCTTCAGCCATAGGGGCAAGCTTATTGGTAATGGCTTCAAACTTTAACTGCCATTCATCTTTTACAGGGTTTTTAAGATTATAAAGCTGTTGCTCTAGTGAACGGGTGTCTTGCCCTTTTTCTTTGGCATCTAAAATCAACGCTTTAAGCTGGTCAGCTGTTTCGTCAATTTTTTCAGAAACAGATTCATTCATTCTGCTTTCAATGTGTTCTGCCAGAAGTTGTCTTGGCTCAACCTCTTGTTGAGTTAAGCGCGCCATACCACAAGGAATATCATCAGGTATAAGGTCTTTTGTGGTTAGTGCATATTGCATGTTTAAATCAGGGTGAAGCCTACCAACCAAAGATTGAAAATAATGGTCTTTACTTCGTATCGAAGTACTTTTTGATTCGTAACTTGACATAATATATTGATAATCAGATGCATCATTCTGATCAACTTTAATCGTCCCCCTGTAAATTAGGGTGCCAAACAACTGATTGGGATAAAACACAACGGTATCCACCTCAAGATTTACTTCAGTGAGGTCTTGAGGCGTCAAATTTGAGAGCTCTTCAAACGGCTTAACTAGAAATGTACGGGCTTTGAAATCAGGAATAGTCCCTTTTAATACGGCATGTGCTTCATGCATATTTTCAATTTCAAATTCGTCGCCACCCATTATTTTTTGATTAAGCTGCTGATCTTTAGGGGCTGCATTAAACCCTTTAAAGTTGAAATCTTTTGGGTAGCCTGGAAAATCATGCGCTAACCAGTTTTCATCATACGTGCCCAGGTACTGGCTGCGGCTAGGGTGGTCAATCATAACCGATGAAAACCCTGCAGGAGTAGGCCGTTGATTCAGCCCGGTCAACAACTGACTGCTGAATTCAATATTTGGCATCTCAACTAATTCATCACCAGAATCGGTCTTTATTTTGTCTATGCCTTTTCCACTTGGGTTTTGATCAAAATCTTTTCCGCCAAATGCATTCTTCCAAATAATAGGCATTTCTGTAAACGGCACAGGTTTAGATGTACCGGTTATTCCGCCTAACCAGTAACGGTCGCCAGTGACATGGGCTGACTTAATGGCTTCATTGAGTTTTGTTTTAATATTAAGCGCAGGAACAGGCTGTCCGTTTAAGCTTTTTGCGTTACCAATGGTAAAAAACTCTGGCGATAGCTTTGGTAAACCTTCATCAATAAAAAACTCTTCAAGCTCAGACATGGCTTCATAAGCTTCAGAGAATAATAAAGGGTCGCCACCCAGTAAGGGAAAATGTAACTTAGCTGTGATAACTAAGTGGTGTTCCTTTTTAAAGGTAAAAGTCCTAAAGCCCGACTCAAGATCTAAAGGCTGAATGATTTGCATGTTTTTACTACTCTCATGACCTTAATCTAATAGCCCGATGGTAATGGGGCGTATAGCACTTTTATTATGTGTACCTAGCTTAGAAGGAATGCCTAGATTACTGGTAATACCCAGTTGATTCCAAGATTCACCGATACAAATTTGTGAATCGCTGACTTTCACGTGAAGCTTCAAATCAAGTTGTAATGGTTTTTTAAGGTATTCTGTTAATAACTGCTTAAGCGTCTCTAGCTTGCTCGTATTGCTATTTAACGCTTGATATTGGCTTTCAGATATATCGTTTGCAACAGCGGTTACTCTCAGTGATTGGTCTAAAATTTTAGACCCAAGGTGAGCTTCGCCAATCTGATTGTTTTTATCACCCAGTCGACATCTTAGATTTTCATTAATGCTCACTTGTTGAGCTTTGAATTCTTGAATTTCGATGTTTTCAATATCTAAGAAATCAGAAATTAAAATCCTAAGGCCTTCTTTCGAACGTTCTTTATTCGCAAAAAGAGAAAAGTATCGAAGTTTAAGATCTTTTAAACCATTATTCTCAATATTAGGGTCGCCCAATAGACTGAATAATAGATTCCAATAGCTCTCATTCGAACGTTCTACCGTGTTTAGGTTTAGCTTATATAGGCGCCAAGCTTGATAAAGTTTAGGAAAAAGCTGTTTATGGATAATATCCAAAAACTCTCTAGGGGCTTCTTGCTCATCCCATTCGTTATCAAGTAGCTCTTCATTGTAGAAATCAGGAAGAGGGGAGGCTACGCCATACAAACCTGGTAGCTGCGAAATAATTTCGTAACCACGGTTTTTATCAAGCGGAACAATTCGACTGATATCTTGTTCAGTATAACCAAGAGATAATTCAGGCCTTACTTCTATCTTACGAGCAGGTCTTCGTGCCGAAACAGGGTGTGTCTGATTAACAGATTCCAGCAAACGATAAGCCTGAAAGAAATTATATTCAGACCCATTATCAAGAATGTCTTGCTCTAACTGTTTTAGTGATTCACTAGGTTTGGCTGCCATGCTAGCTGCTCTCCTGTGTTTTCATTAGTAATCACTAATTCTACGTAGCTGTTGATATCAGAGAATTGCGAAAATACTTTATAAAGCAGTTCGCCAAATAGATAAACATCACCATTACTAGCAAAGCCTGATCCATCAACTTCAATATTGATCTTCTGCCCACGAACAAGGTAGCCCCGTAGCAGTCTTTCGGTCTTATCAACACTCAATTCTTTAATGGATTCAATGCGTTTTTTATTGGCGGCTTGTTCTTTAGCATCAGCTTGGTTAGTCGGGTTATACAAGTTTAATAACACCTTCAAGTTTGCCAAGTTAGTGATGGGTAAGTAGTTCACCGTTAAATGCGCTAAAAGATTCCAAAGAATTCGACCATCTGTTTGTGGGGGAATGTATTCACTCACAGCAGATAAGTTACTAAAGCTAACCAGATCAGGCACATCAGGTGTATTGACGTTAATGTCACCAGGCTTTAAGTGTTGAGTTAGAGGGCCGTTCGAGCATCGAATATTGGCGGTAAGTACCTCTCTCATTGGTAAATCTTTACCTTGAGGGAAGTTAACGCGCAGCACACTTTGAGACTCATTTTGATCGCTAGAGCGCTGTATCAATTCATACACAGGCTGCTGGCTTTGCTGCTTAGCATTTAGTGAGAAATCTAAGTATTTTGTTTTTTCAGATGAACGTCGGTTTTGACCTTGAACATCCAAAATTGAATAAATAGTAAACTGACTATTTACATTACGAATCGGCTTTAATGCTAGATCACTTTGTTTGTGATCCAAGGGTATCGGCTCGGCTGTTGTATCAAAAAGGTTAATAGCAGGGGCACAAAACAATTTAAAACTGTTTATATTTACATTGGTGCCTTCTGTATTTTGATTAAGCTTGAAGCGCAATTTAAATGCTTTTGGAAGCGGCTTTTTAGAATCAAACCCAGAAAGATTAACAAACAAGAATTTATACTTATTAATGAAGTATTCTTGAATACGGCGATAACCGTTTAAGTTAGTTTTAGAGTTTTCTAATAAGTTGAATTCTTCACCCCAACCCATAGGTGTTAATTTAGCATCAATCAAAGGTGTTTCATTGCTACCTTGTACGATTGAGACCGATACTAATTTATTCGTCATCAAATAATACAACTGACTAGCATTAATGTAGTCACCCGCGATATGCAGGGGCAGCTCGGATAAAAATACTTCAGTATTAGAGATGCTTGTATTATTGATAATAATATCTAATTCAGATTGATTACCAACCTGATTAAGTTCAACAGCGTTAATGGTAAGTGGGTGTACCACCACGTCATTACACGTTTGGAAGCGGCAGCTTGTTCCCTGAACTTTTTGTGAGTCAAGTTTCGACGCTTTCGAAATGGTCACAGCATTGTTAAGAATGTTTCTTGGTTTAAATTCAATAACAGTCGTCGCCGGAATTTCTTTTAAATAGTCAGGCGCCACTAAACGCAATATAGATTGTGCAAATTCAGGGAAATCCGTATCAAGACGTTCTTGAATACCTGCACTTAAATATGCAGTGCCCTGTAAAATTCGTTCAACATCTGGATCGTTACTGCTGCCGGCTAAATGCGGAGCAAGGGCAGGGTATTTTTTAGCAAACTCACGGGCATTTTCTTTTAATGCTTGAAGTTCTGACTGATAGCTTTCTGTTTTCATAGTGATTACATCGCCGATTCTATGGTAACAAGACCATTGGCATTAATTTTTATATAGGCTGCGATAGTTGATGAAGCATTATCATCGGCAGTAGTAGCACTTAAACGCCAAATAAAATGCGTAAAGTCTTGGTTTTCTTCATCTAAAGTAACGGATACATTTTTCAAACGGGTTTCGAATTCACTTATCTGAGCTGAAATTTCAGAACCTAGCCCCTCTAAATCAGGCGCACTGTGCGAATGAAAATGCCCTTGAAGATTTTTCAATCCCATTACTTCATCTATCAGTACATTGCCTTGTTGGCAATTAAGTACATTTTGTATATCAAGCAAAATAGTGTCAGTTAAGCTAGAAACATGTTGTGTTACTAGCTTACCTTGCTGCCACGTGGCGATACGTTTTAGTAATCGCTGTTGATTCATTACGGCTGTGTTCCAAAGTTATCTTCGTATTCAATGCCGTCTATCTCATGGCTCCATGTAATGCTGTCATAGATAAATGATACTTTTTCCATGTGACCAATACGCGCATTAGAAACGTCAGCTTGATCTTCAACAATAAAATCAATGGCTGTAATTTGTGCATTATTAAGAATTTGGCGGTAATACAGTTCTTCCATACCAGCACCGTCCATACGGTACCAATCAATAACCACTTTCGTTAATAATTCGCCGTCACTTAAGGCTTGGTAAAGCATAGGGCTAGTGCGGTCTAGCGACTTTAACACGGTAATCGGTAAGTGGATTCGACGGCCATTTGGCAAGCCCCGGCTATCCGTTGGCAATTTTACGCTGTGAGTAGCCGCTAAAATAACAATCGCACCTTCACGGCCTTCAAGATCGCATTCGCCTTCGATAGTGCCTTGATTCTCAGCACTGATATTCATATAACCTGGTAATGCCATGTGAAACTCCTTTTATTATGCTTTTTCTAAACGGCCACGTTCAGTCAAAGTAAATGACTGGCCCATGTATTTAAAATGAGGCGTGATTGAAATGGTAGATAAAAACCACCCCGATTTGCCATCCATATCTCTTACCGAAATATTTGCATTCCGTAATGGTCTTCTTGCTCTTACAGAAGGGGCAGGATTATCCATATCTGATACAAACTGCTTCAACCATCGGTTTAATGATTGGTCAATTTGAGATCGGGTTAACCATGAACCGATATTCTCACGCTGCATCACTTTAATGTATTGAGAGAAACGGCAACTAATTAGCATGTAAGGTAATTGTGTTTCAATTTGCTGATTAAGCGCGGTTTGTCTGCCTTCAGCGGTGTTCGGTTGCAGCTCAACTGATTTACAAGAAGGAACAGCCATAAATACAGCCTTCTTTGTTGATTTTTTAATGGTCAGTGGAGTAAAGCCATTCTTAATGAGTTCATTTGCACTGCGTTCAGAAATCATTACTTCAGTGGGGATTTGTGAGCGCATGGTCGCGCTACCAGATTCGATCTGAAGGTCGTCTAGCTGACCGTATTCTTCACCACTCACATTAATGAACCAACGAAAATTGGCATAACTATTTGCAAAGCGAGTAACCAATGCATAAGCAGCATTCCCCCATAAACCTTTCGTGTTTATGGTTGTTTTTTCTTCGTAGTTAAAACCCTGGCCAGTGGTATTTGTATGGCTTGGGCGTAACAAAAATTTAGGCATGGTTAGGCAAACGTAACGGCTATCCGAGTGTTCCCTGAAGCTGTTCCATTTAGCATAAAAAGGCTGATCAAAATGCGAGCTTATATCGCGTATTCTTGAAAAGTCAGAGAACTGGTCAACACCAAACATCTTGTCAGATGCAGCTGTAATCAGTGGGCAATGACTAATCGCCGCTACTTTTCCTAAATTTTGCAGCAACGCCATGTCTTTATTCTGATGCGAGAATTCAAAATCCCCCAGTAACAAACTATATGGTCGGCCACCAAACTGGCCAAATTCAGCACTGTATATAAATTGAAACAAAGACGATTGCAGTACATCAGGTGCATCTTCAAAATCTTCAAGTAAAGCTTGTTTGTTTGTATTTAAAACAACTAACTCAATGTTCTCTTTATAGTTTATATGGCTATCAAGATAACTAAGAGAGCGCCAGCTCGATTCCAGAGACCTAAATCGTTCGTTTTGAATGACCAAATCCAGCTGTTCATTCATTCTTTGGTGCAATTCATGCTGAATTACTAATCGATCATTAAAATCCAGAGTGTCTTCTGTATTAAATCCAAATTCTTCAAGTAAGCTAAATAAGCGTGAAAACTTAGTATTATCATCACCCAGCAAGCGATGAAGCTGCAATGCATTACTTAGCTCAGGTATGCCTGATAACACACTCTCAGGTTCAAAATCTTCAAGTGATGTTAAGCCATAACTTACTTGAATAAGGTCAGCATCATTTGGGTTTAATTTATTTTCGAGCGCCAGTTTTAATACAATGTTTTGAGAGGCCAGTAAATGGCCAACCCCATTCTCGACTTTGATTAAATCATTGTCAGTAATATCTTGGCTGCGCTCATCTGACGTTAAGTCAGAGAGAACAAGTATGCGAAAAGGTAACTCCACTTCATTACTTTTATAGTCTTGAAATGTCAGGTTAACTCTTTCTGTAACAGCTTGATGATTCATAATTTCCTACCAGCAGTGAGCAGCCATCTCAGGCAGCTGTAAAGGAACACTATCAAGCATTTGAATCACAGGCTTTTGGCCTCTAATTTCAAAGTTAACATCAATAAAGTTAACATCAGAGTTATCTAATTGAGCCTGTTGATTCGGGAAATCCGATGCAGAGAATATGTGTCTACCATCTTGGAATTCCTTCAAGAACTTACTAAAGCCTTTAACACCAACGTAGTTCTTCATTAATGTTAACTGACCAATTTCGATTCTTAATGTGGTATCACCACATGTTTCCAATGCCCACTTGAAGTTATGCTGAGTAGGGTAGTTGTAGTTAGCTAGTGTTTGGGTGCCATCACTGCAATAAAGGTCAACAAAGGTGGCATATGGCTGTATACGAGCACCAGGGTTTGCACCCGTTGGTAAAGCATTTACTGTCACATCAAAAGAGTTACCAACAATAAACTTACCATTTTCAGCTTGGTTCAATACATCTAACAACTCTTCTGTTAAGCCAATGCTTCGCTTAGACACGTTAGACCTTACAATGCCGCGCTTGTATTTTTTCTCAACAAATGGCGCTAGATCGTTTTGAAGGTAATTCCATAAAACACCGCCCTCACCAACAACTAGGTTACCAATTTGATTGCCACTAACACCATCTAAGGCTGCTAGTACATCATTTTGCCAGCGGTCTTGAAGCTCACAGCTACTTTCATTTTGCATGTAATCATAAGTAGCATGCATCGGCCCTGTAAATAAATGCCAGAACACTTTAGAGGTTGAAACAGGCTTGCCGATTAGAGCTTGTAATTGCTTGATAGCAACCCAAGCACTGGCAACCGAACCATCTCCACTTTCCGGAGAGTCAGGTGTTTGAAATAAGGTTGTAACAGAACTTAAAGACTGGCTTCTAGAATCCGCTTTGAAAGCAATTTCAGCCAAAGCTTGCTTGTAAGCATCCACTGCAACAACCGCATCTTCTAGAGCAGACTCAATGTCGCCAGTACCTTTTTTGCCTTTTGTTGCTTTCTTGTGAACCTTCATGGCTTTTTTAGCAAGCTTGCCAACTTTACCCAGTTTACCCAGCGCCTTTTTAATCAGCTTGCCGTTACCTTTGCCCTTACGACCATCAGATATCGAGTAAGACTGAACATCTTTAAAGAATGCTAATTGTTGCTTCGAGTTAAAGTTTGCATCTTCAAACGGCGCTAGTTGCTCATTCATATCACCTAATAAGGCAAAATAAGGGTTATCAGCTGTGGCCATACGTTCTAGTAATTGTTGCCATTCTTTACGGTCACGTTGCTGAAGTTTACCTTCATCAAAACGCTGCCCAAATAACATCCATGATTCAATGTACTGGCGTTGATAGAACTTATAAAAATCTTCTTGAATTTCATTAAGTTGCTTATCTTCGCTATTGGCGCGTTTAAACTCGGTTAAAAACTCTTGAATAAATTCATAGCCTTCTAACGTATATGCCGCATCAATAGTTGGTGGGTTAACCACCTTATAGCTACCACCCCAATAATCTTTTAAGTTAATACCATCAAAGTCTTGAGAGTTGGCCCACTGAACAATCCAGTTGTAATCACCGTGGTTTTGCTTAACAAGGTAAAGCAGTGCCGCTTGAAGTGTTTTCTTCTCTTCAGCTAGATCAACAAGTGAATGGCTCCAGTTAACATAGGATAAGTAAATATCATTATATAAATCAGACTGTTCAGCTTCTACTTCAGAATTCTGAACGGTTAAATAATCCATACCGATTGGCATGGCTTCAATGTCAGCTTCAGGTAATAAATGTTGCTGAATAATGTTAATTCGACGAACTAAACCACCGGCTAGGGCGCTGGTTTGGCCAACTTCTAATCCGTCAATGGTGCGTTTAAGAGAATTATCATACTGCTTAACAATATTATGTTTAACGTATTCTAGATATTGAGCTTTAAGTTCTTTAAGTTGATTGCCAGACCCCGTTAACACACCCCAAGGTAAAACCTCTTGGCTTTTATATTCAGCCATAGAATCAATCAAGTTTTTAAGACGGTAGGCGGTATCCAGTGTTTCATTCGCAGACTGCTCTTTATTCACCTCAATAGACGAATCAGCGTAGTTTGTGTAGATATCATTAAGAATGGCTTTGTCGCTTTCATACAAAGCAGATAAACCCACAATGGCACTAAACGTAATTGCACCACTGATGCCTAAGGCATACTTTCGAGCAGCGCTACGAATACGCAGTGCGCTAGGCAGGCTAACTAACGAGCCTCTGTCCGCAGGTAATATCTTGGTAAAAAAGTCATGTAAAAATAAACCGTTTCTTACATTTTCACCGTTTTTCTCTTGAAGGCTTGAACTAAAATAAAGGCCTCTAAATCTTGGTGCTTCTTGATAAGCATTACCCTTTAAAGCCGTTTTAATAAACGTATGCAGGCCACTACGTACATTTTCCATGGAACGAGGTAATGTTAATAATGATTCATCAGGTGTTTCCGTCTGCTCCATCATAAGCAGTCGAACTTCTTTAAGACGGTCTAGAATATTGTCTAATGCCGTATCAACAACCGAATCTACATCACTGGTTGTTGCTTCATTCAAGTAACCCATTGCTTGGCTTTTAAGCTCTTCAGGCAGGTATTCAGCCCATTTTTTAAAGCCAGGAATTAAATCCGCTTTGGTAATCATTAGATAAACAGGCACTTTAACTTCTAACTTATCCATTAGATGATTAATACTGTTTCTAACTTGGCGGCCTTCTTCAAGAATTTCTTCTTCTGAGCATTCCAATAAACGGTTCGCAGCAACCGCTAAAACCAAACCGTTTAAAGGTTCTTTTTGACGGTGGCGGGCAATCATACCCAGTAGGCTATTCCACTCTTTGCGGTCACGTTCTAAATTGTCAGGTACGGCATAACGGCCAGCGGTATCAATCACAATACCTTCTTCGTATAACCACCATTCAAGATTTAAAGTAGAGCCATCTTCGTGCTTTGAAATATCGATAGAAGGCAACAGCAACTTGGCGTTACGTAAACTAGTACTTTTACCAGATGTCGGACGACCAAAAATCATATACCAAGGCAATGCATAAAGAGCGTCACCCTGATATTTAAGTTGAGAGCGCTTAAGTGCCTTAATAGTTGTATTCCAACGTTGCTTTAACGAACGGTTAAGTTCAGACGTTGTCATACCTAAGTCATTATCAACTTCGTCAGCATTACCAGATCCCAGCAAGCCTTGAACTTGGGCCTTGGCCCTTATACGCACCATGATTTTACGTAAAACAATAAAACCAAGCCAGATACCAAAGATCAGCAAAAGAATGAAAAGCCCGTTCTCTAAGGGCTGATCAAAAATGTAATTCACGCTAAGCACAACGGCGCTTATTAGCATGATCACAAAAATCCACATAAGTGTTTTCAGAAAGGTTTTCATACTACTTCACCAGATCCATGATGTTGGTTAATCCACTTCCGATTTGGATAGAATAGAATACGAGCGTTGCAGCAACGGCTACAAAAGGTGTCACCGCAAAAACTGGGATCAGATTGATCCTAGATTTACGATTGGTATTGATTTGATCTCGCTCATGATAGGCATCAGAGAACAATGTCGATTTCTCAAAAACATTATTAGCATCATTAGGAAGCAATAAATCTAAGTTAAATACGCGTGTCTCTTCAATTTTTGGTCGATCTTGAGGTGAGAAGTAACGACCTTTATAGCCAAGACTCAAACACAGTAAATACACTTCACGAACACTGCGATCATCACCCTGACGATTAAGCTTGTTTAAGCGTTCGTAAAATTCATAACCTGAGTTTGTTGTATTAAAGAATTGACGTTGCAATGACTCTCTTTGCCATTCAACTTTATCATCCCAAGTAGACGTCAGTATGGCTTCGTCAATAAATGCAACAATCGGAAACAAAGCCTCAGAACACGATACTTGAGGGAAGCCAGCTTTTACAGCTTGAGTTTGCGAGTCAATCAGCATTGCACTCAGTTCATCTTTAAATGGTTTCCATGCACCATCAAGCTGTTCTAAGTTATCTTTAACCGCATTTATTTTTAATATTGGATCGATAAAAAAATCAATTAATCTCATGTTCTACCTATCGCTTCAATATCACTAATTCAATCTGAAGCTCTGTTGGCGCTTCATCCCAATGCAAAACAAGGCTTTGCTGACGCTGAACGGCTTGCCATTCGTCATCATGAACATCAATACGAATATAATGTGCGTGATCCTTTTTAGGCAGCCCGCTTGGTGCAGTAGGGGTATGAATTAAACCTATACCAGGTAGAGAACGTTCGATAAGAACATCAATTGTATTTTTAGAGGCAAGTTTAGCGGCCGTAAAGAATGACTGACTATAATCATCCCAATCATCTTTACTGTTTATGATTAAGTAAAAATCGGCTTTCTCTTCAAAGAAATCTTTTGGTATATCAGTTGTAAACGACTGTTCTTGGCGAACCATTTCAACCATGAACTGAGGGCCAACCGAAATTTCATTCAACAATTGATTGATCAACTGTCTTGCACTTGAGAAACATTGTGCAATGTTGTCATGGGTATAATCAGGCAGCAGTTTTTCACCATTTGAAGTTTCACCCAAAAGGTTGATGTCATTTGTAAATGTACTGATCTCCCCAGCCAATTCACGTAGGCCACCGTAAATATTCCATGGGTGAAGTTGTGATGTATTAACTTCATGGGCTAAGCGAGGCACAAAGCGAGACAAGGCTTGTAAGCTCATTTTGTAGCGAAATGCGTTAGCATCAATTGCATTATTACCCAAAACAGCCTGACCATTTTTTAACTGAATGGCACGGCCCACTAACTCATCTTTCAAATCTTTAAGTTGATTGCTTAGCTGGTCTGACCCTTGAATATTCAAGCAAGGTGGAACATAACTGTTCACAAGCACCAAGTTTTCGCCATCTAACGCAATTTGCGCACATGGAATAAGAGAGTATTCAGTGAAGTTATGCTTCTCTGTCTCTAATACCAGTTCAAGTTTTAGTGTCAGCTCTTGAGTTAAAGCCTGATCGCCGTGAATGTAATTATCATCCACTTTGCTTGGGTCATTCATAGTGAAAAAACGCGTTTTAACCGTATGAACTTCATTTAAATCAGAAATTTTTGTTACGTTATCGCTAAAAGAAGAATTATTTCTTAGGGCTAGATAAACAGTAAGGGGTGTTTCAGGATCAACTTCAATACCTTCAATAGAGCGTTGGCTCACATACGCATTGTCATTCAATTTTGCGTAAGTGCCGTCATTGAAAAGTAATTCAGCTTGATGAATTTCAATGCGCTTAGCAGTAACAGCAGGTGCAGATACATCAAGTGATGTAAAACCCCAAAGCCACGGAGAAATGTTTTTCTTAACAAAATCAACTTGCGATGTAACAAAATCTTCACTTTGTTGAAAATGTTGCGGCTGTAAAAACATTCCGTGATGCCAAAATATAGGCTGAGATTTACTCACGATCTTCTTCCTTAAAATCAAAAATTCTTAAAAATTACTTGAGCTCAGTATGTTTAGCTCTTCTTTTTCAAATAGATTAAAGCGTTTGGTACTCTTTCTACCCATCGCCACATCAATATAGATTGCATCGGGTATCGCTTTAGCTTCGTCAGCGATTAAACCCATATTCGACAGTGCTAAGTCGACAAAGCCACGCTTTGCCGCTTTCACGGGAATGTCGAAAACTTTAATGTCTAGTTCAGTGTTTAAGCCGTAATAACCGGATATAAGCGCAATATACTTTGCACCTTGGGCTCTTGGCAGGGTGGCGATTTTTTCTTCACCCGGCTGTAAAATAATTCGAGTAAACTGAGCCACAGTGTCATCAATACGGCCAGAGTTTAATAACTGAAGCGCGCCTTCTTTTGTTTCGGCTAGGCCTAAAAAGGTATTTGGGTCGTTTAGTTGAAATACACCCAAGGCTACTGAGTGGGGTCTGCCGCTGATCGCATTTAAATCTGAAGGGCTTTGGGCATGGATATGTATGGCCCGATCTTCAAAAACCCAATCATCAGGGGCAACTTCTAAACTTGTTTTGGTTGCACAGCCACTAACAGCGGCAATACAAAAAGAAATAAGGGGTACAATAATAAACTTCATAATAAATCCATTAAAAGCGATAGCACAAGGCTATCGCTTTTATATTCACAATATCTAGCTTATGCAGCGCTAGAACCGAAACGGTAGGCACCTTCAGTGCCAGCAGCTTCGTGAGTCCAAGTGATAGCACCTGGGTTTACGTGAAGCACTTCCATGTGTGCTAAGTGAGACTGTGAAGGATCACCAACACTTGGTAAAACTGTTTCAATGTCAACTAGTACAGCGTTTTCTAGTTCCATTACGTAGTAAAGTTCTTCTTCACCACTTGCAGAGATACGGTACCAGTTAATTTCTAGTGTAAGTTGCTCACCAGAAGTTAAGGCATTGTGTAAAAGCGGAGATGCTTTATCAATGAACTTAGTAATTTTCATTGGCTTCATAGCAGGCATGCTAGTGATCTGACCGCTTTGCTCATTCGTTGCACGAGGCACGTTATGAGAAAAAGCTTGGATCATTATCTCGTCTTCATGACCTTCTTGAGTCGCAGTACCCACTGAGTCCTCAGATAAAGCCCCTGAGCTAATTTCACCTTGGTTTTGACCTTCGATAGTCATATAGGCTGGAATCGCCATAATAATTTCCTTTTTTTATTTAAGGTTTAATAAATATCAATACTAAAAAGTATTACTATTTATTCTTTATCCAACTTACCAGCAAGTGACAATGTGAAGCTTGAACCCATATATTTAAAATGAGGACGAACATTCATTTCCACTCGATAGAAGCCAGGGTTGCCTTCGTCATCACTCACAATAATGCGAGCTTCACGAAGGGGTTTTCTGCTGCGTACTTCAGGTGGCGGATTATCTTGATCTGCCACGTATTGACGTACCCAGTTGTTCAGCTCGCGATCTAAATCGTTTTTGTTTTTCCAGCTACCGATATGTTCACGCTGCAGCACTTTAATATAGTGAGCCAAACGATCAATCATGAATAAGTATGGTAATTCAGTGCCAAGCTTAAAGTTTGTTTCAGCCGCCTTATCTTCAGGGGTATTTCCAAAGAATTTGGCTTTTTGGCATGTGTTTGCAGAGAAGAACGTTGCATTATCGGTTCCCTTACGGGCAATAAGTCCAATAAAACCTTGCTCAGCCAATTCAAACTCTTGTCGATCTGAAAGCATAACTTCAGTCGGGCTATAAATTTTAGTCTCGCCATTCTCTTTATACTTATAAACAGGAAGGTCTAAAACTTCACCGCCGCTTTGTGGGCCAATGATATTTGGGCACCAGCGATATTTTGCGAAGCTACGAGACATGTTGGCAGCAAACGCATATGTTGCATTACCCCAGCAAAGTTTTTCAAAGTCAGTACCAATGCCTTCTTGGTAATCAAATTCTTTAACTGGATTGTCTTCACCGTAAGGAGAGCGCAGCATGAAGCGTGGAACAGTAAGCGCAACGTTTCTAGAGTCATCCGTCTCACGGAAGCCGTTCCATTTAACGTATTGTGGGCCTTCAAAAATTGATTCAAGGTCTTTTAGTGCAGGCATGCCATTAAAGCTATCTAGGCCAAAGAACTTAGGACCAGCAGCCGTAATAAAAGGTGCGTGAGACATGGCGCTAACAGAAGCCATATCTTGAAGCAGCTTCATATCTTGTGCATTAGGATCAACACTATAACCACCAATAATGGCTGCGTATGGTTTACCACCAAACTGGCCGTATTCAGCAGAATATACGTGCTTGTACAAACCAGAGCGCGTTACGTCTGGTGCATCTTCAAAGTCTTCGATCAGCTCAGCTTTTGTTGTGCTAATCAATTCAACCGCGATGTTCTGGCTAAAATCAGTACGGTCAATTAAAAACTTAAGACCGCGCCAGCTAGATTCAAGAGTCTTAAACTCATCAGCTTGCATAACCGCATCTAGTTGAGCACTGATTTTTTCATCAATGGCAGCGATCATGTCGTCTGCTAATTTCTTCTCAACTTTATCAAAAGATTTTGAAGGGCTAAGTAGATCACCTATAAATGCTTCAACACCTTTTCGCGCTGTATCAAAACCGTCATCACCCGGTGATAAACGAGTTTCTGCCATTACTTGATCAAGTAAGCTAATGGTCGCTTCAGGAGCATCTAATACTGCTTCATCTGTTTCTTGAGACATATAATTCTCCTTATTCGGTTAGGCCAAGTTCTTCCATAACTTGCGCACGAGTTTCATCGTTCTCAAGTATGGCTTGTATCGTTTTACGGAAAGCAGGTACGTTACCCAGTGGACCACGTAAAGCTTGCAATGCACGGCGTAATTCTAAAAGGCTATTAAGCTCTGGAATTCTTTCTGCAACAGCAGCTGGATCAAAATCCTTAATGCTGTTGAATTTTAAATCCACATTAATGTCATCTTCTGAATTCGCTTCTAGGCGATTTGGAACAGAAAAAGACATAGAAAGATTCTGGCTTTTAACAACGTCATTAAAGTTTTCTTTATTAACGTTGATAGGATCACGGTCTTCAATGACATCGTCATTTTCTTTACCGGTAAAATCATCTAAAACCAATAATTTTAAAGGCAGCTCAACACTTTCTGTTGCACCACCTGTATCAGATTTATAAGCAATATTAATGCGCTCTTTAGGCGCTACGCTTCCGTCAGCCATAACCGTCTCCTAGTGTTGTTCAGTTAATAGGGCAGGGTTGTACCAGCAAAGCTGGTCATAGGCTGCGTCTATTTGTTTTTGTTTTGCTAAAGACTTTTCGTCGTTCAGTTTCTCGTAGGCATTTACTAACAGTGCCAATGCCTTTGCCACAAAGTCACTTTCCCATTCGGCTGCAGTAAGAGTACGAGTCTCTTCTACTAAGCGCTCAAGCATAGGAATGCCCACTTTTTCTTGCCCATTAATACAAGCCAGTTCAGCACACGCCATCTTAATTTTAAAGCGATCACGCTTGGTGTTAGCTGCGCAGGTATTCAATAGAGAGAAACCTTCGGATAACTTGCCTGATAAGGCTAGTTTTTTAGCAAGTACAAAAGTCTCTTGAATGTTATCTTGAGGCCCAGAGTTCGCAGCCCCGTCAGTGGATTCGCTGCTTAGGGATGCTAGCCATGCTTTGGTTTGATCGTCGGCAAACGCAGTGCCGTTCGCGTATTGAAGGTCTAGAATTTTAGGCAAACGAGATGTGAATTTAGTAATTTCAAACTCTAAAGCAGATTTAGCCTTGCTGTATTCTGCACCCAAGGCATCAAGGCTCATGGCAATGTATCGATTGCCTTCAAACCAGTAAGGCATTTTCTCTGCGCTTTTTTCCCCTAGATTAATAGCCTCAAGAAAGTCACCGGATTCAAATAAATCTTTTACTTTTTTAAGCTTGTCAGCTGGCGGGGCAGGCAGTTGAGATTTGTTGTCGGTCACAGGAGGCAGCTTGTCTAAACCGTCCCATAACGCAGAGCGGCTTAAGCGAAAACGTTTAGGGTCGCTGGATTTTACTTGGCCATAAAAGTTGGCCAGTTTACGTAAGCCATCTTGAATTTGTTTGTACGCTTTTTTAGCTTCAGCATCACTGGCCACATCAACAACCTTACTATCCGCCATGGCTGTTAACTTAGGTGCCGGAGCCGCTTGAACGGCCGCTTCCACTACAGGAGCGGCTTCTATAACCGGGGCGCTTTCAATGGGGGCAGCAGGTGCGGTTGCTGGTTGTGCGGGTTCTGGTGCCTTAATCGCTTCAGGAGCAGGGCTTACCGGCGCTACCGGAACCGCTTTAACCGGTTCAGGCGCTTTTTTAATTTGTGTGGCGGCTATTTCTTTAAGGCGCTTGATCGGACGGCTGATGTCAGAAAAGTTAGGAGCCTTATCTTCCATTTTGTCAGCTAGAAAATAATCAAGATTCTTTAATGTTTTAGCAGTATCAGGAATCAATGCCATCTCATCAGCAGACGGTTCGTTAGATGCCAAGAATCGAGCGACTCTTTCAACCAACCATTGTGTTGCATTCTGGCGACCACGTAAGCGCTTTTTGGGTGGATACATATCATCCCAAAAGGTTTCGCTTAGTTTTTCAATAAGAGCCAGGCCATTGAATAAGCCCTTAAAACCATCTTCTTCAATGTATGCGTAAGCAAGGTAGCACGCCACTGAATAGTCTTTAGAAATGCTAGACAGTATTTCTTCGCTAAGTTTTAAAACATCGGTCCAATCTGTCGCTTCTGCGTTTAATGACTCAGATTTAGAAATCTCAGCTTCTAAGCGCTCAAACGGCGCTTCATATTTTGCATTAATGCCACATGGCGCTGCATCAGATATCGGAGAGCAGGCTAGGCTAATTATTTTCTGATCAACTTCCATGTTAGAAAATATCCTGAATTTTGTAATTCTTAAATTAATAAAATACTAATAGTGGCGCATTCCAACTCGATATGAAGAAAGTGTCAAGTCAGGGTGAAATTCGGACTTTTGCTTGCTTTTAGTTGGTCAATTTCATTTTGGCAAACAGTATTTTTCATTGGTTTGTGTCATTTGTCACATTTTTTGGGTCATGGCTAATATTAAAGTACCAGAAATGTAGTGATCGGATGCGTGCGGGCATTAGGTTTTTAACTCTAAACTAAACCAAAGGTATGAGTGCTGGCTTATTAGTGATCAGAAATCAGGCCGTAAAAACACAAAAAAAACACGATTTATTTTTTAAAATAATTTTAAAAAAAATTATACGAATGGTTTATAGAAAATATATAAATAGTGGGTAGAATCCGGCAGATATTTTTAGAGTCATGGATGAGCTAAATGTCAGCAGTCACTCGTATTATCTATACATTCTTTTTGTTACCGATGCTGGTAATCCTATCTGCTTGCTCAGATTCTGGTTCAGAATCCGAGATTTCCATCGATGATCGTCGCCTGAATATAGACACTCCGTTTTCAGTTCTTGAGGGCGGGGACGGTGATGTATCTATTATTGAAGTGAGTTTTGTATCAACCGTAACAGGCACTATCTCGTACTCAACATTCAATGTTACAGCTGCAAGCAGGAGTGATTACATACCTGTAGCAGGCGATATTGAGGTGACTGAAGGCGTTGAGTACACGATTAACATTAGTATTGAGGGAGACGATCAAATAGAAGGGGATGAATTGATCGGTTTATCTCTAACTTTGAATGGAGAAGATCTAGTTACTTATTACGGTCGCATTGAAAATGATGATTTGCCCCCTGTAACCATAAAAACAACAAGTGTATTAGAAGGTGATACGGGCACTTCCTTATTAAGATTTACTATTTCATTAGACGAAGAAGTTGTAGACCCATATACGTTTGCCTTAGTCACGCCGGTAGTTGATGTGTCCTTGAATGATCCTGAAAATGACATTTTTTACGCCATACCCGATATAGATTTCGAAGCAATTGATCAAAACATTACGTTTACAGAGGGTGTGTCAGAGATATCAATCGACGTAGTTGTATTGGCAGACAATGTAATAGAATTAGACGAGCGTGTGTTTATACAGCTTAACCCGCTTCAAAATGGATTAAGTGCCGAAGGCCTAATAAGAACAGATGATGCGGTTGATATTAATGGCTTTGACCTATCTTCAGTCTCAAGTGAGATTTTAGAAGGGACATCAGCATCCGTAACCGATATTGAATGGGGCTTGGTTGAATATTTGGTCACCGTAGATCGGCCTGAAAATATAATTGACGAGCAAGTAGTTCAAATTAAATTAATAGGCAAAGACGAGCAATTAAGTGATGGCAGTACAGATTGGGCCTCTTTAGGAGAAGATTATTGCGCCAACCCCGTTTTAATTGACGGAGTATGTGATTCAGTGGGGTCTTATGTGTTAGAGCCAGGAATCGACTCCACTAGTTTAATGGTTAGCTTTTACGTGCGTAAGGATCTTGATGTTGAAGAATCAGAAGAAATTGAAATTCAACTGCAAAATGATCAAGGGGTCGTATTTGGTAACTTTCGACATACTATTATACAAGACGACAACCCATCTCTAACCGTTTCTTATTTAGATACATCTGGAATATTGCAAACTGCTAATTTGGCCGATCTGGTTCTTGCCGCAAAAAATGATGGCTTTACAATAGAAATACTTGAGCCGGCCGACAGCGACTCACAATCGGTATCTTCCATTTGGTTTAATCTAGACTTTCCATTAAAAGATGAATTCAAGCCATCGTATGAGTTTTCTGAAGTGCGTGTGTCGCAAATAGGTGTGTCTGATTATTATGTAGAAAATGCAGGCGCAGGCGTAATAACTTTTGCTGAAAACTCAACCGCAACAACAAACATCGATGTAACGGCTTTACATGATGATGATTATGAGGGCAGAGAAGTACTGAATTTAGAAATTGAAGATTTTGGTGTTATACCAATAACCATCATCGATAATGATCTTCCTATTCTAAAAATCACAGAAACCACAGGAGCAGATATTCTTCGAAATGATGCCCACTTCTCCGCGATCACTCTATCTGAATCGTTAAGCGCCAATTCAAGCGATGCCACAACCACTTATAACTTTAATTTTGCACTAGAAGGCGGAATTGAAGCACTGGATGATCTAAATTTTTCTTATGAAATAAACGACGTTTTTTTCAAAGATAATGAAACAGCCATTAATAACATCGCAGCGTGTACTTACCTTAAAGATGATAATAGAAATAGAAAAGCAATCATCAATGGAGAAGAGGGGGCAACTGAAGTACCGGATTATCAAATATTAATTGGTGGCAGCGAACTGGCACCAAATACAGATTACATATTTGAAAAAACCAAGCCGAAATTAGAATTTTCGATGGTCGTCAATAACGATGAATTTGTAGAGTGTTTAGAATTTATATTCCTTAAATTTACCCTTAGCCCGATAACAAACCAAGCAGATGACGAAACTGTATTATCCAGCACCATCGACGTGAACTTTGAAATAACCAATACAGACAAAGCCACATTAAAAGTAGTCGGTTGGAATTCAGATGAAGGCAGTTCAGATCAAGCACCTTTAGCGACCACAACTAAAAACTTCTCACTGGAATTGGACCAGGCAATCGTCACCAGTGATATACAGTACACCTTAACAAGTTCTACGAATGATGCTTTAAGTTGTGGTGATGACCTTCAAGGCATCACTGTGCCTTATGTTAATACGGTCAGTTTTAATGGGTCGGACACGGATTTAAATAAAACGATAGGGGTTCTAATTCAGCAAGATAATATCGTAGAACCTGAAGAGGCTTGTCAATTATCGATTACAAATACGACCTCAGAAGACTCCGCGGTGATTGATGTAGAGTACTTTAATGAAACAGGAAAAAACACAGGACTGTATGCCGTTGATCTTGTTAACACATATGCGTCAGGTGTTATTCAGAATGATGACAATCTAATTGTAACCGTAACCACTCCTGCAGACTCTACAATCGAAGAGCCTGTTACTACTGGCGATACTTTATCTATCGGGACCTATTCATGGAATAAAGTGATTGCAGCAAACGTCGGTAAAATAGCAGTAACAGCCACTCAACAAGACTGTGCAGCGGATGATGAATGTATTGATGCAGCCGATACCAGTTTTGGTACGCACACTAACGCGACACCAGCCACAAAAGAAATGATCATCCATACTGGCGCTGAAACAGAAGCATTGGCGTTTGAAGAGAGATCATTACCAATCATTGTTAATGGTGATAATGAAGTAGAGAACCCAGAAAACTTAACATTCAACTTAGCCATCACTTCAGGTAATGAATATATAGACCTAGCAAACAGTAACTTATCTAACCGCAGTATCGAAGTTACCAGTTTGGATACTTTGTCAGTTTTCCTAGAAGAAAATAACGCACTAAATACCTGTGGTGATGACGTAATTTCGCCCGTTAATAGTGAGCGAGATTGTGAGCGTGTATTTAATATTAAATTCAGTGAAGATATATCAGAAGATGTAATGGATTTAAATGTTAATTTAAGTATTGATACAGACGATTCTGACGGTTCTATTAATACCGTTAATATTAAAGGCGCAGGATCAATTGACTATGTTGATGCTATTATTTTTATAAAAGAAAATTCAAGCGCGGCAGGTTACACAGAGGCGACACCAGTAGAAAATAATGTGTCCATTAATATTCTGCAAGGTGGTGTAGTTCAAGAACCTTCTATTAAAATAGCGTTTGTAAATGATGACGTAGTCGAAATAGACGAAACTTTATTGCTGTCATTACAAGCAGTTGGTAGCAATGGATTTTATGGCGTTGATACTTCAAGAGATACAATCAGTCAATTTGTTAACAATGATGACAAATTAACGATCACATACACCCAGTTTGATTCATTTGAACTAAATGAAGCGCCAGATGCACAGGTACAGCCATATACTTATACGTGGGATAAAGACATCGCACCCAATGTACCAACAATTCAGTTTGCATTTGAAGCCTTTTGCGATGTGGCAGCAGATCATAACTGCGCTGAATCAAATAACGATTTCGATATACCTTCAAATAATGACCTTGTAACCATACATACAGAAACCACAAGCAATTATACCGAGGTACCGGCTACCGCTCTAAGTTTAGGTGTTTATTACATGCTTGATACGCGCGTAGAAGAAGATGAAGTATTGGAAATTGAAGTCAGCAAACTAGGTAATTCAAGCGTACTAACAAGTACAGAGGGCCAAGCTTTCATCGAATTTCTGAAATTAGGTGCGACCACCGAAAGCAACCAAATTAATCTAAGCTCAATAATCAGAAACGATGACTTCTTAAATTTAACCGTTACAAATACAACCGACACGGACGCTGCATGCTCTGGCTTTAGTGAAGAGTCAGGCTGCAATGTATTTTCAATCAGTTGGGGCTCTCAGGTGGTTGATGCTGATACTGGAGACATCATCGTACCGCTAAGCCTTCCGCTTTTGACCTCACATACGCGTTATGCTGCAGACGGATCCACTAATCCTAAAGATTATTCTGTGAAACTTGATGGGTCTGAGATCACATATAGTGATGGTGCAAATAGCTTAAACCTAGGCGCTGGCTTGGCAGCAGACGATTCAATTCCTCTCATTGTTGATATCGCGACTGACAACTTTGTTGAGCCAGAAGAAGCATTAACGGTTTCGCTTAATGCAGCTGGCAGTCCTTATGTGGCTAAGATCAATGATAATGCAGCGGTAGAGCAGATTTTGTCCCATACCATTCCGATAGATGACCTGTTGACGGTTACGGTAACCGGAAGTGGCACTTCGGGTGTTGAGGCGGGAGATTTGAGTGGTGTCGCCGCCCCGTTTACTTATACAACTGATAATGCTGTTGCAGCCAATACCCCTGCAATTTCAGTATTAAATACAGCAGGCTGCACGGTCCCGTGTGCAACAAGCGGAAGCGATTTTACATTAACCACTGATGTCTCGCTTCACTCTAATAACTATACCCCTGCGCTGAGCGGCACCACCAACTGGCCGGTCGCTATACAGCCTGACTCAATAGTAGAGCAAGACGAAAAGGTATCGATAGTATTATCACCATCTTCGCTAACACCTAAAGCGGGTGATTATGTTCGCTTTAAACACAGTGGAGCAGCAGCGGGTACTGAATTGGCGTTGGCTTATACAATAGAAAATGTAGATGAGCTAGCGTTGGCAATATCAGAAATTACAAATGGAGATTGTGGTGCCACAGGCTTAACAGCAGAGACTGGCTGTCGTGAATTTGATATCAGTTGGACACAAGAAATTGAAGGTTTAACTAACCCTGTAATTGGTATAACAACCACTGGCTCAACAGTGGTTAACGCAGATGAAACACAAGAAATTGGTTTAAGTAACACAGTTGTCAGCCCTAAAGATTACTCTTTAACGCTTGATTCGTCTGATATAACTGATCAAACCTCATTTTCACTTGATATTAATAACGCATCAAACCACATCTTTAAAGTCAGCTTGATTGATGATGACTTTGTTGAACTGGCGGAAGTATTGAGTTTGTATCTAAGTACTGATACAAGCTATGTAAGCGCGCCTGAAGACAGCATTTTCAGTGCAGCAGGAAAAATTAATCACACTATCCCTGCAGCTTCAGACCAGGTAACCATTACTGTCAATTCGGCAACCAGTTCACCAGAGCCAAGTGATACGGGCGGCTTAACAGCACCGTTTACGTTTACCACTGATAAGTTCATTGCCGCAAATGTTCCAGCGATTAACTTAACCGTTTCAGGGGCAGCGTGCGCTAGCAATTGTGCTGAATCAGGGGCTGGTAAAGACTATACCTTGCCTACCAGTGCGATCAGTATTCACACCAATGGAGAATACAGTTCTAAAGTTGTGTCCGATACAGATCTAGGCGTGGCCATTCTTGATGATAATATTATTGAGGCGGCAGAAAATGTGAAACTGTCTTTGAGCGTTGATGAAACAAGTTATGCTTTGCTGGCACCTAGCAATCCGGCTTATGTTATCTCAAATGTCGATCTATTAGACATCACAATCACAGAGTTGTCAGGAGTTGATACAACTTGTACTGGATTCAGTGATGAAAAGGGTTGTCGTGAATTTGAACTTAGCTGGATTAATGAATTGCAAAGTGGCAGTGCTAGCTTAGAGCTAAAGTCGTCAGGAGATAATAAAGCGGTCTCTATTGAATCACGCGATACAAATGACTCAAACGTCATATCAGACCCGCAGGATTATTATTTGGATGCCACCAATGTAACGGGTACCGAATCAAACATTGATGGTACGACGATCACAATAGAAGACACGGATGGCGTAGCTGAAACCAAATCGATGAAAGTGTCGATTAACCTGAATGATGATGACTTTGTAGAACCTAAGGAGCAGTTAAGTCTTTATTTCGGTAAGCCTTCTGGCGCAAATTCAATAGGAGTGATTAGTGATTTTACAGCGTCTAATCACACAATTGAATATGAAATACCTATCGATGACGTATTATCAATTACATTCACAGGAAGTGGTACATCCGGTGGAGAGCCCCAATACGATGTTAATGGACTGGTAGATGGCACGGTAGAAAAACCATTTACTTATACAACCAATGCGCCTATAGCTGCAAATACGCCAACCATTGCTTTAAACCTGAGCAAGAGAACATGTGATACATCTCCATGTGCAACCTTAGGAACTGGCAATGATTTTACTGTTGGGTCGACTACTGGTCTCCATGTTGGATCGACGGCTGAAGTCTCTGGGGTTTATAAACCCATTCATACTAAAAGTTTAGATGTCATAATTATTGACGATCAAATAGTAGAAGTAGATGAATCAATTAAGGTAAGAGTGACAGAAAGTTCATCTTATATAGATGCCATTGGCAATACAGATATGACTTTTACGATTAATAGTAATGACATAACCACGTTAAGTATAACGAGCCTAAGCTGTACAGGCGGTACCACAACAGTAGAAGAGCTTGATGCAAATGATAAATGTATATTCAAATTGAATAACAGTAATGAGATTGATAAATATGTACCTAATCTATATGTTAACCTAAATTTTATTTCTGGTTTGGGTTATGCAACTTTAGATAGTGACTATACGGTAGATGATGACGAAAGTGGCAGTACAGGGCTGTTTAAAATTAAAAGCTACAACTCTAAGCTTGATGCTACTGATATTGAAGTTGATATCGATATAAAGGCCGATGACCTAATTGAATTTAATGAGGTCATTCAGCCTGTGCTTTCAACAGCCACAGATAGTAATTCAAAAATTTATACGTCAGTCTCTGAAAATAGAGCCTACAAAGTTGTCATAGAAAATAATGATAAAATTAATGCAGTTCTAACTAATGCAACCATATCTGAAGAAAATGAACCTACGATTGATCTAGAATGGGTGTATGGAAGTGAGGCAAATTTTTCATTGGCTCTTGCAGACACCGCCTCTGATTTTATATTTTCAGTCATTCAATCGAATAGTGATATAGCTACAAAAGACACTGATTACACGCTTGCAAACAAAACCCTCTCGTTAAGCAATGGAGGTACGGCAACAAGTGGTGCTTTAACTGGTATGGCTGCAATTATTGATGACAATGTAATTGAAATAGACGAAAGTTTAAATCTAACGTTATCTGTTGCACTTGAAAGCACTTTGGCTGAATCGTTACCTGATACGGCATCAGCTGCGGATGTAATAAATATAACAACAGCCTCAAAAAGCTATACCATCTTAGATGGCGATGACCTATCAGTAGAGGCCGCTAAATTTATTAACGAGGGTAATGACTCTGTTAACAATATGAGTTATTCAATTAATATCTGCAAACCTGCTAATGATTACAGTATTGAAAACTATTCTGGTAATGCAGAAAGCATAGCACTTAGTTTTAATGTGAATACAACAACAAATCCTGCGGATAATACGGGATATAATAAAACCTATAGTAATGCTGTGTGTGGTAATGACCCTCAAATACACGACTATGCGTGCGCTAATACACAATCAAAAACGCTGGCTTTATCTAGTTTTGATAACAGTGAATGTGTAGTCATACCTAGTCTTTACTCTGTATATTCAGATGAAATCCCTGAGGCCAATAAACATATCCAGCACACATTAACTGTTCCAGCGTCAGAACATCGAATTAGCGGGTTTTCTATGCAACAGCTTACAATTGTTAATGATGATTTTAACCCCGTTACGGATACAGGTTTAAAACATTGTGTTGAAGCGGTTACCAGTAATCAACGAGATATCGTTGATTGTGATGACTCTAATTCCTTCCATTTAAAACAAGATACACTTGCAACTGCAGATTCAACCACATACCCAGGCCTTGCTTATACACAAGTTGATGAAACTGGCGACCCAGCTTTTACCGCGTCTGACTACACATATGTAAATTCAGAATGTTTTCAAGATAACCATACTGGTATTTGGTGGACGGGCACTATCAGTGACCCAAGTGATTCAGCTAATAAATTTTCACAGGTGGATGATTATACAGTCTTTTTACCGGATGCAATTTGCGGTCAAAACAAGTCTAATTGGCAGCTGCCAACGGTTCAAGATTTGATGTCAGTAACCATCGTCAAGCATGCATTTGCTAACAATATGACAACACCTAAGTCTACCCATAGGGAAACGTCAGCTTATCAGACAGCAGCGACTCAAACCGTAACATTCGCCGATGGGACAACCACTATTACCTATGACAAGTTCTATAAGTCGGCCTACTGGACGTCGGATGCCTGTAGCTCTGATGGTGTAACCGGTTATTGGACTGTAGACTTCTTTACTGCAGAGTTAGCTTGTGAAGACGCCGCAAATACAAACTTTAAATCGCTTGTGTATAAACCTCAATAAAATATAAAGGACTATCATGAATTTTAAATATCTATTGAGTTTGTTTGCATTCTCTTTATTACTAGCGTGCGGTTCTGATAACGAAGCGCCTCTACCCGATACCGATGGAGATGGTGTCGTAGATGTAAGAGATAACTGCCCAGCCATTGAAAACACGGATCAGCTGAACATTGATGGTGATAGCGCAGGTGATGCCTGTGATGAATTGCCAGAAAATGCAGCCGAAACCAAAGACTTTGATGGTGATGGCAACGGCGACAATGCCGACCTAGACGACGATAAAGACGGTGTAGAAGATTTGGTAGACGCCTTTCCATTTGATGACACTGAATGGGCCGATGTGGATGGTGATTTAATTGGCGACAATAAAGACCTACACCTTAGCAGTACTAACCCAAATGACATTCAACTACAGCGATTATTTGATACAGGCGGGGCCATTAAATTCATTGGACCGCAAGATAGTTTATCGCAAAGCGGGGATAGAATTGGTTCTCGTGTACGCAACGTAGGAGATGTAAACGGGGATCAGTTAGAGGATTTACTCATTGGTTATGCAGGGTATCAAACAATCGTTAATGATGTTGAGATAGAAAATGCTGGCATTGCTTATTTATTATTTGGCAAGGCAGAAGGCTGGCCCAATACCATTGATTTAGGCGACCTAGCCAACAGTGGCTTAGAGTATGTCATATTTGAAAACGACCCGGGTGTAACGGATGCCTATGGCGTTGGGGCAGCGGCGGCGGGTGTGGGCGATGTGAATGATGATGGCATTGATGACTTTTTATTAAGTGCCCCCTATGTCGATACGGATACAGGGGAAAAGTCAGGTGGTGAAGCGTATCTTGTATTTGGCCGTGATAGCTGGAGTGATATAAACATCACAAGCAGTGAACTAAAAAACCAATATGCCATCACCTATTATGGCAATACTAAATTTGGCATAGTCGGGGAGGGGCTTGTGGCCATGGGGGATATGAATGGTGATACCATCCCTGACTTTTTAGTGGCCGAGCCTAATTACAATTTAACCGAAGGGGGTCGTGAAGGGCGTTCGGTTTTGATTTGGGGTGGTACACATTTGCAGCCCCCACAAATCAATACCCCTATAGAACTCACCCTAGATGACATACCCGAATCACAACGGCTAATGATCCTTGATACGCCTTTCAACGGATTTAATGCCAATACCCCATTTGTATCTTTAACCGACATTAATAATGATGGCCTTAGAGACTTTGCCATTGGCATCGCCTCTAAAAAAGGACTTGACGGTCAAGTAACCGTATTCTTTGGCAAAACTATTTGGCCCGCCACCATTGACTTAAATGCCCTTAATGCCAGTGAAGGCTTTGTATTTAAATACAGTGAGCAAGAAGAGAATGAGGACATTTGGCAATATTTAGGACTCGATCTTGCCATAGGGGATTTAAACGGAGATGGCCATCAAGATTTGGTTGTTACCACAAACGTAATAAACCATACCGGCGGGAAGATCAGTGATTTAGACATCGAAAACACCGCTTACATTTTATGGGGGGGGCGGGAAGCTTGGCCGTCTGTGTTTTACGCCAATATATTATCGCAAGAGGTAGGGGCGACTATTAGAACCGATGAGCATTTAAACTTAGGGGTATCCGCCACGGTACTAAAAGACAGTAATGGCGATGGAAAAGACGAGCTGGTGATTGGTGCAACATTAGAAGAAAGGAAAGATCGCCCTGGTGATGCTTTCGCCCGCGCGTTTAAACTTAATGGCCGGGATAACTGGGATGATATCGTATTAAGCATCACCCAGTCATCAACCGAGTATGAACAAATATTCAGTATAAAAGATGATCCGGGTTATGCAATACGGGGTTCAGCAGCACAAAACCTGGCTGTGGTGGGGGATTTTAATCACGATGGCCTAGATGACTTTATAATGGATGAACCAGATGCAGGTGAAAGCAAAGCCTACTTTTATTTGATCTATGGTTACAGTGAATTACCACAGCCACAACTGGGGGTGGGTAATGAATAAGCTAAAAAAATTATTGGTATTGCCAGCCATTTGGTTGTTTGCCTCGTTTGCACAGGCATGGCCTGTCGCAGTGGATTGGACGACCGATAATGTTGGGGTGGTAAATGATATTAATCGTTGTGATTCCACAGAGCCTTTTGAAACTATTCAGGGCTATGCTAATTACCCGAGTGAGTGCCATCGCTGGAACTTAATTTGGACAATGGGGGGCTACCTTTCTAATACTGATAATAGTGATGTTGTTACTGTCACGCTTGATCGAATCATCGATTGGAATCCTGCTGTTACAGGTGACGACCGCCTACCCACTATTAAAGAGTTGGTTCGTTTATTTACTTATGATGGCAGTGCAGGCATTCAAGATGCAGTGCTGCGTAAATGGTTGATCTTGGGCTGTAATGATCAAGAGGCAGTAGATGATGGTAAGCTTTGTAATTCAGTCGAGATTGAATTGCGAGACAAGAGCGACGACGGTCAGCCATCAATTTTTGCTAATAAAGAGGCTTACCTTATATCGTCTACATATCGAGATTATGATGGCGATTTGGATAATGATCGAGTGCAGATATTAGGGGTGAGAATCTCGGATGGAAAGATTGTTGCGTTTGAACCTGGTCCAAAAGGTGGTTGGTTTAGATACTATGCTAACAATGATGGAATGCTTGCTTTATGTGAAGGGTTTGAAAAAGCTGCTAATGGAGAAGTGAATGGTGATTGCGAGTATCAAACATCTTCAGAGGGTAGCCCCGGTAGTATTGAATATACATTTTCGGCTGATCGCTCAGTTGTGCCAATTTTTTCACTATTAGTGAGAGAAACGCCAGTAGTTGAATAAGCCATCAAGTAGTTAAAAACGAGGGAAAATTATCAGTACAGCGACACTAACAAATCAGTACCACTTAAAAAACCAATTCTTATGAATTGGTTTTTTTATGCAAGAAGAAAGCAGTAACGAATAGCCCACTAAACATTTCAAAAAAATCAAAACCCGTACGAGGCCACCCCGTGGCCGACTATCGTTTAATTAACCCCTGCATAAAGCCCCAAAACTCACAAAAATAGTCATTCAAATAAAAACCACATTACCCATAAAACCCCCTCACAAAATGGCCATTAACCCCTAGCTCAATATAGC